>Ga0160473_101246_pt1 | contig 13211 bp, 9 predicted proteins | sample HID1975I_E11MG_FD_108217 | JGI IMG/M metagenome (GOLD analysis project Ga0160473, IMG submission 108217) | Enriched soil microbial communities from UW Madison campus, WI, USA - HID1975I_E11 MG | ecosystem: Environmental > Terrestrial > Soil > Unclassified | place: USA: Madison, Wisconsin... | reverse complement strand
AGGCGCAAACCATGAAGATCAATATGGATTCTGCCGTTACTACAAGTCATGCAGTTACCATAAAAGGACAACGTATTACCTATACAGCCACTGCAGGCAAACAACCGATTTGGGATGAAAAAGGCAAACCTATCGCAGGTCTTTTTTACACCTATTACGAAAAGACTGGCGTTACCGATCGTTCAACACGCCCATTGATTATTTCTTTTAACGGCGGTCCCGGTGCAGCTTCCTGCTGGATGCATCTTGGGTACACAGGTCCACGTCGTTTGAATATTGATGACGAAGGTTATCCGGTACAGCCTTACGGTGTAAGAGAGAACCCTAACTCAATTTTAGACGTAGCCGATATTGTGTATGTTGAGCCGGTTAACACAGGCTTTTCAAGAGCAGCAAACGACACAATTGCAAAGTCAAACTTTTTTGGTGTTAATGCCGATATCAAATACCTCGCTGAGTGGATCAGCACTTTTGTAAGCCGCAAAAACCGCTGGACTTCCGCCAAATACCTGATCGGCGAAAGTTATGGTACTACCCGCGTTTCGGGCTTGGCTTTGGAACTGCAAAACAAACATTGGATGTACTTAAACGGTGTTATACTAGTATCTCCAACTAACTTAGGTATTGTTCGTACCGGCGCTGTTTTGGCTGCTAACATGTTGCCTTATATGTCTGCCGCTGCATGGTATCACAAAAGGCTTCCTGGCGATCTTCAGCAAAAAGATCTTACCGCCATGTTACCAGAAGTAGAAAAATTCACAATCAACGAACTGCTTCCGGCGTTGTCTATGGGTGGATTTATCGATCCTGCCAAAAGGCAGCAAATGGTAGCGAAATTTGCCCGTTATTCAGGCTTGTCCGAAAAAGTAATTGCTGAACACAACCTCAATGTGCCTGTTCAATTCTTTTGGAAAGAACTGATGCGCGACAAGGGTTATAACATCGGAAGGCTCGATTCACGTTACCTGGGTATTGACCGCGAAACCGCAGGTGAAAGACCAAGTTACGCGGCAGAAAATACTTCATGGCAACATTCGTTTACACCCGCCATCAATTTCTATTTAAGGGAAACGCTTGGGTATAAAACCGATCTCAGTTATTACATTGCCGGTCACACACAACCTTGGGATCGTTTGGGTGCCAATACCGATAATACTGCCGAAAACTTACGCCAGGCGATGGCACAAAATCCTTACCTGCACCTGATGGTTCAGTCTGGCTATTACGATGGCGCCTGCGATTATTTCAATGCAAAATACAATATGTGGCAAATGGATCCCAGCGGAAAGTTGAAAGACAGGATGGAATGGCACGGATACCGCAGTGGTCACATGATGTACCTGCGCACCGAAGACCTGATTACCTCTAACGAAGACATCAGAAACTTCATTAAAAAATCAACACCCAAACCAGGACAGCCAGCGCAGTATGCTGTTGCCGCCGAGGCAAGCAGTAAGGGCAGCACAAGCGTTGGTCAATAAGTACAAAAATAAATGCATTGAACAAAGGCATCAGACGCTACAAGTTGAGATATTTTATTTATGAGCCCGGCATTTGTTCATTGATGAATCATCCTTGCGTCGCACACTTGTACTGTAGGAAGACCTTGGACGACTGACCACGGACGATAGACGGAGTAGTATAGCAGAGAAGCCCGTCATTGCCAGTAGGCACGACGAAGCAATCTGCTCATGCATTAGTGCTGTAAAAGCAGATTGCTTCGTCCTCCTTCCGTCGTCCTCGCAATGACGATGGCTTCGGTTGCGCTAACCTCGTAGAGGTGTAAGGTCGGTAGAAGAATGACAAGAAAAGATGACCGCTCCGTAGGTGCGAAACAATAGTTGCGTGCCTCAGGAGTCAAGTTGTTACTGAAGCCCTTCAGGCTTCAATTTGAATAGCCGCCTGTGAAACAGGTGGAATTCATGAAATAGCTGAACAGAACCCTGAAGGGGTTCAATTTATTTGCAAAACGCCTGGCATTGCTTTGTTCAACCCTTTCAGGGTTGCCGTTTGAGACAGATTTTTTTTACTGCAGGTGCAAACCGCGGCTATTCAAATTCTACCCTTTCAGGGTAATGTGCTTAACAAAAAGCCCGTCATTGCGAGTAGGCACGACGAAGCAATCTGGTCAAAGCGGTAATACTGTACAAGCAGATTGCTTCGTCCTCCTTTCGTCGTCCTCGGAATGACGATGCCTTCGGTTGGTCGGCTTGGTTAAATCATATTGTTCACTATTGACCATTCACCATTGGAATGTCGCTGACTTAAAGCTCTGTAGGAGCTGCCTGTTTATAGAAAAGTTCAGCAGAAAACATTTAAAGCTTCGTAGGTGCTTCCTCGCACTGGAGACTCCTACGGAGTCCATAACGCCTATAACGTTTTCATTCTATAAACAGGATGCCCTTCCAGGCACTAAAACCTTAAGAAAACGATATTGATTTAGATATGACTAATTGACTAAAATGACCCTTAACTATCGACTATTGACCATTCACCATTTGTCCATTCGCTTCCTGCCGTACAAGTGAGTGACACAACCGGAGCCAGATTGAAAAACTGCTGCCGGAACAAAAAGAAATATAACTCTTCGAATACTACAAAATTCTACTTACTAATACCTCAATCATGAAAATATCACCCAAAATATTCGTTGGCTTACTGGCTATTTTATTGCAAGCAAACGCCTTTGGTCAAATACAAAAAGCGCCACCACGCAAAGAAGGTGAAGGACCGTGGAGCCAACTGATTATACGTGGGGTAACACTCATAAACGGAACTCTTGCGCCACCGCTTGGACCAGTAGATATTGTGGTGGAAAACAACCGGATCGCAGCGATACAAAACGTGGGGGCTCCCGGCTTGCCTATTGATGCATCAAAACGACCAAAGCTAAAAGCCGGCGGCAAAGAACTAAATGCAGAAGGCATGTACCTGATGCCCGGTTTTGTTGATACACACGGTCACATCGGCGGTACCGCCCAAGGAACACCGGCAGAATATGTGTTTAAATTGTGGATGGGACATGGCATTACTACCATTGTGGATCCGGGCTGCTCGAACGGTTTGGATTGGGTGCTTGACCAAAAAGCAAAGAGCGATAAAAATGAAATTACTGCTCCACGTATTAAGGCATATTCGAGATTTGGATTGGGCAGCAAAACTACTATTGCTACACCGGAAGAAGCAAGAGAATGGGTGAGAAATAATGCAAAACAAGGTGCGGATGGAATTAAGTTTTTTGGTTCTTCACCAGAAATCATGGCAGCAGCGCTGGATGAAAACAAGAAACTTGGGCTACGCTCAAAAATGCATCATTCGCAAACTTATGTAGGCGGATGGAATGTACTAAACAGTGCCAAAGCCGGATTGACGGCGATGGAACATTGGTACGGATTACCGGAAGCAATGTTTACCGATCGTACTGTGCAAAATTATTCGCTGAACTATAACTACCAGGATGAACAGGACCGTTTTGGAGAAGCTGGGCTGCTTTGGAAACAGGCTGCTAAACCTTTTTCGCCTAAGTGGAACCAAGTGATGGATACACTGCTGGCGCTCGACTTTACGTTGTCACCCACTTTCGTCGCCTACCTCGCCAACCGCGACCTGATGGCGCTGCGCAGAGCAGAATGGCACGAAGAATATACTCTTCCATCGGTGTGGGATTTTTATAAACCTACCCGCGGTTCACACGGCTCTTACTGGTTTAGCTGGGGAACAGAATTGGAAATTCAGTGGAAAGAAAATTTTCGGCTATGGATGGCTTTTGTGAACGAATATAAAAACCGGGGTGGACGTGTAACGGTGGGAACAGATGCTGCGTTCATCTACAACCTGTATGGCTTCGACTACCCGCTTGAAATGCAGTTATTACGCGAAGCTGGTTTTCATCCTTTGGAAATTATCAAAGCCGCTACACTAAGCGGGGCAGAGTCTTTAGGAATGGCAAAAGACATCGGCACGGTTGAAATAGGAAAACTCGCAGACTTTGTAATCACTGAAGAAAATCCGCTCGATAACTTACAAAGCCTCCTTGGAACAGGCGCAATAAAACTGGTAGAAAATAACCAGGTAACACGGGTAGGCGGCGTAAAATACACCGTAAAGGACGGCATTGTTTACGATGCCAAACAACTACTTGCCGACGTGAAGAAAATGGTAGCCGACGAAAAAGCAAAGACGGGGTATAAGATCATTCAACCGGGGTTTCCATCACATCAACACTAAGACGAGAAAGTGAGGATACAAGGTAATTCAGCCGGGAGTAAAGCCGTTTTAGCTGCCAGATTTCAACCACACAGTTTTCTTTCTTTTATGCTGATAAAGTATGTACAAACTGTAAGAACGATGTTTAAGAAGCTACATTTTAGAGTGGCATCGTGATTCTTTTTTTATTACCGGTTTACTTTAAAAACAAATATTATCTATGAGCTTAGGTTATTTTAGTTACCCTATACCGGTAAATGAGCCGGTTTTAAATTATGCGCCGGGAAGTGTTGAAAGAGCTGCATTAAAACAAGCATTGGCAGCATTGGCAAAGGAGGAGATTGACATACCGATGTATATAGGAGGGGAGGAAGTACGTACGGGCAACAAAAGATCGATACATCCTCCGCATGAAAGAAACAAAGTTCTCGGTCATTACCATTTAGGTGCTGAGCAACACGTACAACAGAGTATCGCTGCCGCCCTGGCAGTTAGAGAATCATGGTCAAATACAAGTTGGGAAACACGAGCTCATATTTTTTTAAAAGCTGCAGATCTCATTGCCACAAAATACCGTGCCTATCTCAATAGTACAACTATGCTCGGGCAAAGCAAAACGGCATACCAGGCTGAGATTGACAGCGCATGTGAATTAATAGATTTTCTACGTTTCAATGTATATTTTCTAACCGAAATATATAAGCAACAACCGATATCTGGTGCAGGCATGCACAACCGAACAGAATGGCGTGGACTGGAAGGTTTTGTTTTAGCTGTTACCCCTTTTAACTTCACCGCTATTGCGGGCAATCTTCCTACCAGCGCTGCTATGTGCGGAAACGTTGTTGTTTGGAAACCAGCCGATACCCAGGTATTTGCGGCGCAAATGATCATGCGCATACTTAAAGAGGCTGGTTTGCCTGATGGTGTTATTAATCTTGTTTATGTTGAAGGAGACGTTTTAGGTAATACTTGTTTTTCGCATCGTGATTTTGCAGGTATTCATTTCACAGGTTCAACCCAGGTATTCAATACGATATGGAAGGCAATTGGCAAAAACATACGTACCTACAAAGGATACCCGAGAATTGTAGGTGAAACAGGAGGTAAAGATTTTATAATTGCCCATAGAAGTGCAGATGTAGATGTTGTTGTTACTGCAATGGTACGGGGAGCTTTTGAGTACCAGGGACAAAAATGTTCTGCTGCTTCAAGAGCTTATATACCCGATACTCTTGCTGAAGAAATTAAGACAAAGCTGATAGCGGAAGTGAAAACCATAAAAATGGGAAACGTTGAAGATTTCAGCAACTTCATGGGCGCAGTTATAGATGAAAGAAGCTTTGATAAGATCAAAAGATATCTTGATAACATTGACGGCAAAAGTGCCTGGATCTTAGTTGGCGGAAAATGTGATAAGACCAATGGGTTTTTCGTAGAACCTACAGTAATTGAGACAAATGACCCTAAGTATATTACCATGTGTGAAGAGATCTTTGGCCCGGTATTGACCATATATACTTATGATGCAAACAATTTTGAGGAAACACTTGCAATGGTGGATAGTACATCTCCTTATGGCCTTACAGGTGCAATTATAGCCCAGGACAGGGAAGCCGTTGAAACGGCCACAAAAAAGCTAAGGCACAGCGCCGGAAACTTTTATATAAATGACAAGCCTACAGGCGCTGTTGTAGGTCAACAACCTTTTGGTGGTGGCAGGTCAAGTGGTACTAACGATAAAGCAGGCAGTATGATAAACCTATACCGCTGGCTCAGTGCAAGAACTATCAAGGAAACGTTTAATCCTCCAACAGATTACCGGTACACATTCTTGTCAGAACCATAAGTTACTCAATTTCTATTTTTCGGTCTCATATGGCCTGGTAAAGTATTGATTTAAGAATACTATACTAAAGATGCTGCTTTTCAAAGTGGTTCAAAACAATATTATATCTGAAGGTCTGCTAAAGAAATAAACGTCAGAAATTTTGAAGTGAAAAAAAGTGCAGACGGAAGAACATTTTTTATTTTAGGAATTGGAATTACGGTTGTCCTTTAACAGTGTGAAGAATGATATTTGGGGATAATAAACCTTCTAAGGATTTAATTTTTGCAGGCTTAATCAACGTTTTTAATCATTTGTTTTTTGAAAGAGCGTAATCTACTTGTAGATCCAATGGATCAAGAATAAGATTACTAACTCATTTCTTTTATTGTTTCAAGTTCTATTTTTATTAATCATTTTTAGCGGGCTATAATCGACCCTTTCGTCTTTATCAATAATTTCAAATACAATTACCAGTACAATATCGGCATCGTGGTTTGAAAAGATATTGTTTTCAGCAGTCAAAAACGCCTTTAAACGATTATTTTTTACTTCTGTAACCTCCTGCCGATATTCGTACAGAAACTGCATGTAATTCTATGAATATCTCATTCGACAATACCAAAAATGCATTTGCTTATAAAACAATTAAAGAGCTGAAAATGGCTCGTTTTCTGTTTTCGTCTATGGGTTTTCAATGGGTAGTAGATGCAGGGGTTCGGTTAACACCATTGGCCATGAAAACTGGTTTACCTGTTCACGGTTTAATACGTAAAACAATTTTCAAACAATTTGTCGGTGGCGAAACACTTGAAGAAACAGCAGCAGTTGGAGATATACTGTCGAAATTTGGTGTAGATGTTATTCTCGACTATGGAGTGGAAGGCAAAGAAGGTGAAGCAAGTTTTGAACATGCAACAGAAAAATTTATAAAGGTTATTAATTATGCCGCAACCCGTTCAAACATTCCATTTATCAGCATAAAAGTTACCGGTTTTGCCCGTTTTGAATTATTGGAAAGACCACGCGAAGCGACACGCCTTCGATCAGACACACACGACAACGAAGCCGAAATAGATGAATGGCAACGCGTAAAAGATAGAATGTACAGGATTTGCAGTGTGGCGGCAGAAAAAAATATTGGCGTATTGGTTGATGCTGAAGAAAGCTGGATACAAGACCCCGTTGATCGTCTTACCCTAGAGATGATGGAAATCTTTAATAGAGAAAAGCCGGTTGTTTACAATACAATACAATTATACCGGCAAGACAGGTTAGATTTTTTAAAGCTATCGCACCGCATAGCACAGCAACAAAAATTTATATTAGGTGTAAAGCTGGTGCGCGGCGCATACATGGAAAAAGAAAGGAATCGCGCTGTTGCAAGAAGAGTGTTGTCACCTATTCAACCGGATAAGCAAAGTACCGATGCCGACTACAATGCGGCAGTTGCGTTTTGCATTGAAAACATAGAAAACATTGCCTGCATTGTGGCCACACACAACGAAAAAAGTAATTTAAAAGCAGTTGAATTGATGGAACAAAAAGGATTACCTTTTCATCATCTGCACCTGCATTTTTCGCAGTTGTATGGCATGAGTGACCACATTACTTTTAACCTTGCAAAAGCTGGTTTTTCTGTAAGCAAATATTTGCCCTTTGGTCCCATCACCGATGTTATCCCTTACTTGATGAGAAGAGCACAGGAAAACAGCAGCGTTAGCGGAGAAACAGGAAGAGAATTAAGTCTTATAAAAAAGGAAATAAAACAAAGAAAACAACGCTAACTTTTGCTGGTGTTGTTTTGTCATAATCTTCGTCATCGTATTGTTCATGTATGCTTTTCTTTCAAAACTTGCCTATCTTTTATAACTTCTGAAAACTGGATGATCATTTTATTTGTGTGGGCTTTTATAACAAAATCCGGAGTTATAAAAAAATGCCAGGCAGTATGCATAGTGCTGCTGATATTATTTTTCGGCAACGATTTTATGTATACCCGAGTTGTAAATGCATGGCAACCTTCATCTGTAGCATTAGCCGAAGGTGTTTCGAATGAAGGTGGTATTTGTATTAGGTGGCAGCAGCAGCTTTGATAAATTTGGCTGGGGCTATTTTAATAGCTCTTCTGAAAGATGAGGGTGGGCCCCTCATATACGCCCTGCGGAGGGAGTATATAAACCGCTTCATGGTGCTGTAATCAAAAGTTATGGTATTGAGCGATGAAGGAAAAGGCATTATTAAAGGTGTCAGGTGAGTGTAGAAGAGCTGAACGAAAGTAAACCGTACGATGACGTTTCGAAAGACTACTTGTTGACGAAACTATTGTCTTCCAGCACTGATAGGACAAACTGTAATGGACAAACCGCATACTGATTACAGGTCAACCGGGATTGAGGCGGCAGGAATTCTACAGAGGCTTTTATGCGGAACGTGAGAAACTGCCACTGCGATGCGCGTATAAGCCTTACACAACAATGTAATTCAAGGTATTCCGATGGAAGGAGTGGCGGACTGGATCATAGTAGTGATGAAGTTTCTGTAATGGGAATGGAGCGAAGGATCCAGCTCACTTGTTTGCACTAAGAAAGACAACATGGAGCAATCTATGGACGATTAAGTTTAGTTCAATTATGTGTAAGATTCTTCTTATGCTCAGGTAAGAAGAGCCGTGTGAAGGGAGACTTTCAAGCACGGTTCTGTGAGAGGCTCGGGCTGAAATGCCCTTGCCTACTCGACCGGTGGAGCAATCGGCAGCATATCGGTTGTCAGCTTTGGTTTCCGTCGGAAGGAACTCTTTTTGACATCAGAATAAATTTTTAATCTTTTAATAAATAATGAACTTCGGTTGCAATGCAGACGTTTTTCAACTTCCCCACCATCCGCAATACTTGTTCGTTGGCTGCAGTAATATTTGACCATCATACTAATGACAAGGAGAAGCAAAGACTCTATTAAAAAATATAATTTTCAAACGGGGGATACACTTCTGACCATTTTGTTTTTCACTTCAATGGGTTTGACAATTTGGGGCATCAACATTTATAGACTAACAATAATTGAGACAAAATATTTATTTGGGACAATTGCTTTTGCGATATTTATAGGGTTTGCAGTACTATCATTTTTACTTAAAAGTAGCTATTCAACAATTTGGACATTTTTAATTAAGGCTGCAATTGGCGGTGGACTATTCTACTTCGCCTTTCTTTTTATTAACCAGCAGTTTGCGGATAAACAATTACAAACAGAACAATTTGTAATCCTAAAAAAAGGGACATTAGGAAGAGGGAAAAGTAGTAGCTGTTTTCAACCATATGTAGATATTGACTTTAATGGAACAGAAAAGGAATTGGTATTTTATTGTGACTATGCTGACATCGTCAAACATTCTACAAAAGTAAATTTGACTTATTCGAGAGGTGCATTTGGTTTCAATATTATAAAATCCAAACAACTGGTGGACTAATTACTGCAAGCAACAACAGTATGTTTATAAAATTGTGGTTCAACGTTAAGCATTTTTAACTTAAAATCGCTATTTTGCTTTCGTGGTTAATTGAACCAGACGTTTTTCAATTGCCACAACTTCATAAGCACTTTGACGTTACATGCAGGCTTTGAAGAACGTTCCTTCATAAAGAGATTATCGTTATATAATGACTTCCATTATTAAGCCTGTAGAACTTTTGCAAATTGAAGATTTGGAAAAGTTTTCAGTTTGGACTTTTATTAACAATGACTTAAAGGGGGAAACTTTAGTGAAGTCAGTGAAAAGAATTCCTGTAAAAACTTTAACAGGGAAAGTAGTTGGTCTTAAGTAACACTTGCTGATGGTACAAGGGCATGGACTATAGTCGGAAACGTTGATGCAAATAACTCTTCTCTTACAAAGCACTTTTTGAGTATTTCCTTCTATAAAGACAAAAGGTGGTTTCATTTGGCTCGTTACCATGATTTTGACTATAAGGAAAGTGGTCCAATAGCTCTTAGTCAGTTTTTATCGAAACGTGTTGACGAAATATTTCCAATTTCTTATGACTTAAGAGCGTATGCTGTCGGGAGACGAAGAGGCACTTGTTGGAGAGGTCTTAAAAGAACCAGTAACAAAACTTAGTAGAGCGGAAATTATTGCATTAGCAGTACCGTAACAGTTGCTTTAAGCGGCTGCCGAAAGTCTGCATGTAACACTGGTGGCTGATGCACAACTACCTTTTCAAATGTTTCTGATTTAGATGTTTTAACCTCAATTAAAAGGCCTGTTGATCTTTAGCTCTTTATTTCCTACTTGCAAATACAGACACTAATAGGTGGTATAGGTGTAAAACAAGATTTAACAGGCTGTTTCCTGCCTTTTTATTTCCATTGCTTTAACTATGCTGGAAACTTTGTTGATTTTAAACTTCATAAGTTTCTTGAGGTTATAAGCTACCGCTGCCCTTACCAATGCAAACACTTCTTAATGGACAGTTACCACAATTTTTAGAGCTGCTTTGATACACCTTCATCCCATATCCAAGATTTGTAGTATGTATTTTTTTAAAAGGCAAGTGTACACCACGACTGCATGTATAACGGTCGTTTTGCTTATCGTAAGTAAAGCCGGGTCTTGTTCCACTGTATTAGCCAAAATTGGGATGTAACCAATGAGGCCTTTACTTCTAATGTCTCCAATGCTTGTCTACTGTATGGCCTGTGTCTGCTAAAATTTCTTCTACTTTTAAACCTTCAGTTTGTAAATCTTTAATGCTATTGCTGAGAACAGATGGAAGGTAATGGGAAAATGCATGCCAGTTGAAGGATTACTTCCTCCAAATTAACTCTAACATATCCTCTAACATATCTTCAAGTTTTAAGCAAAATTTCTCATCTTGTTCCACAACTGAATAGTCTGTTAACGGCAAACATTTAAGCTGATGACAAGGAATAGCATTGTGTCGAAACGGAATTTTTCTTGTACCGGCAGAAGAACATTCTTCGACATCGTTGTGTCACTCCCTTGTACCGAATATTTTTATGGCAGCTTTTTTCATGTTATGTTGCTAATAATTTGCTTTTTTACAAGCAATACTTAGAACCTATCTATGTCTTAGACGAGGTAAATATTGCGGAGTCAGGATTTCAAACAGCTACTTTTTAAACTCTCCAAAATGCCATAATATACCGGAAGGGTCATGCAAAAAACATTCTCTTCCCCAAACATCATCCCTGATGGGCACCAGTCTTACTTCTTTATACTTCTGTTGAAGTCCAAGATCGCTTAGCCTGCTCCAATACATATCGACGTCTTCGACTTCTACAAATATCATTGTATTATCAATCCACTCGCGAACATAGTAGTCCTGGAGATAAAATCCTAAGGACTCAAATATTTTGAAGTAGGACATCGTTTTCGATATTACTGATTCTTCGAAACCCAGATCGTTGTAAAAAGCCCTTGAAACGCCAAAATCTTTTGCGCCAATAAATGCTCTTACAGATTTAACTTGAAGTTGCATAACTATGATTTAAGTAAAAAAATAATGCTTTTTGGCGAAAGAAATAACAAACCTATTTAACAATCCGTTCAATTGCCTCAGCAATAGCTTTTAACAGTACCGGATCCAGTTTATCGAACCCTTCGCTTGAAGGATCGACATACGCTCTGTAGTTCCTTTCTTCATCGGGCTCAAACATTACCGGAATTCCATTTACATCTACCTGTATTTTATGAATGTAGCCGAATTGAAGGAGCTGAGACGCAAATTCTTCCTCTTTGCCTCTGTAATAAACAGGTAGTTGAAAAGTGTTTTCCATGGGTGGAAGTTACCAATTTTGAAAGAAGACAGTTTGTTTACCGTTTCGGCGGCGTATTTCAAATTGTCGCACCTGTCATAAGAAATGTTCGGCATTGCGAGCCTTGCGTAGCTTGGTGAAGCAATCCCCGGCCAACTCGTCAACCTGATTGTGCAAGGGATTGCTTCGTGCCTTATAATGACAGAATTTGCCTATCCTATAAAAAACGACAATTTGAAATGCACCGTTTCGGCGTGTACGCATTCTGCTATATCATTGAGGCAATTATCTGTAACAAGAAAAGGCTGTCGTTGTTTGACGACAGCCTTTTTGTAGGATGATATTGGATTTTAAAAAACACCTTTATTAAGGCGGTATATTGAAAACGAACGTTGAAAGCTATTATTATTGTTTGCCGGTAGTATGCGCGATTCGGGCATTGTCTTAACTCTTTGGGTTATACCTCTTATCTACTACATGAGAAAAGCTGAATAGCATATCTACCAGTACAAGGGAGTGACACAACGATGTTGAAACAAGTTATTCAGTTGATAACAAAAAGTGTATTTACTTTTTCAGTTGGATAAAAACGCGATTATTTGGAAATATCATCAACTAAAGAAAATTACACCATAGTGTTTCGGTTACTTTTTTGCGATTTCTTTCACACATCGAAAACCTGTATGTTCTAATCCTGTATCGGGACTGCCTTTCATTCGGCGGGCAACCCGGTAACTACTGCAATAACTGTCGTTGCATAAAAAGCTGCCGCCGCGCAAACTCCTTTTCGGCGTATATGGCTCCTGGGGATCGAAGCTTTTAGAAGGACCCTGCGGATTAAACGAGGTGGATGCGGTAACGGTTTTATAGTAACCGGCATTATACCAATCGCTACACCACTCCCAAACATTACCGGCCATGTCGTATAAGCCATATCCATTTGGCTTAAAAGACCGAGCAGGCGCCAGGGTCACATAGCCATCTTTTCTTTCGTTTTGATAAGGAAACTTGCCCTCCCAGCTATTGGTTTTAGGCTGGCCGGCACTTATATGCTCGTTGCCCCACGGATAAATATTGTTGGCAAAACCTCCTCTTGCCGCAAATTCCCATTCTGCTTCAGTCGGCAAACGCTTTCCGGCCCAATTACAATAAGCTATCGCATCGAACCAACTGACCTGCGTAACCGGGTAATTTTCTCGGCCCCGGATATTGCTTCCAGGCCCTTCCGGATGCATCCAATTTGAACCGGGTGTCCAACTCCACCATTGATTATAATCATTCAGATTTACCGGACCGGCTGTTTGAGTAAACACAAGTGACGCGGGAACGAGCAGGCTTTCATCGGGCTTAGGAGTGCCCGGAGGAAGCGTCTTTTTCAATTCTTCCCAGTCAGGTTTTTTTT
>Ga0160473_101244_pt1 | contig 13232 bp, 10 predicted proteins | sample HID1975I_E11MG_FD_108217 | JGI IMG/M metagenome (GOLD analysis project Ga0160473, IMG submission 108217) | Enriched soil microbial communities from UW Madison campus, WI, USA - HID1975I_E11 MG | ecosystem: Environmental > Terrestrial > Soil > Unclassified | place: USA: Madison, Wisconsin... | reverse complement strand
CCGGGCGGATCGCCGACAGGATCGGGATGCCGACATGCTCGATGAACACGTCCTGCGTCGCCGCCGTGCCGCCCTGCATGCCATCCAGCACCACCACGTCCGCGCCCGATTTCACCGCCAGCGCGACATCGTAATAGGGCCGGGTCGCGCCGACCTTCACGTAGATCGGCTTTTCCCAGTCGGTGATCTCGCGCAGTTCCTCGATCTTGATCTCCAGGTCGTCCGGCCCGGTCCAGTCGGGGTGCCGGCAGGCCGATCGCTGGTCGATCCCCTTGGGCAGGTTGCGCATATGCGCCACCCGGTCGGATATCTTCTGGCCCAGCAGCATCCCGCCGCCGCCCGGCTTCGCGCCCTGGCCGATCACCACCTCGATCGCATCCGCCTTGCGCAGGTCGTCCGGGTTCATGCCGTATCGCGACGGGAGATACTGGTAGACCAGCGTCTGCGACTGGCCCCGTTCCTCGGGCGTCATCCCGCCGTCGCCGGTGGTGGTCGACGTGCCCGCGATCGTCGCCCCCCGCCCCAGCGCTTCCTTCGCCTGGCCGGATAGCGCGCCGAAGCTCATCCCCGCGATCGTCACCGGGATCTTCAGGTGGATCGGCTTCTTGGCGAAGCGCGTGCCGAGCACCACGTCGGTCGCGCATTTCTCGCGATAGCCTTCCAGCGGATAGCGCGAGATCGACGCGCCCAGGAACAGCAGGTCGTCGAAATGCGGCAACGCCCGCTTCGTGCCCGCGCCCCGGATGTCGTAGATGCCCGTCGCGGCCGCGCGGCGGATCTCCGACAGCGTATAGGGGTCGAACGTCGCCGACTGGCGCGGCAGCGTCTGGGGGATGTTCTTCAGATCCATGCTTCGGGCCTCAATACGCCGCGGCGTTGTCGACGTGGAAATTGTAGAGCTGGCGCGCCGAACCGTATCGGCGGAAGTCCTCCGCCCTGACGCTCGCATCCGCACCGGCGGCGGCGAGCAGCCCGCGCAGCTGCTCGCGATGCTCGTCGCGCATCTCCTTCTCGATGCAGTCCGCGCCCAGGTTGCCCACCTTGCCGCGCACGTAGAGCCGCGCCTCGTAGATCGAATCGCCCAGCGCGTCGCCGGCGTCGCCGCACACCACCAGCGCGCCCGATTGCGCCATGAAGGCGCTCATCGGCCCGATCGATCCCTTCACCACGATGTCGATGCCCTTCATCGAGATGCCGCAGCGCGCGGACGCGTTGCCGTCGATCACCAGCAGCCCGCCCTGCGCCGTGGCGCCCGCCGCCTGGCTGGCGTCGCCCTTCACATGGACCTTGCCGGACATCATGTTCTCGGCCACGCCCACGCCGGCATTGCCCTCGACGATCACCGTCGCATGGCTGTTCATGCCCGCGCAGTAATAGCCCGCATGCCCCGCGATCTCGACGGTCACCGGCACGTTCAGCCCCACCGCCAGCGCATGCGCGCCATCGGGGTTCTCGACGCGCCACAGCGTTTCGTTGGTATCCGCCGGCAGCGCGTGCAGCCGGCCGTTGAGGTCGCGTCGGCCGGTCTCGGCCAGGTCGATCCGCTGCATCAGTTGCGCTCCCACGCATAGACGCGCGCGGGCTCGGGCTCGAAGACGCGGGCCTTGTCGATGCCCGGCAATCCCGCCAGCGCGCGATATTCCGACCCGAAGGCCACATAGTCGTCGGTTTCCGCCATCACCGCCGGCTTGCAGGAGATCGGATCGCGCAGCACCGCGAAACCGTCCTCCGTACCCACCACGAAGGTGAAGAAGCCGTCGAGGTCGCTCAGGCTCGCCTCCAGCGCTTCCGCCAGCGTGGCCCCCTCGCGCAGCTTCCAGCTGAGATAGCCCGCCGCCACCTCGCTGTCGTTGTCGGTGGAAAAGGCGATGCCCTTGGGCTCCAGCATCCGGCGCAGGCTGCGATGGTTGGAAAGCGATCCGTTGTGGACCAGGCACTGGTCGGCCCCGGTCGAGAAGGGATGCGCGCCGTCGGTGGTGACCGCGCTCTCGGTCGCCATCCGGGTATGGCCGATGCCGTGCGTGCCGGACATGCCCGCCAGGTCGAAGCGCCGCGCCACATCCACCGGCAGGCCGACCTCCTTGTAGAGCTCGATCCGCTGGCCCGATCCGATCACCACCAGGTCCGGCCGTTCCGCCGCGATCCAGTCGCGCACGCGCTTCTCCTCGCCCTTGGGCAGCGACAGCACCAGATGGGTATCGCGCACCGTGCCGGCGACGTCGCCACCGATCGCTGCCGCCACGCCCTCCAGCGCCGATCCGCGCAGCGTGATCTTCACATGATCGGCATCGCCCGATCCATAGACCGCGAAGCCGGCGCTATCCGGACCCCGATCGGTCATCACTTCCAGCATTTCGGCCAGCAGCTTGCCCAGCTGCGCCTCCATGGCCGGCGTCTTCGCGAACAACCCCACGATCCCGCACATTCGCTGTCCATCCACCATCCGAAATCGATGGCGAACTCTTAGCAGCGACCCCGACCGAGTCAATCAGGAGGAATGCAATTTTCTTTTGAGGAAACTATGCCGGCCCGTCGCGGCGATAGACGATGATCGAAAGATAGCGCGTCGGATGGCTCACCAGCTCCTCCGGCCCGTGCAGCGCGCTCGAATCGAACAGCAGCGTATCGCCCGGCTTCAGGTGATAGCTTTCGCCGGCATGGCGATAGCGAACCTCGCCCTCCAGCATGTAGAGCAGCTCGATCCCGTCATGCCGGAAACCGGTATGTGGCTGGGCCTCGTCACGCAGCGTGATCAGATAGGGCTCGACCACCACGTCGCCGCGCAGCACATGGCCGAGCAGCTGATAGCTGTGCCCCGCCTTGGTGCCCCGTCGCTCGATGCTGACGCCCTGGCCGGCGGGCACATAGGAACAATCCTGCCGTTCCTCGAAGGAGGCGAACAGCGTCGAGATCGGCACCGAAAGCGCGCCCGCCAGCGACTGGAGCGTGGTCAGCGAAGGCGAGATCTGCCCGTTCTCGATCTTGGAGAGCATGCCGAGCGATATCCCCGCCGCCCCGGCGAGATCGGCGACCGAAAGCTCGTTCTGCCGCCGCAGTCGGCGGATCTGGCTGCCGATCGCCTGTTCGAGCAGCCGTTCGGAGACCGCCGGCGCGCCCGATCCGGTCGCAAGCTCCGATCCCTCGGCAGCGGTGGTGCCAGCCTTCCTGCGAATGATCCCGCCCCTTGTCGCATCCCTGTCCGACCGGCATGTCTAACGGGCATCCCCGACACTGGCGAGGGGCTGTACGCCCATCCCCCGCGCCGTCGCCTCGATCCAGTGCGCGAAGCTTTCCGCATGGCTGCGGAACAGCGCGACGTGGAAGCTGGGCGCATCGTCGATCCGCGCGATGATGACCCCCATATGCGCGATATCGGTCACCATCACCGATCCGGTCGGGAAGGCGGCGGCGTCGAAATCCACGAAGGCTCCGCGCGACAGCAGCGTCAGCGCGCCCGGCCCGGCCAGCCGCAGCACCGCATAGCCGCCGGACTGGTCCACCACCGACGCGACGCCGGACAGGCGCTCCGCCAGTTCCTCCGCCCAGCACGGCCCAGCCCCTTCCGCCATCGCCAGCCAGACGCCCGGCCCGGTGCCGAGCAGCGCCATCGTCGCATCGCGGGCGCGCGCCGGCCCGGCAGGAAGCGCCATGCCGAGCCGATCGGCAATCCCCGCCCCCCCGTCGCGCCGCGCCATCACGGTCGCCAGTCCTGCGTCCACCGTCGCGATCGAGAGCGGGCTGCCCGGCTCTGCCGTCCCAAGCGCGGCGAGCCAGTGGCTGAGGGAATGCATCGCTGCAATCGGTTCAACCATGGAGACGCGCCCCTTCCGGATCGACGAATACGGGATCGACCACTTTGACCGGCACGTCGGTTCCGCGCAGCAGGTCGACGGCGCGCAGGCGCTCGCCATGGCGCGAGCGCCCCGATTTGAGCAGCCCCAGCGCGATCCACTGGCCCAGCGCGGGCGACCACGCGACCGAGGTGACATAGCCCTGGTCGTTCTCCGCGATCGCCACGCCATCCTGCGGCAGCAGATGCGCGCCGCCGCCCAGCCGCGTGCCCGGATCGATCGGGCGAAGGCCGACCAGCGTGGGCCGTGCCGGATCGGTCAGCGCGGGCCGCGCCGCGAGCGTGCGGCCGATATAGTCCTTGGCGGTCGACAGCATCCGGCCGAGGCCGAGGTCGCTTGCCGTCGTCTGGCCACTGAGCTCGTTGCCCGCCGGATGCCCCTTCTCGATCCGCAGCACGCCGAGCGCCTCGGTGCCATAGGGGGTGAAGCCGATATCCTGGCCGGCCTCCGCCAGCGCGCGGACCAGCGCGTCGCCATGCCCCGCCGGCACCGCGATCTCATAGGCCAGCTCGCCCGAGAAGGAGATCCGGAACAGCCGCACCGGCACGCCCCGCCAGTGCAGCGCCGCCGCCGCCATGAACGGGAACGCCTCGTTCGACAGGTCGAAGTCAGGCAATATCCGCTGGAGCAAAGTTCGCGATCGGGGGCCCGCCACCGCGAACTGCGCCCATTGCTCGGTCACCGACACCGCCTGCACGTCGAGTTCGGGCCAGAGCACCTGCCGGGCGTAGTCGATATGCTGCATCACCTTGGCCGCATTGGCGGTGGTGGTCGTCAGGAAATAGCGGTCCGGATCGATCCGGGCGACGGTCCCGTCGTCCATCACCATCCCGTCCTCGCGCAGCATCAGGCCGTAACGCGCGCGGCCCACGGCCAGGCTCGTCATGCGGTTGGCGTAGAGCCGGTCGAGCAGCACCGCCACGTCGGGGCCAAGCAGCTCGATCTTGCCCAGCGTCGAGACGTCGCAGAGCCCGACGGCGGAGCGCACCGCCTCCACCTCGCGCGTCACCGTCTCCAGCCAGTCGCGCTCGCCCGGCCGGGGGAAGTATTGCGCGCGCTTCCACTGGCCGACGTCGACGAAGACGGCGCCCTGCTCCGCCGCCCAGCCATGGCCGGCGGTATGCCGGACGGGGCGGAAATGCTCCTCGCGATGATGGCTGGCCAGCGTCCCGATCGCGACCGGGAGCCAGGGTGGCCGCGACAGGATCGTCCCCGCCTCCGCGATCGCCTTTCCGGTGGCGGCGGCGAGCAGCGCCTGCCCGTTGACCTGGCTGGTCTTGCCCTGGTCGGTCGCCATGCCGAGCGTGGTGTAGCGCTTGAAATGCTCGACCGAGGTGAACCCCTCGCGCGCGGCCAGCGCCACGTCCTTGTCGGTCACGTCATGCTGGAAATCGACGAACGCCTTGCCGCGCGAGGGCACGTGCCACAGCGCGGCGAGCCCGGCCGGGTCCGCGCTGGTGCGCGGTGCCACGATATCGCCATGGCGGATGCCCAGCGCGTCGAGCGCCGCCGCCGCCGCCCGCGCGCCATCCGCCACCGCCTCGCCCAGCGAAAGCCGCCCGGCCGCCGCACCGGCGGGGTCTAGCCCGGCCGGCGGCGTCTCCAGCACGAAGCCATGGATCGCCTCCGACCACACCGGCCGCGCGCCACGGTTGCAGCCGATCCCCATCGACGGGTTCCAGCCGCCCGCCATGCCCAGCGCATCGACCGCCAGCCGGGACGTCCGGCCGTCGGCGGCGCGGATGTCGATCGACTTGAGCAGGCCGCCGCGCGCTTCGGTCACCACCGCGCCGAGATGCACCGCGCTGCCCGACGCCTTGGCGCGGGCGACCGCATCGCGCGGGCCATCGGCGCGCGCGTCGATCACCGCCGCGACGGTCACGCCCGCCGCGCGCAGGTCGTCGACGACCGACCAGCCGCTGTCCCCCGCGGTGAAGATCGCGATCCGCTCGCCGGGCGAAGCCGCGAAACGGTGGACATAGCTGCCGATCGCCGATGCCGTCATCACGCCGGGGCGATCATTGCCGCCGAACACGATCGGCCGCTCGATCGCGCCCGCCGCCAGGATGCAGCGCTTCGCGACGATCTTCCACAGCCGCTGCCGGGGCTGGCCGGGCAGCGGCGCGGCGAGGTGATCCGACACCCGCTCGACCGCGCCGAAGCCGCCGTCGTCATAGCTGCCGAACACCGTGGTGCGCGGCAGCAGCGTCACGTTGGGCATCCTGGCGAGCGCCGCCCAGGTCTCGGCCGCCCATTCGCCACCCGGCCGGCCATCCATCTCGTGCCGTTCGGCGTTGAGCCTGCCGCCCGCCAGCCAGTCCTCCTCCGCGACGATCACCCGCGCGCCCGCCTCCGCCGCCGCCCGCGCCGCGACGAGGCCCGCCGGCCCCGCCCCGACGACGAGCAGGTCGCAGAAGCCGTGCGCGCGATCGTAGCTGTCGGGATCGGGTGCCATGCTGATCGCGCCCAGCCCGGCCGCGCGGCGGATCACCGGCTCGTACAGCTTCTCCCACAACGCCGCCGGCCACATGAAGGTCTTGTAGTAGAAGCCCGCGACGAACAGCGGCGAGAACAGCCCGTTCACCGCCATCAGGTCGAAGCCCAGGCTCGGCCAGCGGTTCTGGCTCACCGCCTCCAGCCCGTCGTACAGCTGGATCGTGGTCGCGCGGGTATTGGGCTCCGCCGCCGCCCCGCCGCGCAGCGTGACGAGCGCGTTGGGTTCCTCGCTCCCCGCCGTCAGCAGGCCGCGCGGGCGATGGTATTTGAACGACCGTCCCAGCAGCCGGACATCGTTGGCGACCAGCGCGGAGGCCAAGGTATCGCCCTCGAACCCCTGATAGCCGCGCCCGTCGAAGCTGAAGCGGATCGGCTTCGCGCGATCGATCGCGCCGCCCTGCGCCAGCCGGCTCATGCCTCGCCTCCACGCGCCAGCGTCGCGCCGTCGATGGCATGGCTGCGCGTGTCGCGCTTCACCGCCAGCCAGTTGCGGCACCCTTGCGCGTGATACCAGTGCTCCGTGATCGGCCCCGCCGGGTTGTCGCGCAGATAGACATAGTCGGCGAACGCCGCCTCGCCCGCGTCCGGCGCAGGGCGGCGCGGGGCCGCATCGCCGCGATAGACGAATTCATGGACGTCGCGGTCGCCGCAGAACGGGCATGGGATGCGCATGTCGGCCGGTCCTTCGGATTGTCAGTGCAGGTTGGGCTGGGCGCCCTGGCCCTTTTCGTCGATCACCCGGCCGCTGGCGAAGCGATCGAGCCGATAGGCGGCGGCGGCGCGATGCGGCTGGCCGGTGGCGATCAGATGCGCAAAGCACCAACCCGAAGCCGGCGTCGCCTTGAACCCGCCATAGCACCAGCCCGCGTTCAGATAGAGGCCCGGCACCGGGGATGCGTCGATGATCGGCGATCCGTCCATCGACATGTCCATGATCCCGCCCCAGCTGCGCAGCAGCCGCACCCGGCCGATCATCGGCATCAGCGCCATCCCGCCTTCGCAGACATCCTCCACCACCGGCAGCGCGCCGCGCTGGGCGTAGCTGTTGTACCCGTCGATATCGCCGCCGAAGACGAGCCCGCCCTTGTCCGACTGGCTGATGTAGAAATGCCCCGCGCCGAAGGTGATCACGCCGGGGATCACCGGCTTCAGCCCCTCGCTGACGAAGGCCTGCAGCACATGGCTCTCGATCGGCAGGCGCAGCCCCGCCATCGCCGCCACGCGCGAACTGTTGCCCGCGACGGAAACGCCCACCTTGCCGCAGCCGATGACGCCCCGGCTGGTCTCGACCGCGATCACCCGGCCGTCGGCGGCGCGGCGGAAACCCGTCACCTCGCAGTTCTGGATGATGTCGACGCCGCGATCGGACGCGGCATGGGCGTATCCCCACACCACCGCGTCATGCCGCGCCGTGCCCCCGCGCCGCTGCAGCAGCCCGCCCTGGATCGGGAAGCGCCCATGGTCGAAGTTGAGGAAGGGCGCCATCGCGCGCACCGCGTCGCGATCGAGCAGCTCGGCATCGACCCCGTGGAGCCGCATCGCGTTGCCGCGCCGGACATAGGCGTCGCGCTGCCCGTCCGAATGGAAGAGGTTGAGCACCCCGCGCTGGCTGACCATCGCGTTGTAGTTGACGTCCTGCTCCAGCCCTTCCCACAGCTTCATCGACAGCTCGTAGAAGGGGATGTTGCCGTCGAGCAGATAGTTCGACCGGATGATCGTGGTGTTGCGCCCGGCATTGCCGCCGCCGATCCAGCCCTTTTCGAGCACCGCCACATTGGTGATGCCATGCACCTTCGCCAGATAGTGCGCGGTGGCGAGACCATGCCCCCCGCCGCCGACGATCACCACGTCATAGGCGTCGCGCGGCGCGGCATCGCGCCAGGTCGGCCGCCAGCGCCGATGGCCGGACAGCGCATTCCGCGCGAGGCTGAAGATCGAATAGGCCATGGGCGACGCTGCCTTTGCCGACGGGACATCTGCTTGAACACGGGCGGTTCGACCTCCTCATCCCATCCTCCCCCGCCAGGGGGAGGTGGCTCGCGTAGCGAGACGGAGGGGGAGGGCAACGGGGCCTGTCGATGGCTCCCCGCCGCCCGCCCCCTCCGTCATCCTCGCTTGCCGCGATGATGACACCTCCCCCTGGCGGGGGAGGAGCTTGGTGGTCGATCCGTCCTAGGCAGGAGAATGACTTATCCTTATCAGGTCGCATGCCCGAAAGCGACACTGACCTGTCCGTTCACGACATCCCCGCCACCCGGTGCCAGACCCGGCTCGGCTTCCTCCTGCTCGATGGCTTCGCGATGCTGTCCTATGCGGCGATGGTCGAGCCGTTTCGCGCGGCCAACCTGCTCTCCGGGCGCGAGCTCTATCGCTGGGTCCATCTGTCGGGCGGGGGCATCGCCGCCGAGGCGTCGAGCGGCGCGCGCGTCATCGTCGATTCGCCGCTGCTCGACGAGGCCGGGCTGGCCGACAGCCTCTGCGACATCCTCTTCGTCTTCGCCGCCGGCAATCCCGCCGCCTTTCGCGACGATGCGCTGTTCGCGGCGCTCCGCCGGCAGGCCGCGCATGGCGCGCGGATCGCGGGCGTCTCGGGCGGGCCCTATATCCTCGCCCGCGCCGGCCTGCTCGACGGGCACCGCGCCACGATCCACTGGGAGCACCAGCCCGCCTTCATCGAGGCCTTTCCCCGCGTCGCGCTGGAACCGGCACTGTTCGTGATCGATGGCAACCGGATCACCTGCGCCGGCGGCACCGCCGGCCTCGACCTCGCGGTCGAGCTGATCCGCCGCGACCATGGCGAGCGGCTGGCCGCGCTGGTCGGCGAATGGCACATCCGCACCCAGGCGCGCGAGGGGCCGGGGCCGCAGCGCATGGCCCTGCGCGATCGCTACGGCGTGTCGGACGCCCGGCTGCTGCGCGCGCTAGCGCTGATGGAGGCCAATCTCGCCGAACCGCTGTCGCTGGCGGATATCGCCGACACGCTGGCGCTTTCGCGTCGCCAGCTCGAACGGCTGTTCCACGATCGGCTCGGCACCAGCGCCGGCCGCCAGTATCTCACGCTCCGGCTGACCCGCGCGATGGCGCTGCTGCGCGAAACCGAACTGGCCGTCACCGAGGTCGCGATGGCCTGCGGCTTCGCCAGCCCCACCCATTTCGCCCGCGCCTTCGCCCGGCAACACGGCCTGCCCCCCTCGAAGGCGCGGAGACGGTAGGGGTTGGCGCTGATCGGACGGTCGTCCCCAGTCACACCGTTCGTCCCGAGCAGCCATCGAGCTTGCCGAGATGGCGTGTCGAGGGATGGTCCCAAGCGGAACGGCTGCCTCGACACGGGTTCTCGACAGGCTCGAACCCTGCTCGGCACGAACGGCTAGAGTCGTTCCGGATCAAATGGAATCACGTGCTCCTGCGCAAGCAGGAGCCCAGGGCCATGAGGGCAGCGCTTGCCGCCCTGGGCTCCTGCTTGCGCAGGAGCACTGGGGCCTCGAGCGAAACCGGACAAACTCTAGTGGGGTGAGGAATGCGTCCTCACAGCCGAATATCCCCCGCCACCAGCGTCGGCGCACCCGAAAAGCGGATCACCAGCTCCGCCAGCCCGTCGCCGTCCCAGTCGCCCTGCAGCTGACCGCCGGCATAGCGCAGGTCGCCCGCCGCGCCGGAGAAGGCGGCACCACCGATGAAGCGGAACGCCTGGTTGCCCGCCGCACCCGAATTGGCGTCCATTCGCGACAGGTCGATCACGTCGCTGCCCGACTGGAAATCCGTGACAAGGTCCGAAAAGGCGGGCGTCGAATCGGTGACCGATGACCAGACGAACAGGTCCGCCAGCGCCCCGCCCGAAAGCGTATCGGCCCCGCGCCCGCCGATCAGCTGGTCGCGGCCATTCCCGCCGCTCAGCACGTCGTTGCCGGCCCCACCGATCAGCACGTCATTGCCGTCGCCACCGCCCAGCGTGTCGTTGCCGTCGCCGCCCGACAGGCGGTCATGCCCCTCGTCGCCGAAGATGCGGTCGGTGCCCGTCGTGCCGATGACCGTGTCGTTGCCCTCGAATCCGCGATAGCTGCCGCTCCAGGCAAGCTGGTCGACATCGTTCGCGTATGTGCCCTGGCCGTAGATCCGGCCGACGATCGCCTCGTCGTCGCCATCGGCGAACTCGGACTGATAGACGACGATGAAGCCGCCGCCCGAAAGCGCCTCAACCTCGGGATCCTCCTGCACCGACTCGCCTGAAGGCGGGTTGACCTTGAACCCCGCGCCGAGCGCCCTGCCGCCGTCGTCATAGACCCGGGCGTAGACCTCCTCGAAGTCATAGGTCTCCTGCCCGAAGCCGTCCCAGGCGACGACGAAGCCGCCGCCGGCCAGCCCCACGACCGAGGAATGGTCGGGAACGCCTTCGGTCGTGCTGTAGACGATGAACTCGTTGCCGGTCTTGCGCCCGGCCGCCGTGTAGAGCTGGCCGCGGATCTCGAAGGTCGTGTCCGCGCCGTCGTGGAGCACCGTCTCGTACCATGTCGTGACGAAGCGGCCGCCCGACAGCGGGGCCACGTCCATCGCGCGGTCGGTCAGCTGGATGCCTTCGTTCATCCCGTCATTGTCGTCGACGATCACGAATTCGTTGCTGCGCGCCACGCCGTTCCAGCTGTAGATCCGCCCGCGCACCGCGTCCGATCGAACCCCGCTCGGGTTCATCTGGCCGGCATATTCCGAATCCCACACCATCAGCACATTGCCGTTGGTCAGCGTGATCGCCTTGCTGTTGTGCTGGTCGAAGGTGGTGAACTGGTTGATCTGGAAATTGCCGCCGATCTTCCCGCCCGCCCGGTTGAAGCGCTGGCCGAAGATGTCGTCGAACATGTCGACGTCGCCGCTGCGGTAATTGGTGAAGGTCACGAAATAGCTGCCGTTGGCGGCGGCGGTCACGCTGGCGGCATATTGATCGCTGTCGCTGGGCGCGTGGACCATGGTCGAGCTGCCGCGCGCGGTGCCGTTGGCGTTGAAGGCGCGGGTGTAGACGTCGGATTCGCCCAGGATCGTCGTGCCCTGCACCGTTTCCCAGGCGACCGCGTAACCGCCGTCGGTCAGCGCGGTGACGCTCGCCTGGCGCGAAAGACCGCTCAGGTCCGAATCGACGATCTTCTCGCTTCCGATTTTCTGGCCGCTAGCAGAGTAATGTTGCGAAGCGATGTAATAGAAACTCTGATCGCCCTCCGAGTAATAGGAATCCCAGACCACGACGAAACTGCCGTCGTTCAGCGTCGCCACATCGGGATGTTCTTGCCACTGGCCGGCATAGGTGTTGATCAGAAATTCGTTCGACATCGGCATTCCCCGTATCGTTCTCGATCGAGGCAATGCATATCGCGCGGGCGCCGGCCGGTCACCTTCGGCCCACCCCGCTTCCGGATCGGCCTGCCGAGCCGGCTCAGCCCGCCGAAATCAATTCAGCGGGCCACCGCGTCGCGCCGGAAACAATCGCGCGAATGGTCGTTGATCATCCCCACCGCCTGCATCCAGGCATGGACGATCGTCGGCCCCACGAACTTGAATCCGCGCTTCTTCATGTCCTTCGATATCCGCTCCGACAGCGGGGAGGACGCGAGCAGCGTCACGCCGTCGCCGCCGATCGGCTGGCCATCGGTGAAGGACCAGCAATAGTCGGCGAAGTCCTCGCCCCGCGCGGCCATGTCGCAGTAGATCCGCGCGCCGCCGATCGTCGCCTCGATCTTCGCGCGCGCCCGGACGATGCCCGCGTCGCCCATCAGCCGGTCGACGTCGCCGGCATCGAATCGCGCCACGCGCTCCGGATCGAAACCGGCGAAGGCGGCGCGAAACGCCTCGCGCTTGCGCAGGATGATGATCCAGGCCAGCCCCGCCTGGAACCCTTCCAGCATCAGCATTTCCCACAGTGCGCGCGGATCGCGCAGCGGCACGCCCCATTCCTCGTCGTGATACGCCCGCATCAGCGGGTCGTTCTCCGCCCAGGCGCAGCGCCGCTCGGCGGTCATCGCGGATCGTCGTTTCGGTCGGCGCGGTTCAGCATCTCGCCGATCTTGGCCGAAAGCACGTCGATCTGGAATGGCTTGGTGATCATCTGCATGTTTTCGCCCAGGAAGCCCGACCGGTTGACCGCGTTTTCGGCATAGCCCGTGACGAACAGCACCGGCAGCTCCGGCAGATGCTCCCGCGCGATCTCCGCCAGCTGCCGCCCGTTCATGCCGGGCAGGCCCACATCGGTGATCATCAGGTCGAAGCTCCGCCCCCCGGCCAGCAGCCGGATCGCGGCCTCGGGCTCGGCGACCTCGATCGCGTCATACCCCAGCTCCTCCAGCACGTCGCGCACCAGCAGACGGACGGACGCGTCGTCCTCGACCAGCAGCACCGCCTCCCCGTCGCCATGATGGAGCGCAACCGAGCCGGCCTCGCCGGTCTCCGCCGCTTCCTCGGCGACAGGCAGGAATATCTTGACCGACGTCCCCTCGCCCGGCGCGGAATGGATGCGGACCTGCCCGTTGGACTGCTTGGCGAACCCATAGACCATCGACAGGCCCAGCCCCGTCCCCTGCCCGATCGGCTTGGTCGTGAAGAAGGGATCGAACACCTTTTCCAGCGTGGCCGCGTCCATGCCGGTGCCGTTGTCCGAAACAGCCACCACCACGAAGCGGCCGGGCGAGATTCCGGGCCGCGTCGCGCAATAGGCCGCGTCGACGATCACGACATCGGTCTCCACCGTCAGCGCCCCCCCGTCGGGCATCGCATCGCGCGCGTTGATCGCAAGGTTGAGGATCGCGCTTTCCAGCTGGTTGGCGTCGACGATCGCCGCCGGCAGCCCCGTCTGCGAGACGATCGACACCGCGATCCGCTCGCTCATCGTGCGCTTCAGCAGTTCCT
>Ga0160473_101243_pt1 | contig 13286 bp, 17 predicted proteins | sample HID1975I_E11MG_FD_108217 | JGI IMG/M metagenome (GOLD analysis project Ga0160473, IMG submission 108217) | Enriched soil microbial communities from UW Madison campus, WI, USA - HID1975I_E11 MG | ecosystem: Environmental > Terrestrial > Soil > Unclassified | place: USA: Madison, Wisconsin... | reverse complement strand
GCTCCTCGTCACTTCCCCTCTCCCCGACCCTCTCCCCAGAGGGGGGGGGGAGATGATGTGGGAGGCCTGCCCATGGCTATGACTCCGCTGTCTTCGGGCGGCAAAGGCGGCAAGCGGCTGCCGATGGCCGAGATCAACGTGACGCCGATGGTGGACGTCATGCTCGTACTGCTCATCATCTTCATGGTGGCGGCTCCGCTGCTGGTGGCGGGCGTGCCCGTCGACCTGCCGGACAGCCGCGCCGGTGCGCTCGACCAGGACAAGGAACCGATCGCGGTTTCGCTCGACGCGCAGGGCCAGATCTTCATCGGCGAGGAGATGGTGCCCGAGCTTTCGCTGCCGCAGCGGCTGGAAGCGATCAAGTCGACCGCGCCGAGCGGCGAGGACGCGCCGCAGGTCTTCCTGCGCGCCGATCGCGGGCTCGATTACGGCCGGGTGATGAAGGTGATGGGGGAACTCAACCGCGCCGGCCTGAACAAGGTCGCGCTGGTGACGGTCGGCGAGGATTCTGGCGGCGGGAACTCCGGTGCTGCCTCCGGCGGCGGCGCGAGGGAATAATCCTTGAGCATGGACAGGACGGAAAAGGTCGGGCTGGGTGTCGCGACGGCAGGGCATGTTCTGCTGTTCGCCGCGCTGTCGATCGGCCTGTTGTCGACGTCCAAGCGGGTGCCGCCGATCCATGAGCCGATGGAGGTGATGCTGACCGACGAGATCGGCCTGCGTTCCGCCGCGCCCGAGATCTCGACCGAGACGCCTGCGACCAGCGAGGCCCCCGAAGTCGGCCCGCCGGCCGAGGCCGCGCCCGAACCGCCCGAGCCGACCCCCGCGCCGCCCGAGCCGGAACCCGCGCCTGCGCCGCCGGCCCCCGCGCCGAAGCCGACGCCCAAGCCGGCCCCTGCACCGAAGCCGACACCCAAGCCCGCTGCGAAGCCGGCCGAGCCCAAGCCGACGCCGAAGCCGGCCCCCGCGAAGCCCGCGCCGGCAAAGCCCGCCACCAAGCCGGCGCAGGGCGCGACCGAGGGAACCAAGCCCAAGGCAACGGGGTCACGGCTGGGCAAGGATTTCCTGAAGGGGATCGTCGATACGCCGTCTCCGTCGAAGTCGACCAAGCCGAAGGTTTCCGCGGTCAGTGCGGAAGCGCGGATGGGCTTCGCGGCGGCCGTCGCGCGGCAGGTGAAACCCTGCTACGAACTCGGTTCGCTGGGTGGTACAACCGCGATGAGCATCGTGACCGTCATGCACCTGCGCTACAACCGAGACGGCACCGTGGCCGGTACGCCCGAGGTCGTGCAGCAGACCGGTGTCGATGGCGGCAACCGGCAATATGCCAGCCAGGTGGCCGATGTCGCCAAGCGCGCGGTACTGCGCTGCTCGCCGATCCGGCTTCCGGCCGAGATATATGAAGGCGGCTGGGAAGATTTCGACATGCGCTTCATCCCTGGCCAGCTGGGATGAACGATGCCAGGGTGCGCTCGATCGATCCTGTTGCTTCTGCTGTCCGGCGTGCTGGTGGCTTGCGCCCCAACCGATCCGGTCGCCCGCGCGCCTGTCGTCCCGGCCGGACCCGATCCGCGGCTGATCGCACGGGCGGTGGAGAGCGCGGCCGTGCAGGTGAAGCGTTGCTACCGCCCACCGGCGCGGCTCGGTGGGTCGGCGCGCTACATCAGTACGCGGCTTCGGGTCCGCTTCGGGCCGGACGGACAATTGGTCGGACTGCCGGAACTGCTGTCGCAGGGCGGGGTGACCGACGAAACCCGGCGAGACGCCGAACGCCTGTTCGAGGCGGCCAGCCTCGCGGTGATTCGGTGCGCGCCGCTGACCCTGCCGCCGGAACTTTACGCGCGCGGCTGGGATGAATTCGAACTGACTTTCAGCCGGCGTGCTATCGCATGACACAAAATCGTGGTCGGTGCGTTGCCGGAATGAGGAGACGATGATGCGCTTGGGATTGGCCTTCCTGTTCCTTTCGGTCGGATTGACCGCCCCGGTGCTGGCACAGACGCCTCCGCCGCCGTCGACGGCCCCGGCCGGCGAACAGGGCCGCGTCGTGGTCGACATCGTCGGCGGCATCTCGTCGCCGATGCCGATCGCCATTCCCAACATGCCGACCCCGGCCAACACCGCCACGGCGGCGGGCGACACCACGGCGCTCGGCGCGCGCGTGTCGGAGGTGATCACCAACGACCTGCGCAATTCGGGCCTGTTCAGCCCGCTCGGGGCGAATGCGCTGCGTCCGGTCGCCTACAACCAGGTCACCGCACCCGAGTTTCCCTATTGGGTCAGCACCGGCGCGCAGGCGCTGGTCCAGGGTTTCGTCCAGGCCAATGGCGACGGCACGCTGACCGTCGGCTGCTATCTGTACGACGTCTTTGCGCAGACCGAACTGACCCGGCAGGGGTTCGTCGTTCAGCCCGCCTTTTGGCGGCGCGCGGCGCATAAATGCGCCGACACGATCTATACGCGGCTGACCGGCGAAGGGCCGTATTTCGACAGCCGGGTCGCCTATGTCTCGGAAACCGGCCCTAAGAACAACCGCACCAAGCGGCTGGCGGTGATGGATCAGGACGGTGCCAACCATCGTTTCCTGACCAACGGCCAGACGATCGTGCTGACGCCGCGCTTCGCGCCGAACCAGCAGACGATCACCTACATGTCGTACACGAACAACCGTCCGCGGATCTATGTGTACGATATCGGATCGGGCAAGCAGCGGCTGGTGGTCGACCAGCCGAACATGACCTTCGCGCCGCGCTTCTCGCCCGATGGCCGCTACATCGTGTTCTCGATGGCGGTGGGCGGCAACACCGATGTCTATCGCGTCTCGGCCTCGGGCGGATCGCCGCAGCGGCTGACCACGGCGCCCGGCATCGACACCGGTGCGAGCTATTCGCCCGACGGATCGAAGATCGTGTTCGAAAGCGATCGATCCGGCACGCAGCAGCTTTACGTGATGAACGCCGACGGATCGGGCCAGAACCGGATCAGCTTCGGCGGCGGGCGTTATGCCACGCCGGTCTGGAGCCCGCGTGGCGACCTGATCGCCTTCACCAAGATGGGGGGCGGCTTCGCGGTCGGCACGATCGCGCCCGACGGATCGGGCGAAAAGATCCTGACCAACGGCTGGCAGGACGAGGGGCCGAGCTGGTCGCCCAACGGCCGCGTCATCATGTTCTTCCGCACGGGCCAGGGATCGGGCAAGGCCGACCTCTGGTCGGTCGACCTCACCGGGGTCAACGAACGCCGGATACCGACCCCGCTCGACGGGTCGGATCCTGCCTGGTCGCCGTTACTGCCTTGACGTGGCTGTAACGTTCCAAGCATAGTACGACGAAGCGTTTTAATTTATCGATGAACAGAGGGAGTACGAGTATGGCGCATATTTCGACCAAGCTCATCGTCGCCGCCGCCCTGGTCGTAACCGCTGGTTGCGCCAAGAAGAAGCCGGAGGTGCTGCCGCCGGCCCCCGCCGCGTCGACCGAAGCACCCCCGCCCGCGCCGAGCACCGGCCCGGTCGGCAACACCGTCGTCCCCGGCTCGCGCGCGGACTTCCTGCAGAAGGTCGGTTCGGACCGCGTCCTGTTCGGCACCGACAGCTACGAGCTGGATGGCGAGGCGACCGCGATCCTCGACCGCCAGGCCCAGTGGCTGGCGCAGTATGCGAACGTCACCGTGACGATCGAAGGTCATTGCGACGAGCGTGGCACCCGCGAGTACAACCTCGCGCTCGGCGACCGTCGCGCCAACGCTTCGAAGAACTATCTGGTCGGCAAGGGCATCTCCGCATCGCGGCTGTCGACGATCAGCTACGGCAAGGAACGCCCGGAAGCGATGGGTTCGGACGAAGCCGCCTGGGCGCAGAACCGCCGCGCGGTCACCGTCGTCCCGAACTGATCGGGTCCGTTCGGTTCAAGCAGGAAGGGGCTTCCCGGCGATGGTCGGGAAGCCCTTTTCCGTGCGGCCCGCCTGCGACCGGCCGGTTCAGTCGAACAGGCCGTCCTGCCCGGCCTCGGGCGGGGGATTGAGGCCAAGATGCTTCCAGCCCCGCCCGTTGAGGCAGCGCCCCCGGGCGGTGCGCGCGACAAGGCCGAGCTGGATCAGATAGGGCTCGATCACTTCCTCGATCGTGTCGCGCGGCTCGGACAGCCCGGCGGCGAGCGTTTCCACACCCACCGGCCCGCCGCGATAGATGTCGGCGATCATCATGAGGTAGCGCCGGTCCATCGCGTCCAGGCCCAGCGAATCGACCTCCAGCCGGGTCAGCGCCGAATCGGCGGCCTTCGCATCGACGGTCTTGGCACCGAGGACGTTGGCGAAATCGCGCACCCGGCGGAGCAGCCGCCCGGCGATGCGCGGGGTGCCGCGAGCCCGTCGGGCGATCTCATGCGCGCCGTCGATCGCGACATCCAGGCCGAGCAGCGCGGCGGCGCGGCTGACCACGCCCTCCAGCTCGTCGACCGAATAGAATTGCAGGCGCACCGGGATGCCGAAACGATCGCGCAGCGGCGTGGTCAACAACCCCTGCCGCGTGGTCGCCCCCACCAGCGTGAAGCGCGGCAGATCGATCCGCACCGATCGGGCCGATGGCCCCTCGCCGATCATCAGATCGAGCGCGCGATCCTCCATGGCGGGATAGAGCACCTCCTCGACCGCGGGTGCGAGGCGGTGGATCTCGTCGATGAAGAGGACGTCGCCGTCCTCCAGATTGGTCAGCAGCGCGGCGAGATCGCCCGACTTGGCGATGACCGGGCCGGATGTAGCGCGAAACCCCACCCCCATCTCGCGCGCGATGATCTGCGCCAGCGTGGTCTTGCCAAGGCCGGGCGGGCCGAAGAACAGCACGTGATCCAGCGCGTCTCCGCGCGCACGGGCGGCGTCGATGAACACCCGCAGATTCTCGCGCGCCGCCTTCTGCCCGACAAACTCGTCGAGCGTCTTGGGGCGGAGCGCGGCATCGACATCCTCGGGGCGGCGGGATGCGGTGAGGATACGGTCGGTGTCGGTCATTGCTCCGCGTTTCCTTCGCACGACCCGGCATCATAGTTCCAGCGACCGCCAGCGTCCAAGCAGGCATCCACTCTAAGGAACGCCCACACTGCTCCGCCAAGAATGAGTGGAATGAGGATCAGCAAAATCCTCCCGATCCTCACTTCGCCGCCTTGCGAAGCGCCAGCCGCACCAGCGCGTCGAGCCCCGCGCCGGTGCCGAGTTCTTCCTCCGCCGCAGCGACCGCCGCTGAGGCTTCGGCGGGGCGGAAGCCCAGGTTGGAGAGGGCGGATACCGCGTCGGCGGCATGGCTGCCCAGCGGGGCGGTCGATGGTCCGCCCGCCGGGCCGATCGCGATCGCGCCGATCCGATCCTTGAGCTCGTTGACGATCCGCATCGCAAGCTTCGGCCCGACGCCGTTGGCGCGCGCGATCATCGCCTTGTCGCCGCTGGCCACGGCGCGCGAAAGCTCGTCTGGAGCGAGCGCGGAGAGGATCGCCAGCGCCACGCGCGATCCCACGCCCTGCACCGAGGTGAGCAGACGGAACCAGTCCCGCTCGGCGGCGCTGGTGAAGCCGGCGAGGCGGATGAAGTCCTCCCCCACCAGCATCTCGGTGTGGATCACGGCGGCCTCGCCGGGGATCAGCGCCGCCAGCGTGCGCCCCGATGCGCCGACCAGATAGCCGACGCCGCCCACGTCGATCACGGCGTGGTCATGGGCGACGCTGTCGATCACGCCGGTCAGCTTTGCGATCATGTCGTCCCCTTCAGCGCGCCAGCGAGCGATCTGGCGCTTGCCAGATGATGCGCATGGCAGATCGCGACCGCCAGCGCATCCGCCGCGTCCGATCCCGCGATCACGACGCCGGGCAGCAGCCGCGACACCATGGCATGGACCTGCGCCTTTTCCGCGCCGCCGGTGCCGACCACGGCCTTCTTGACCAGCCGAGCCGCATATTCGCCGACGACCAGCCCGGCGCGCGCCGCCACCAGCAGCGCCACGCCGCGCGCCTGGCCCAGCTTTAGTGTCGATTGCGGATTGGCGTTGACGAACACCTCCTCCACCGCCGCCGCGCGCGGCGCGTGCGCGACGATCACCGCGGCCAACGCGTCGTGCAGCGCCACGAGCCTGTCGGCGAGCGGCGCGGCGGCGGGGGTGCGGATCTGCCCGTTGGCGACGTGCGACAGCCGGTTCCCCTCGGCCCGGATCACCCCCCAGCCGGTGGTGCCCAGGCCGGGATCGATGCCGATGAGGATCATGCTGCGGGGTATGGAGGCGGCAAAAGCCCCTCTCCTGAAGGGGAGGGGCTTCGAGGCCCCGCGCCCTGCGTCACCCCAGCTTTTCCATCACGTCTTCGGGCACGTCGTAATTGCCCCAGACGGTCTGGACGTCGTCGTCGTCGTCCAGCGCGTCGATGAGCTTGAGGAGCTGGGCGGCGTCGCCCTCGCCCACGGTGACCATCGTCTGCGGACGCCAGGCGAGCTTCACGCCCTCGGGCTCGCCGAGCACCGGCTCGAGCGCCTTGGCGACGCCGTGCAGCGCATCGATCGTCGTCCAGATCTCGTGGCCATCCTCGGTCGAGGCGACATCGTCTGCCCCCGCCTCCAGCGCGGCCTCGAACACCTTGTCGGCATCGCCGGCACCCGCGCCATAGTTGATCAGGCCCAGGCGATCGAAGCCGTGGCTGACCGATCCGCCCGCGCCCAGATTGCCGCCGTTCTTGGATACGGCGGTGCGGACGTTGGTCGCGGTGCGGTTGCGGTTGTCGGTCAGCGTCTCGATGATCAGCGAGACGCCGCCGGGGCCGAAGCCTTCGTAGCGGATTTCCTCATAGGTATCGCCTTCGCCGCCGGCCGCCTTGTTGATCGACCGCTCGATATTGTCCTTGGGCATGCCGCCTGCGCGCGCGGCCAGAACGGCAGCGCGCAGCCGGGCGTTCGCGTTCGGATCGGGCAGGCCGCTCTTGGCGGCCACGGTGATCTCGCGGCTCAGCTTGGAAAACAGCGCCGAACGCTTCTTATCCTGCGCACCCTTGCGGTGCATGATGTTCTTGAATTTGGAATGGCCGGCCATGAATTCCTCGGCGTCCCTCTTCTGTTCCGTCGCGCCGCTCTAGCGGCATGGCAGGCGCGCTTCAACGGCGCGCTTCAAATCCGGCGTAATGGCGCGGCCCGGTCAGCCGAGCCGGACGGCGGTGCCCGAGACCGAGACCATGAGCATCGATCCGTTCTGGCCCATCACCTCGTAATCGATGTCGACCCCGATCACCGCGTCCGCGCCCAGATCGCGCGCCTCGGCCTGAAGCTCCCGAAAGGCTTCCGTCCGCGCGTCGCGCAGCGCGCCTTCATAGGCACCGGACCGTCCGCCGACGATGTCGCGCACGCTGGCGAACAGATCCTTGAAGATGTTCGCCCCCACGATCACTTCGCCGGTGACGATGCCCAGATAGTCGACGACCGGACGGCCCTCGATCGCGGTGGTGGTGGTGACGATCATCTTCGTTCTCCCGGCATCTTCGCTCTCCCGGTTGCGGGCGACCGGCCGGGATCAGCCCAGGCCGAGCGCCGACTTGTAGGTATCCAGCAGGGCCTCGGCTTCGTCGCGGGCGTTCTTCTCCATCTTCCGAAGGCGAACGATCGACCGCATCGTCTTGGGATCGTAACCCTGCGACTTGGCTTCGAGATACACGTCCTTGATATCGTCGGAAATGCCCTTCTTCTCTTCCTCGAGCCGCTCGATACGCTCGATGAACAGGCGCAGCTGGTCCGCTGCGACGTTGACTTCCGACATGTCGTGCTCCGTGAATCGATGTGGTTCGAAAGCGCCGCCGACTAAAGCGCGCGCCGCCTCCGCGCAAGCGCCGGATCGGTGTCCGGCGCGCGGCGGGCGATCAGTGGGCCGGCTGGGTCTGCGAGGGCGGATCGCTCGCCGGGAAGCTGTCGTCGAGCGCCTCGTCCAGCTCTTCCTCGATATGGTTGCGCTTCACGCTCTCGGCCATGCGCGCAAGCTGTTCGGGCGTCGCTTCGGCCTGATGCGCGGCCTTCCAATGGGCATAGGGCATGCCATAGACCGCCTCGCGGGCCGCATCGCGGTCGATGCTCCCGCCGCTCGCTTCGCTCACCCAGTCGGCAAGACAGTTGCGGCAGAATCCGGCGAGGCCCATCAGGTCCACATTCTGCGCATCGGTGCGATGCGACAGATGCGCCAGGAGACGGCGGAAGGCGGCGGCGGCAATGCGATCGTCGATTTCGCTGCCGTTGGTTTCAATGGCGTTCATCGGCCACGCTCCATCGTTGGTCGCTAATGGTTGATCTGACGTAATTTGGGCCTAGTTGGTCCGAACCACAATGAGAGGATGAACGTGGCCAATCCGATCGCGCCCCGCAAGCGCAAGGTCCGCGTGCTCGCCACCCTGGGACCGGCGAGCAGCTCCGAGGACGCCATCCGCCGCCTGTATCTGGCCGGCGCAGACGCTTTCCGGATCAACATGAGCCATGGTGCCCATGCCGACAAAGCGGCGATGATCGAGGTGATCCGCGGACTGGAAAAGGAACTTGGCCGCCCGACGACGATCCTGGTCGACCTTCAAGGCCCCAAGCTGCGCGTCGGTAGTTTCGCCGATGGACTGATCAGCCTGCGCGCCGGACAGACCTTCGTCCTCGACCGCGAGACGGCGCTGGGTGACGCGAATCGCGTGACGTTGCCGCATCCCGAGATATTCCGCGCGCTGGAGCCGGACGCCCGCCTGCTGCTCGACGACGGCAAGCTGGTGCTGCGCGTGCGCAGCGTCCGCCATGACCGGATCGAGACGCAGGTCGAGGTCGGCGGGCCGCTCAGCAACAACAAGGGGCTCAACGTCCCAGACGTGCTGGTGCCGATGGCCGCGCTGACCGAGAAGGATCGCACCGACCTGTCCTTCGCGCTGGAGCATCATGTCGACTGGATCGCGCTCAGCTTCGTCCAGCGGCCCGAGGATGTGGCGGACGCGCGCCGGCTGATCGGCGGCCGCGCCGCGCTGCTCGCCAAGATCGAGAAGCCTGCCGCGCTCGACCGGCTCGACGAGATCCTGGAGCTGGCCGACGGCGTGATGGTGGCGCGCGGCGACCTGGGCGTCGAGCTGCCGCCCGAGCGGGTGCCGCCGCTGCAGAAACGGATCGTCGAATCGGCCCGGCGCATGGGTCGCCCGGTCGTGGTCGCCACGCAGATGCTCGAATCGATGATCAAGGCCCCGACGCCGACGCGCGCCGAAGTGTCCGACGTCGCGACTGCCGTTTACGACGGGGCGGATGCGATCATGCTTTCGGCCGAATCCGCCGCCGGCGACTGGCCGGAGGAATCGGTCGCGATGATGGACCGGATCGCCATCGCGGTGGAGGCCGATCCCGGCCATGGCGACCGCGTCCATTTCACCAAGACATTGCCCGACCCCACCACCGCCGATGCGCTGGCGGAGGCTGCGGCCAATATCGCGCTCACGGTTTCGGCCAGCGCGATCATCTGCTTCACGCTCTCCGGATCGACCCCGCGCCGGGTCTCGCGGGAGCGGCCGTCGGTGCCGGTGCTGGTGCTGACCCCGAAGCTTGCGACCGCCCGGCGGCTGGGGCTGCTGTGGGGCGCGCATGCCGTGCACACTCGCGACGTCGGCAGCTTCGAGGAGATGGTCGCCAAGGCCAAGCGCATGGCGCTGCGCGCGGGCGTCGCCAAGTCGGGCGACCGCGTGGTAATCATGGCGGGCGTCCCCTTCGGCACGCCGGGCGCCACCAACGTGCTTCACGTCGTGCGGATCACCGGTGACGAGCTCAAGGGCTACAAGAGCTGAAGCAGCTCGGGTCTTAAAGGTGGAGCGGGGGGCTCAGACCCCCCCGTCGACCGCTTCCCGTCCGATCGCGCCGAGCTGCGCGATGAGTTCGGCCCCGCAGGCTTCGAGCACCGCCGGGTCGGTGGATCGGATCACGAAATTGGCCCCTGTCCGGCCTTCGCGGAAGAAGGGGTAGCTGCCGATCTGCGATCCCTCATGCGCCTTTTCCACCTGGCGTAGGATATCGGCGACCTCGCTTTCGGCGACCCAGCAGCCGATGGTGCGCGATATGACGGGCGCGCCACCTTCCAGCTGGCCGGTCAGCGCGTCGAGCATCATGCCCGCGATATGCGGCACGCCCGCCAGGATGTAGATGTTGGCGACATGGATCCCCGGCGCGCCGGACATGCGGTTCTCGATCAGCGCCGCCCCCTCGGGCGTGCGCGCCATGCGCAGCCTCGGCTCGGTCAACCCCCCGCGCGTCGCGTAATATTCCTCCAGCACCTCGCGGGCGCGGGGATGGACGATCACGGGCACCTCGAGCGCGGCCGCGATCGCATCGACGGTGATGTCGTCATGCGTCGGCCCGATGCCGCCCGTGGTGAACAGATAATCGTTGCGCGCGCGCAGGGCATTGACCGCCTCGACGATCGCGGACTCGACATCCGGCACCACCCGCACCTCGGCCAGGCGGATGCCCTGCACGTTGAGCCAGCTGGCGACTTGCGCGATGTTACGGTCCTGCGTCCGGCCGGAAAGGATTTCGTCCCCGATGACGAGGAGGGCGGCGGTCCAGATGCGATCGGTGGCCATGGCCCCGCCATAGAGGCTTTGGCCGAAGCCGGGAACCACCCCCTCCCGGAAATCGCCCCGGCTCGCAAAACCGAAGCGACCGCGCTATATCCCGCCCATGACGCGCTACATCATGGCAGAGGCCGATACCGACACCGAACCCACCCGCAACGGCGCGATCCGCCTGCACGGGCCGGAGGGTTTCGAAGGGATGCGCAAGGCGGGCCAGCTGGCCGCCGGCATCCTCGACGCGATCGTGCCGCATATGGTGCCCGGCGTGACCACGGGCGAGATCGATCGCATCGTCTACGACATGATGATCGCCGGCGGGTCGGTGCCCGCGACGCTCGGCTATCGTGGCTATACCAAGAGCTGCTGCACCAGCATCAACCATGTGATCTGCCACGGCATTCCCGGCGATCGGGTGCTGAAGGACGGTGACATCGTGAATGTCGACGTGACCCCGCTGCTCGACGGCTGGCATGGCGACACCAGCCGGATGTACCTGATCGGCGACGTGCCCCTGAAGGCGCGACGGCTGGTCGAGGTGACGTATGAATCGATGATGCTCGGCATCGCGCAGGCTCGGCCGGGCAACCGGCTGGGCGATATCAGCCACGCGATCCAGAGCTTCGCGGAGAAGCACCGCTATGGCGTGGTCCGCGACTTCTGCGGCCATGGCCTGGGCCGCGTGTTTCACGACGCGCCCGAGGTCGTCCATGTCGGGCGGCCGGGAACCGGCCCCGAGCTGAAGCCCGGCATGTTCTTCACGATCGAGCCGATGATCAACATCGGCCGGCCCGACGTGAAGATCCTCGACGACGGCTGGACGGCGGTGACGCGCGACCGCAGCCTTTCCGCCCAGTTCGAGCATTCGGTGGGCATCACCGAGGAAGGTTGCGAGATCTTCACGCTCAGCCCCTCCGGCCTGAACGCGCCGCCCTACGCCTGAGGCGCGCGCGTCACCAGCTTGCGGTCAGGGCGCGGGCGGCGATGACGTCGTCGGGGAAATCGACCTCGCCCCATTCCTCGCCGAGGATGCTGACGGTCTCCACCCGCTGGTCCTGCGCGATCGCGTGGATCGCCTTCAGATACCAGTTGGTCGTGCCTTCGGGCGTGCGCAGCATCGCATCGACCGCCGCGCGGAAGCGTTCGGCGCCATCGCCCCGGAACACGATCAGCCCGATCGATTCGGCGTTGTATCCCGGCGGCAGGCGCTTGCCGATCGCGGTCAGCCGGCCGTCCGCCTCGCGCACGACCTTCATGTCGTCGGCGTCGTAGTCGTCCTTCTCGTCGACCGTCACCGCGATGCCGGGCCGGCCGGCGGCGAGCACCTTGGCGACGAGGCTCTGCGAAACGAGCGTGTCGCCATTGAGCACCAGGCAATCGCCTGCGATATCCTCCCGCGCGATCCAGACCGATCCGAGATTGTCGGCGACCTTGTAGAAGGGGTTGAAGCGCAGCGTCACCTTGGGGCCAGCGCTGCGGCGCGCGATCGCCGCCGCTACCTGGTCGTCGCGAAAGCCGGTGACCACGGTGGCCTCGGTCACGCCATTGGCGGCCAGCATGTCGAGCTGCCAGTCGATGAGCGTGCGGCCGTTGAAGTCGATCAGGCACTTCGGCCGATCCGCCGTGAGTGGCAGCAACCGCGATCCCTGGCCCGCCGAAAGGATGATGGCGCGCATCCGATACTCCATGATTCTGTCCCGGCCGCGACGGCCGCAACCGGGAAATGCGATGCCGGCGCACTTGCTACCCAAATGCGGCGACGGCGCGGCAGCAAGATGGTGCCTGTTCTTTGGGCAGTGGTGCGAATTATGCCCGGATTTTTGGCAGGCCGTTGCAGGAAAGTGACGAATTTCTGCGGGCTGCTTGCGACTCGTGGGCTGGCACGCTTATTGAAGACTCAGCCATGGCGTTCGAACGGGGGGCCCGCGCAGTGAAGAAAATCGAAGCGATCATCAAACCGTTCAAGCTGGACGAGGTGAAGGAGGCCCTGCACGAAGTGGGCGTCTCCGGAATCACGGTCACGGAGGCGAAGGGCTTCGGCCGTCAGAAGGGGCACACCGAGCTCTATCGCGGTGCCGAATACGTCGTCGATTTCCTGCCCAAGGTGAAGCTCGAGGTCGTGGTCGACGACGCTCTGGCCGACCGCGTCGTCGAGGCGATCGCGGGCGCTGCCCAGACCGGTCGGATCGGCGACGGCAAGATCTTCGTGCTGCCGGTGGAAACCGCAATCCGCATCCGCACCGGCGAACGCGGCGCTGACGCGATCTGATCGCCGAAGCGACCAACCAGTCCGGGGCGCGGCATCCGTCACGCCCCGATCACAACGACGGATTTTCAAGAGGGAAGGCGATCCGACATGGCGAACAAGGCCAGTGACGTTCTCAAGCTGATCAAGGACAAGGAAATCGAGTGGGTCGATCTCCGTTTCACCGATCCCAAGGGCAAGTGGCAGCACCTGACCATGGTGGCCGGCGTCGTCGGCGATGATGAGCTCAACGACGGCTTCATGTTCGACGGTTCGTCGATCGAAGGCTGGAAGGCCATCAACGAGTCCGACATGATCCTCAAGCCGGATCTCGATGCGGTCTGGGTCGATCCGTTCTCGGCGACGCCAATGCTGATCCTGGTCTGCGACATCGTCGAGCCCTCGACCGGCGAACTCTACAGCCGCGATCCGCGCTCCTGCGCCAAGCGCGCCGAGGC
>Ga0160473_101242_pt1 | contig 13291 bp, 9 predicted proteins | sample HID1975I_E11MG_FD_108217 | JGI IMG/M metagenome (GOLD analysis project Ga0160473, IMG submission 108217) | Enriched soil microbial communities from UW Madison campus, WI, USA - HID1975I_E11 MG | ecosystem: Environmental > Terrestrial > Soil > Unclassified | place: USA: Madison, Wisconsin... | reverse complement strand
GCGTATCTCTCGTTTAATCTCAGGTGTTCGGGCAGATCGATCAACCCGAATATCTGCATTCACCCAGCAGTAGCCAGCAGGAAAATTCAATACCAGTTGCGAAATAAAAAACTAATGAATATTTTGTAGTATTATTCTAACAAAAACTAAAAATTTTATTCCATGGCACACGACTTTTCTATCCCAGGCTGTACTATTTATATCTGGAACCCTAAGGGTGTTTTAAAAGGCACAGTCGGCAGTTGGTGGGGCTCAGAAGGCGCAAGAGTTGGTCATACAGCTATAAGAGTTGGTAACGGCACCGAAAACATTTACCTGAGCTTTTGGCCTGAGCACTCACCAAAATCCTCCGGTTTTAATTCTTACGTCCGGGGGTATATGGCTAACAATAAAATGCCTGCTACACAGTTGAATACCGCTACAGAGTGGGCACGACAACAAAATGTTCAATTAGATGGCGATGAAGATCACGAAGGAACAAAACCTGACATTAAATTTCGTTTTACGCAGGGGTTAGACTGGGATGCCATGATTGCAAAGGCTAAAAAGTTGAAAACCGAAACCGGTGCGTACAAATTGCTCAGTAAAAATTGCACTCAGGCTGTAGCTGAGGTTTTAGACTCCGGCAATCCTCCAGTAAAAGTACCCTTAACAGGCTGGCTAACCAACTTATGGCAACCCGGCGATATGACGAACTATTGCAAAACGCTAAAAGATGCACTGAATAATACAGTTGCAGGCTCTGCTACCCAAAAGGTTGGAACAGGCTGGCAATAATGGCGATTTTAATAAGTTAGCAACGGTGTTCGATGTGTTTCCCGGCATACCGCTAAGTGAGTGTAATTGATGTCTGGCGGTAAAGTTTACTACGGATGCCACAAAAAAAGCAGCGCCTTATGACGCTGCTTTTTTAAACCTTTAATCTGGCTAGAAATTAAGAGGTTGGTTTACACATTTTCCATTTTCTACATACACACGGGTGTAGGTTTTGGTACAGTTGCTGCCCGATCCTTCAGCCCGGATGGTATGGAAACCTTCGCCTACAGTAATCGTTAAAATCGAGCCGCTTGAGGGAGTGCCGCACGCCGGTGTGCTGCCAGTGTAATCGGCAGCTAAAGTTCCCATTAGGCGATCATCAACATATATTTTTAAAGGGCCACATCTAAGTACGGTATAAGTGTACATGGTAAGGCTTCCGTTATTGGCGGCCCACCCGTTTTTATCAACCCCTTCAAATATTGATGCTTTGTTGCAACCTGCCTGCATAACAATTACCAGCAGAAAAAAGATAAAAAAATATTTTGAACGCATATTATTTTGATTTTATAAGAGTGAAAACTTTTCCGAACTTAAAAGCCCAATATGTTTTGTTTTTCATGTTTTCCATTTCATATTCAGGTATGCCGCCAACAACATAGTTTTGAGCATACTCGCCTGCAAGTGAAAAACCGCCACCTAAAACCAGTTCGCCACTGTAGGAGAAAACGGGGTTTTTAGTGATGCTATTTCCAACGAAGGACGGTTTTTCGACATGGCACAACACCCTGAAATATTTTTCATATTCATCATTGCTAAAGTCGAGGTGCAAACCTCCACCCAGTTTTAATACTGAATAATTGAACTTTCCCTGGTGAATTGAACCGCGTACACCACCGGGCACCATTTCGTAACCCGCATCCACCAGTGCCACATCTTTATCTTCGTGGTACTTGCCGGTACGCTGAATATAACTGCCCTCCATCGCTACCTTTAAAGCTTTATATCCCAGGTTTAATTTGCCCGTTCCGTAATAGGAAAAATAGGTGTTTTTATAGCCGGCGAAAGGATACACGCCGAAAATGCCGCCGCCTGAAACTGCCCAGTCAAGGTACTTGTTGCGTAAAATCCATATATCAAGTTCGGCTATTAAAGGAAAAGTGATCAGCATGCCGGGTTTGCTTTGCGGAACATATCCTTCGGCGGTAGAATTTATTGATATCGGTACTCCAATAAAACCCGTGTGTAAACGGGCATTCATGCCGCCGCTGTTGTTGCCATATCGTTGCGCCGATTTCGATTCATCAATTATGAGGGCTGTAACTGCACCGGTACTTACACCAACAATAGCTTTGTTTATTAAAAGCTGCTCTTGAGAATCGTTCAGGCGTTTTTCAAGATCCTGTTGTTGTTTGGCCAACTCCGAGGTTTTTTCGTATGAGCCGTTTTTATCGTAGGCGTTGGCATAGTTGGCCCATTTAAAAGCAAGCATTGTCCGTTCCTTGTTAAACTCCAAACGTCTAAGCGCTTTAATCACCTTGTCCGACTCCCGTATCTGTCTTCGGGAAGTTTCATTTTTAACTACGGCTTTTTCAAAATCATCCTTGTGTTCATCCATTATATCGCACCACTCAATCTGGTTTACAATATGTTTGTGTTTTAATGATCCTTTGCTCGCATGCAGCAAAGCCTTGAAATACAAGTTTTGAGCTTTGCGATTTCGCTGTCCCTGCTCCACAACAAGTTCGAAATGCTTTTCAAAAGCAGCCTGCCGCTTGGGTTCGTTCAGTTCATCTCTAAAGTCTTCCATGTAGCCATTTCCGTCCCACCAGCTTTCTTTTATTTGCAAAGCTTCCGATGGCCTCATATCCGATGAAAGACGGTATTCCTTTTCAGCTTCATCATAATACATAGCCAGCAATACCGGATCGTATTCCATCATCTCTTCGTACGACTTAATTCTTTCATCTAATTCCTTTTTTCGTCTTTTGCTTTTTTCATCGGCCGCTTTTCTTTCTTCCTCCTGCTTTTTTTCGTAGGCTTCATCCTCTAATTTCCTTGCCTCTTCCTGTTCCCGTTCTATCCGTTTTCTATCTTCCGCCTCTAATTGTTCAAGAGCCTTTTGCTCGTTCTCCTTTTTAAGCTTCTCCAGTTCTTCTAATTGTTGCTGTTGTATTTTAAGGGTTTGCTGGTCGGCCTTTTTATTCTCCTCGTCTGTCTTTTTTAATTTGTCCTGCTCATCCTTCGCCTTTTTCATCTGCTGCTCTTCTTCAAGTTTTAGCCTGTCCAACTCATTTTGCATGTAACGCGATTGCTGCATGGCTAAATTATTATCAACACCCATCGTTGCAGCATGGTCGTATTGAATTTGGGCAGCCTTGTAATCCTTTTTGGCTTTGTGTTCTTCAGCATACTGCATGTAGGTATCAAACGTTTTCTTTTTGTCTGCTTTTTCCAGCAACTCTTTTATTTGCTGAAGCCGTTGAGCAATGTGGGGGTCCTTATCCTTATATGTTTTTGCCTTAAAATATTTGTTGCGTGCTTCTACATAATCCTTCCTTGCAAAAAGATCGTCAGCATCCTTTAGCAGGGCTTCAAAATCTCTTTTGGTTTTTTGGTCTGATTCATAATCCGAAAGAAAAAATTCTATCTCGTTCCATATAGTAGGGTCGGGAGAATAATTGAACGTGTGAAGTGCTACGCCTTCAAGCCTCCATCCGGCCAGGTCTTTTGCTTCGTCATTAGTGCATTTAACGTAAAAGCCATCGCCCAATGCGCCTAAGCGCATGTTGCCTGAAATGCTGTGCTTAAACTCACCTCTAAACGATGATTTATACCACGCCTTTACTGTAACAGTTGGAAAGTTGGCCCCAACCTTGCTGAATTTTTCTGCCAGGCCGGGTACTTCTCCTGCCCGGTATACCTTATTATTCCACTTGTATCCGTCAGAGGTAATTACTGTAACCTTTGACCCAAGTGCAAAAAATACCTGCTCTTTAAATGAAATAGGCTGATAACTGATGGTGGCTTCGGCAGAGGTTTTGTGCTGCCCGATGGTCCGGTACACTTTTGTAGTAGATACCTGGGCTACCGATAATTTACCGGTACCAAGCACAAACAGTAAACAAAGTGCGTTTTGTACAATTGCTTTCATTAACAATGTTTGAATGTTGATTAATTATTTACAGTGGTTTCGTGTAACCATAAATGCGGATCAACCTCAAAAATTAATTAAGGAAAAAATGCATAAATGATTGTAGGGGAGGTTACCGTTAGAAAGACGTAATGATGCCAGGAGGATTGATAATGTTTAAATTTGAAAAATATCTGAGATAGACTTAGAGAGCACGAAAACCCTTAATTGAAAGAGAGCGAGTCGAGGTGAAGTCATACTGGTATTTTTAGGTTTGGGTCAAATAATAATAAATTAAACGTCTGAAAAGTTGAAAATATTATTTAAAAGCCTTAAAATCATAAATTTAAGGTCTAAAGGCCGGCGATCCACTTACAAAAGACACTTGCACTTGTTTGGTAAAACGTTCCGGTTGCTGCTGCTATAGTACTTCAAATCCGCGATCAGTATGGTGAAGTAATTTTATGGTCCCGGCAAAAGAATATTAATGTTACATTCTTGCGTCGCACTCTTGTACTTGTATCTCTCTTTTCAGCAAAGCGAGCTGCACTACAAAATAAACAACAGAATCGGTTATAAACGGTTGTTCAATGCATTATTCGAGGTGTTGCCCGGCTCAAACCGAACTAAAGAATACACGTTGTTCTCAGAACAACCGGCTTTGCAAAAGCCAATAGCAGCTACATTAGTTTAACTTCAAGCTGTTTGTAAAATCTATAACGAAAAGTGGCAGAAGCCGGCTAAAAATGCAAAAGCAAGAAAACATGTTAAAGCACTTAAATGACTTTTTAACCCGCTGAATATAGCTTCTTCAGTACAAGAGTGCGACGCAAGAATGCCTCATCAAGGCTCTGTTGTCCGGTCCATAAAAATATTCTTGCAATTTTAATTGTGTAGATAAAACATAAAAAAAGCTGCTCAATGGTGAGCAGCTTTTTTTCCGGCAATTAAAAACCATCCAATATAATAGAAAGGCGAGGATCTAATCCCGTTGAAAACCGGGACTTTTCCTCTGTTCAACGCCACTATTGTATTTAGTCGGGGAACATGCTGGCAGAACCGGGCAAAAACTTATTGGAATAAATTTTGAATTTGAATTTAAAATTCTCATTATGACAACAAAACCCATTTCGCCTGCAATGCATGGTTTAATAGATTATGCATTAAGCGGTAGTTTATTGTTTCTTCCAACACTATTTGGCTTTAACAAAAAGGTGAAAAACATCTATAAAGCAGAAGCGCTGACTCTGCTGTTATATGTCGCTCTTTCAGATCATCCGGCGGCGGTTAAACCAATTATTTCTTTTCGTACACATGGCAAGATAGACCCTTTAATGTGTCGGGTTTTGCATTACAAACCTTTTATAAAGCCTTCAGAAAAAACAGGCGGGAAATGACTTTTAATATTGGCTTTACTGCTATTGCAGCGCTTACTGTTTTACTTACTGACTGGGATGGCCATAATAAAGGAAGCTAAAGATTTGATTTAGCCAGGTCTATGAGGAGAAGACCCGGCAGGACGAAAAAAGCAAGAAATTTAAATTTCTTTTTCTGCAATTAATTTGTAAAGTCCTTTCATTGCGATACGTCCTTTATTAGCTTCTATAAGTACAAGTATTTCAATCCGGTCATTTGTTTGTTTTGCATCTTTACCATTACTTTCAGTAACGACATAAATACTTTTGTTGGTAAATATCTCATTGTAAGAAAGCACTATTTTATAGCCATCAGTTGCTACCAAAACAAAATAATAGCTAAGCAGTTCTTTATGCTTGTCAACATCCATTTTTACATTCGCTAAAACGTCTCTTAGTAAAACTCCTCTTACATTCTTTCGGATAGATTTTGTTTCGCCACTGCTATTTATAGTAGCGATGTCTCCGAGGGTTTGTGATGGAAGGGCATCAATGTTCTTAATAGAAAAAACAGCCGGATTTTTTATTTTGCCTTCAATGGTAAAGCTATCGGTTGGTATAATAGTGTCCTGGCAAAAGGATGTTACCGACAAAAAAAGAACACATATAAATGATATTAGTTTCTGCATAAGTGTGTAAGATTGATTATCAACATTGGTTGTATAGTGATCGGGTTACAATATAGGTTTAAATGAATTCTATGTGCAAAGAAAGCCAATGTACAGGTAAAAATAATTTGTAAGCACCCTTATTTTTACCTGTACACAATCCTGCAGCTATTTTTAGGTTTAAGTGATCCTGCGGAACACTTAAACCGGCGGGGTGCCCGAACAATGCCACCACTTTGTTTAGCAGAAAAACATCCTGGCAGAACGGGGCGAACAGTTAAGCTTCGTTTAGCTTGGCTTGGTTTTTTATTATTTTAATGCGTATTAATATTGAATATTTTTTAAAAAAATTATATAATGAAAAAATTATCACTTCTTGTCGCCTTCGCTTTAATGACTTTGGTACCTTTTGCCCAAAAAGGAAAAGATTATGTTACCATGAAGTCTGATGGTAAAGTTTACTGGATAAGGGGAGGCGAAACCATACGAATGATGATTGACGTTCCATTGAAAAATGGCGCTGTGGTTAACAATAAGGGCAATATAAAAGCCAGCAACGGCAACATTGTTACATTATCAAAAGGAGACAAAGTAATGATGGATGGAACCTTTGTAAAAGGTAAAAAGAAAAAATAACGGTATTATTTAAACAACATGTGAAGAATACCTGCCAGAATTAACTTTGGAATTAATTACAATAGCAGTTTTTACAAATACACGACACCGGTCTAACTTTGTTGCCGAAGGTCAGAAATAATACCACTGCAACGACGGTGCTTGCAGCACACTATTAAACTTCTGCTGATAACACCTTCAACGGTGATAAAATTGTAAAGCAGATTGCTTCGCTCTGGTTATAATGACATCCATTACAACCAATTGGATTTTACGATATTATATATTGATGTCATTCGCATTTTTTCTTTTTTGGTTCCGAAAAAGTCGTTACTCGCAATGACGGGTGTATCATTTCGTAAACACATCACGATGACATTACCTCATTCATTTGTCAAATTTTGAGTTGTATAGAAGTGCGACGCAACGATGAATCATAGGAGCACAAAAGCCCGGCTCAAAATAAAATCAATAACAGATTAATGCGGCGATAAATCTGTGAAGTTTACCATTGATTCCATTCACCATCTTTTCAATCTTCATAAAGGCATTCACCGGCAGATATGAGCAGTACACGCACTTCCCGGTTCAGTTGTATTTTAGACTTTAAGTCTTCAGGTATTTTAATTTCATTCAGAGATGAAATTGTTGTTTCAAACTGTACTATTATGTTTTAGTTGTTTTAATTTCCTCCTTTATTTTATTGATTTCAGGAACTCGAGGCTTTGAGGGATCTGTTCTACTGCTTTTGGAGATTCGTCTTCGATGAAGTAATGTTTGATCCCCAGCTTTTTTGCTTCCCTCATAATGTCGGCGATGCCTACATCACCTTTGCCCAAAACCACGTTTGTTTCGTCGGGGGCGCGACCTTCCTGGTTGCCTTTGGTTCCGTGTTCCCTGTCTTTTAAATGCAGCATCAGAAAACGATCGGGATATTTCTTCAGCAGCGCAACGGGGTCTTGTCCCGGATGTTTTACCCAGAAAACATCCATCTCGTAGTTTACATATCTCGGGTCAGTATTTTTGATCATGTAATCGAACATAGTGCCGTTTTGGTAAGGGCGAAACTCGTAGCCGTGTGGATGGTAGCAGAACTTTATTCCATTTTCAGCCATCAACTTGCCGGCGGCACTAAAAACCCTGATGGCGTTATTCATCTCATCCATTGTAAATCCACCTTCTTTGTGCGGCACCCAGGCACACATGACAAACTTTGCCCCGAAAGCTTTCGCCTTATCAATTACAGCCTGCGCATCTTTGTCGAGTTCTTCAAATCCGGCACCATAACTCACCATGGTAAGGTTGTTTTGCTGCAACATTTTTTTATACTCGTCCACGGGAAGGCCGTATGTTCCGCCGCCTTCAATTTCTGTGATATTCCACTCTTTTATCTTTGCTAAAGTGCCGGGAACATCTGTTTTAAATTCGTTTCTTAAACTATATAACTGCAGCCCGATCTCCTGTGCAGACAATATATTGGAGGTAATAAATGAGGCTACGCTTACAGCAATAAGCCTTGAAAAAATAGATTGAGGTTTCATACTGATTTTTAGTTTGAGCAAAATGATCGTGAATTTTGGTGGTGAATGCCGGTGATATAACAGTCAACAATTTAGATATAACCGCTGAACGAATAGCAGGAAAAGTAGTTATTTATTTTGTTTTTTCAATTGCTCCAGCATCCAGTTATTGCTCTTTTCATTCTGCTCGGGATACGTCCAATGTCCTGTTTCGAGTGCCAGGTATAATGTTTTTGGTGCGGAAATAACGTTGTAAGCAGCATACATAGAAGTGGGCGGACAGGTCTCATCGTTAAATCCCCACGAATACATGCCCGGAACTTTTAGCAGCCTTGCAAAATTGACCACATCGTAATACTGAACTGTTTTCAATTTCTGCGGGGTGTTGTTGTACGCCACATTGTTTTTTGCAAAGTAGTGCGGCCATCCGCCAGCGCGACCTTTAAGGTAACCGGTAAGATCGCTGAGTGCGGGATATTGAGCTGCCAGGAACTTCACCCGGTTGTCAAGAGCGGCAGTTACAATAGATAAAGCACCGCCCTGGCTGCCACCGGCTACGCCGAGGTTTGTGCCATCAAACTGTGGAAGACTTGTCAAAAAATCGTTGGCCCTTACACAGCCCAGGTACACTCTTTTATAAATAAACCGGTCGCGATCATCGAGGTTGTAGCTTGGGTAATCGCTGAGGGTTGCCGAAGATAAACTGGTATAAACAGCGGGATCCATGTTAACAGGTATTCCGTGAATGCCAATTTCAAAAGTGATGATACCTTTTTCAGCAGTGCCAATATCTCCCATATAAGGTCTTACACCTGCTCCGGGAACCCGCAGCAATGCAGGGTATTTGCCTTCTTTTTTTGGCACGCATAAAATACCATATAGTCGTGTACCAACCCTGTAATTCTGCAGATTTACATGATATACATTTACATTTTCAGTGCAGCGATCGGGTAGCAATGTCATTTTTGCATCCATCGGTATTTTTGCCAGATCATCTTTTGCCTGGTTCCAAAACTGCACGAAGTCTGCGGGGTTTTCTTCAGTCGGTTTTATTTCACCGGGATTAAATCCTGCGGTTGCAAGGTTACGATATGGTTTGCCATCTACATAAGCAGTCACTATGCAACGTAAGAAACCAGGCGCTTTAAGAGAGCCGCCGTTAACCACAATTTTACCATCTGCCAGGTTTACTGAATCACTTTTAACCGGTTCCATCTTTTCAGGCCCGATCTCGTATTTGATGGCTGCATTAGAGACGGGGTTACCGTTGCGCAAAACGGTGATTGAAAACTTTACTTCGTCGCCCGGTTTATAGGTCCAGTTGGTATGATCGGGCGCTACCACGACCTTTATCATTTGTTCTGGCCGCTGGCCCTGTACAGAAAAGATGGCACAGGAAAACAGCACGAGCAGGTTAGTTAAAATGGCAATTGTTTTTTTCATATGTGGCTATTAATCGTTTAATACAATAAAAATTGATGGTGTACTGACGTTTGTAAATATAGAATTTGCTTTGGACCTGCCCAACAGAATTCCTGCAAGTACAAGGGAGTGACACAACCAGGGCTTCATAGTAGTACTTGTGTCCGGTACAACACGCCTGTTAAAACAAAATGGCGCAATGCTTCTAAACATAGTTCTGTTTAAAAACATTACGCCATTTTAACTCAACTCCTATGAATAAAAACACAAAGTTCAGTAAGCTGTCAGGTAGAACTTTTTGGAGCCAGGCATCGTACTACTATTGAGCAGCCGTTGCGTCGCACTCGTGTACTAAATCTCTTTACGCAGCGAGCCTCACCGCACGTCCTTCTCTTTACGCACAGGCAATTCTAATTTTACTGTATAATCTTCGTTCAAATCTACATGGTACGGCTTTGGCAGATTTATTTCGCTGAAGCTGCTTGCGGTTCTTATTAATTCGGCACTGTGTACCCATTTTTTAAAGGCAAAATCGCCAAAGGTTTCGCCATCAGTTCTTTCATTTTTGAAAGTGCCAAAAAGGTAATCAAGCTCAGCAAGAATCTCGTCTTCGTTCAGGCTTTCCTTGTATAATTTGTTAAGCCGCTCTCCTATTCTATCTCCCCCTATTTGCAGGTTGTACTTGCCCATGGCAGTTCCGACCAAACCGATTTCTGAAGCATAAGGTCTCGAACAACCGTTGGGGCAACCTGTCATGCGCATCACTATTTCGTCTGATTGCAGGTCATGCTTTATTAGCAGCGGTTCAATCTTATCCAACAACACGGGCATATATCTTTGCGCTTCTGCCAAGGCCAAAGGGCAGGTGTTTAACGCTACACAAGCCATTGCATTTTTGCGAAGGGCAGACGCATTATCAGTATGCTCTTTTATGCGAAATTGTTCCAGTATTTCCTGAATGGTGTCTTTGTCTTGTGGCTGAATGTCTGTGAGGACCAGGTTTTGGTTGCAAGTAAAAGTGAAGCCTGCCTTGCCTGTTTTCGCCACTTCTAAAAGGGCAGATTTTAATGACACTTTTTCGTCGTCTAAAATTCTTCCGTTTTCAATGTACACGGTATAATACCAAAGACCTTCATGGTTTTGTTCCCAGCCATAAAAATCTTTACGGGATTCAAATTTGTATGGTCTGGCCTCTTCTATTTCAAAGCCGCATCTACGTTCCAGTTCTTCTTTCCAAAAGGGAAGTCCAAGGCGGTCAACCGTATATTTTAGACGGGCAACTTTTCTATCACTGCGATTACCATAGTCTCTTTGAATCGTGGCTACTTCGTACACAGCTTTTAATGCCTTCTCTTTACTCACAAAACCAATTACCGAAGCCAAACGTGCATAGTGATCAGGATTGCCATGAGTAGCAGACATACCTCCACCGATAGCAATGTTGAAACCTTTCAGCTCATCGTTTTCTATAATGGCGATCAATGCGAGGTCGTTGCCCAATACGTCAATATCATTGTTTGGTGGAATGGCAATACCTACTTTAAACTTACGCGGCATATACCGGTTTTGGTACAACGGATCTTCTTCGAGTTTTTTATCGGCTATTTTCTCGCCGTCGAGCCATATTTCGTAATAAGCGTTTGTTTTAGGCAACATCTGTGCGGCTATCTCTTTTGCATAAGAAAAAACTTCTGCATGCAGCGGCGATTGCATAGGATGAGAACTGCAAAGCACATTACGGTTAATGTCTCCACAGGTAGCTATGGTGGTGAGGCCGGCCTGGTTAAAAGCTTTAAGTGTAGGTTTGACTTTCGATTTTAAAACGCCATGCAACTGTATGGTTTGCCTGGTCGTTATTTTAAGTACGCCTGTAGAATTTTCACCGGCAATATTGTGCAGTGCAATATATTGGTCAGGAGATATCACTCCACCCGTCAGGCGCAGGCGGATCATAAAAGAATACAAACGTTCCAGCTTCTTTTCAGCACGTTCGTCGCGGCGATCGCGGTCGTCCTGTATATACATGCCATGAAAACGAACAAGTGCAATATCGTCTTCATTGATACTGCCGGTGATTTCGTTTGCAAGGCTTTCGACAAATGTTCCCCGAAGGCTATCACTTGCCATCTTTATTCTTTCGGTTGACGAAAGGTTCTCGTTATTTTCAGCCATAATTGTAAGCCCCCAGCCCCTAAAGGGGAGTTTAAGAAATCCTAAATCCTTTACGGGATTTAAGAATGTTATTTAATGTTTTTATTGACACTGCTATAATTTGCTTCGCCCTGCTGAGTCAACTATCTGCTGTACAAGTGAGTGACACAACGATGTCGGGTTTATATTCAAATGTTCACTTCCAAAAACCTCACCCCAACCCTCTCCAATGGAGAGGGAGTAATACATCCATAACCCATATTTCTTACCTATGCCACAAATCTCATTAATCCCAGTTCAGACACTCCTAATACACATCCTTCAAATACCTGCCGTCTTCTTTTAACTGCTCTACAAACTGCACGGCCTCTTCTATTGTTTTGTTGCCAAACTTTTCAACTATCTGCATGAGCGTATCTTCAACATCTGCACTCATTGGTTCTTTAGCTCCGCATACATAAACAGATGCGCCATTGTTTATCCAGCTATACAATTCAGCCCCGTTTTGAAGCATTTTATGCTGCACATATACCTTCTCTTTCTGGTCGCGTGAAAATGCAAGATTGATCCTGGAAAGTGTGCCATTCTCTTTCCAGTTCTGTAGTTCGGTCTGGTAAAGAAAATCGGTTACGAAATGCTGGTCGCCGAAGAACAACCAATTGCGGCCTGTTGCGCCTGTGGCATCTCTCTGCGCAAGAAACGAACGAAAAGGCGCAATACCGGTACCAGGGCCGATCATGATGATGTCCTGATCATCGGCAGGCAAACGGAACTGGCTGTTTTTATGTATATAAAATTCGATGCTGCTATCGACCGCCAACTGCGACAAATAGTCGGAACATAGTCCGCATTTCCATTCGTCATTTACATGAAACTTATCACGGGCAACCGTGATGTGTACCTCGCCGCTATGAGCCTCGGGAGACGATGAAATCGAGTATAATCTCGGAGCAATCGGTTCTAATATTTCAATCAGTTCGGCAAACTGGCTGTTGTCTTTCAGAGGATAGATCTTCAACAAATCGAGCAAAGCAATCTTGGTCGAAGGAATATCCTGGCCAACAAGAGCGGCATATTTACTTACCACTCTTTCGGGAAGATAAAAAATATTCAGTTTCTTTTTGAGCAGGTCAAAAGCCGTTACCTCCTCGCTGCGGAAACTGAAGGTTTTCTGGCGATCAATGTTTAAAAGCTCAGCAATAGGCTCGACAATTCTTAATGAATTTTCGGGTATTACTCCTAATGAATCACCAGGCAGGTACTCTATGTCATCGGCAGCAATTTCGACATGGTGTGTTTCTTTATTTGAGCCCCTGTCGTTAAGATTGACATTCGTTAAAACAGTGCCCGTATAGATTTTCTTTCCTGTAGATTTTTTAGCAACTGAGGGAGTAGCAACTGTAGCTGCAGCGTTACTTGCAGAAGAAGACACTGTTAGCTGGTGCAACACCTGTGAAAACCAGCCTTCGGCTTCGCTTTCGTAATCTACATCGCACTTTTGCAAAGGAATAATGCGCTTGCCACCGAGCTTTTCCAATTGCTTGTCTACATCTTCGCCGGCTGTGCAAAACAAAGGATAAGAAGTATCTCCCAACGCCAAAACACCATACTTTAATTTGTCGAGTTTGAAGCCGTTGGTATGAATATGATCGTAGAACTTTTTAGCGGCAG
>Ga0160473_101241_pt1 | contig 13298 bp, 14 predicted proteins | sample HID1975I_E11MG_FD_108217 | JGI IMG/M metagenome (GOLD analysis project Ga0160473, IMG submission 108217) | Enriched soil microbial communities from UW Madison campus, WI, USA - HID1975I_E11 MG | ecosystem: Environmental > Terrestrial > Soil > Unclassified | place: USA: Madison, Wisconsin... | reverse complement strand
AATGGCAATTTTGCCAGGTTGTTTGTAAATCTCGGTACCAAAGACGGCTTTTATAAAGCAAGTTTTCTGCAGTTTATTCTGGACATGAGCGATCTGAAGAAAGAAAACCTCGGCCGCATCGATATGAAAGAAATGAATAGCTGGATAGAGATCGATAAAAGTGTCGCTAACAAAATGGTTCATGCAATTGATGGTAAAACCTTCAAAGGCAGAAGAATCAGGATGAACGATGCAAATAGCAGGGGGTAGAAGAAGTGGCAGGTTACCGGTTGCAAGTTACCAGTTGCAGGTGTTTTATTGTAACATGTAACCAGTAACATGAAACCAATTATTGACTCAGCCTTGTTGCTACTATTAAACATCGTTGTGTCACTCACTTGTACTACCGGCCATTATTCAGCAAGAAGCTGAGCTGTTCATTGTTCACTGTTCATTATTTCATAATTGAAACATTTATTCTTCAATACATTATAAAATGGAACAAACATTAAATGCTGCATCAACCATTGATGAAGTGCTTTCTAAACGTCCGCTGATCATTTCAGGGCCCTGCAGTGCAGAAACTGAAGAGCAGGTAATAGAAACTGCGACCCGCCTGAAAGCAACAGGTAAAGTAGACGTACTTCGTGCGGGTATCTGGAAACCAAGAACCCGCCCCGGAAGTTTTGAAGGCGTAGGCACCAAAGGCCTTAACTGGCTAAACCAGGCAAGAAAAACAACAGGACTTCCTGTTGCCGTTGAAGTAGCTACTGCCAAACAAGTAGAAGACGCTTTGCATTTTGATGTAGACATTCTATGGATCGGTGCAAGAACCACCGTTAATCCATTTAGTGTGCAGGATGTGGCCGATGCGCTTCGCGGAGCGAATGTTCCTGTATTGATCAAAAACCCTATTAACCCTGATCTTGAATTGTGGATCGGCGCTGTTGAGCGTGTAGCAAAAGCAGGCATAAAAAACATAGGTTTAATTCACCGCGGATTTTCTTCTTACGGCAATACAGAATACCGCAATGCGCCTATGTGGCACATGGCTATCGAAATGAAACGCCGTAACCCCGGCATGATGATCATAAACGATCCCAGTCATATTTCCGGTAACCGCACTTTGCTGCAAAGTGTCTCTCAAAAAGCGATTGACCTCGATTTTGACGGATTAATGCTGGAGAGTCATATTGATCCTGATAAAGCGTGGAGCGATGCTAAACAACAGGTAACACCTGAAAGATTAGCAGAAATACTCGACGGTATAAAATGGAGACATGAAACCACAACTGAAAAAGAATTTGTAGTAGCTCTTGAAAAATTAAGAGAACAGATCAATCATATAGACGACGAGTTGATGCAATTGTTGGGTCAGCGTATGAAAATCGCCGATAAGATCGGTGAATATAAAAGAGACAACGACATTACCATCCTTCAAACCAATCGTTGGAATGCGATCCTCGAAAGAGCCTTTCAAAAAGGTGAATCACTGGGACTAAGCAAAGAATTCATTACCAAATACTTCGATGCTGTTCACCTGGAAAGCATCAACCACCAGAACAGGATCATGAATAGTTAAGACTACAAGTAAGCAGTCGCCAGCCTCCCGGCTGGTGACTATTATTTTAAGGCTTCCAGCCTTTTCTACATCAGCCGGAGGCTGATTAATAACCGTCACCAGCCAGAGGCTGGCGACTGCGTTTAAAGACCAAAGCTTATGATCAAAAAATCATTTTCATTTACTTCCGCTACTGTCGATTATTTCTTTAATGCAGATTTCAGCTACCTCGAACAACTGGCTCAAAAAAACCAGGCTGTACTTGTAACTGACGAAAATATATTCGCCAGACACCGTAAGAAATTTAAAGGCTGGAAATCAATTGTAATAAAGGCGGGCGAACAGTATAAGATACAATCTACTGTCGACGATATTCTCCAGCAATTAATCGACCTGGGAGCAGATCGTAAAACAACACTCGTTGGTATTGGCGGTGGCGTAATAACTGACATTACAGGTTATGCCGCAGGAGTGTTTATGCGTGGAATAAAGTGTGGATTTGTTCCTACTTCCATATTAGCGATGGTTGATGCAGCAATAGGTGGCAAAAACGGGATAGATGTCGGATTATATAAAAATATGGTTGGCCTGATAAGGCAGCCGGCGTTTCTTTTATACGATTTTTCGCTGCTGAAATCATTGCCCAGAGAAGAATGGGTAAATGGTTTTGCTGAAGTGATAAAACATGCGTGTATAAAAGATGCACCTATGTTTACCTTGCTCGAAGAAAACAAGCTCAGCTATTTTCAAAAAGATCTTACTGCATTGGCCAAACTGGTACAACGCAACGCGTTGTTAAAAACCAAAGTGGTCATTAACGATGAATTTGAAAATGGCGAAAGAAAGCTGTTAAACTTCGGTCACACCTTGGGTCATGCAGTAGAGAACTTATACCAGATTCCGCATGGTCATGCGGTAAGTATCGGAATGGGTGCAGCGTGCAAAATATCTGAAGCGATCACTGGTTTCAAAAACACAGATCGTGTTGTAAAGGTTTTAAAGCAATACGGCTTGCCTCCTCAATTTGAATTTGATAAAGAAGAGACCTTCAGAATTTTAAAGAGTGATAAAAAGAAGATTAATCAGGAGATCAACTATGTGCTTCTGAATAAAATAGGAAAAGCAAGTACCGTTCTCCTACCCTTCGACCAAATTCAAACATTAATCAACGAATTATAAAGTTCCTTTTATGGGAACTTAAGGGCGATATGATAGTAACCATTCAACCTTCAACTTTACAGGGATCTATAATAGCACCGGCAAGCAAAAGCAGCATGCAGCGAGCTTGTGCAGCAGCATTGCTTTGCGAAGGAGCATCTCAAATAATCAATCCCGGCAAGAGCAACGACGATCTAGCAGCTTTAGATGTTATTCAGAAACTCGGTGCAAGAGTAGTCAATAACGAAGACGGTTCACTAACTATACACAGCCAGGGAGTTGACCCTGTAGAGCAGGAAATTAATTGTGGTGAAAGCGGTTTAGGCATTCGCATGTTTACGCCCATTGTTGCTTTAAGTAATAAATCTATTACTATTAATGGCACCGGCAGTTTACTTACCCGTCCGATGCATTTTTTTGATGAGATTTTTCCAAAGATTGGCATTAAAATACAATCCAACGAAGGTAAACTTCCATTAGTAATCGAGGGACCTTTGCAGCCTGCCGATATAGAAGTGGATGGCTCGTTAAGCTCACAGTTTCTTACCGGTCTTTTAATGGCTTATGGCGCTTCTGTTACAAAACCTGTTACTATCAAAGTAAATAATTTAAAGAGCAAACCTTATATCGATCTGACCTTAAAAGTGATGGAAAGTTTCAGCAGAAAGGTCTCGCATACCAATCACGAATACTTTCATCTGCAGCCGCAGCAGAAGAATTACGAACCGCAGATTTATACTGTAGAAGGCGATTGGAGCGGTGGCGCATTTCTGCTGATCGCAGGCGCTGTTGCAGGAAATATTGTCGTGAAGGGATTAGACGTTTCCTCTACCCAGGCCGATAAAGCCGTGATGCAGGCGCTAAAAGATTGCGGTTGTTCTTTATCTGTCAAAGAAGATCTTATCGAGATCGGCCCTGGTGATCTACAAGCGTTTCAATTTGATGCCACTGATTGTCCCGATCTCTTTCCGCCGTTGGTTGCGTTGGCCACCTATTGCAAGGGAAACACGGAGATCAAAGGCGTTAGTCGTTTGGCGCACAAAGAAAGCAATCGCGGACTTACACTGCAGCAGGAATTCGCTAAAATGGGCGTTGAAATAATGTTGAACAATGACGTAATGACCATCAAAGGAGGTACGGGTTTAACCGGTGCTACTGTTCATTCGCGGCACGATCATCGTATTGCGATGGCTTGTGCGGTGGCTGCGCTAAAAGCAGACGGCGAAGTGGCGATTGAAGAGGCAGAAGCGATCAATAAATCGTATCCTGATTTTTATGAACATTTAGAACAGTTAGGTGCAACTGTACATGGATTGAAAGAATTGTAAGGATTAGAACGATTGAACCAATAAAGTTCTTTTTGTTACCCGGCTTTAGAAATACAATTAAACATCGTTGCGTCGCACTCTTGTACTGAAGAATAAGAAGGAGCAACGAAGAACAACGATGGTTTCTTACGGTTAAAAGAAATCAGATATCCATTTAACAATAAAACCATTTATCACTTGACTCTTTCTTGCTGAATAAAGATTCAATTGTACAAGTGAGTGACACAACGATGTTGAACGGGGTTAATTGGATGGTCAACAAATAAGACTTACATTTTAAAAGTGATAATTATTCAAAAGCTATTTTACAAATAGCTATTTAACAATAAAACCATTTATCAATTGAACAGTTTCGGTCGCATATTTCGTGTACATATTTTTGGCGAATCACATGGTGAAAGCGCCGGGCTAACCATTGACGGTTGTCCTGCAGGTTTGCAACTGACGGCAGAAGATTTTCTACCAGATATTGAGCGCCGTAAAGGCGGCACAAAAGGAACAACACCCCGCAAAGAAGATGACCTGCCGATCTTTAAAAGCGGTCTGTTTAACAATAAAACCACCGGTGCGCCAATAACTATTCTGTTTGAAAATAACAATACGCGCAGTACCGATTACGCGAAACAACGGGCATTTCCAAGGCCTGGCCATGCAGATTTTGTAGCACATCAGAAGTTCGGAGGCAACGAAGATTACCGTGGCGGCGGACATTTCAGCGGACGTTTAACCGTTTGCCTCGTAGCCGCGGGTGTTATTGCAAAGAAGTTGCTTAATCAGATAAAAGTAAAAGCCACCATAGTAGAAATAGGCGGAGAACCCGACGTGGAAAAAGGCTTACAAAAAGCGATTGATGCAAAAGATACGATCGGTGGAATTGTAGAATGTAAAGTGAACGGTCTGCCAACAGGCATCGGAGAACCGTTTTTCGACTCGGTCGAGTCTGTTTTAGCGCATGCAGTTTTCGCTATTCCTGCCGTAAGAGGCATCGAATTTGGAACCGGCTTTGCAGCCGCAAAAATGTTTGGAAGTATTCATAACGACGCTATTGAAAATGCAGAAGGTAAAACAAAAACTAATCACGCCGGCGGTGTAGTTGGCGGCATTACAAACGGCAACGAACTGGTTTTTCGTATTGCAATCAAGCCAACATCTTCTACGCCAAAAGAGCAGCAAACACTGAATTGGGAGACAGGACTTGTGGATACTTTTTCGGTTAAGGGGAGGCACGATCTATGCATTGCACTCAGGGTTCCGGTAGTATTGGAAGCGGTAACCGCATTTGTGTTAGCCGATCTGATGATGCTGGAAAACAGAATTAACCGCATTGTATAATCAAAAACAATTACTATGGATGCTCCGGTTATTTATCATCTTACAACAGTAGAAGAATGGGAAGACGCACAAGACAAAGGAAATTATGAACCACCATCGTTTCAGAGAGAAGGTTTTATTCACTGCTCTACTGAAGAACAGTTAGAAGGTGTGATGCAAAGAAACTTTCAACAGCATGAAAACCTGGTAAAACTGGTAATAGATCCTTCAAGACTTAACCAGCGTTTACAATACGACAAAGACGAGCAGCAACAGCAGGAGTTCCCGCACATATACGGACCTTTAAATCTTGATGCAGTTACCCAGATCGTATTCTTAGATCCCATAACATCGGACAAGGAAAAAATCGGAAAATGATTGTAAAGACCCTATGGGTCTTTTTTTATTTACAGTCGTTTTCCTGATAGACTGTAGCCGGAAATTTTACTTTTCTTTCCGATGTCTTTAAACCTTCCTGCAAATTTCTTCCATAACTTATTGATAATAAACAGCAGTATGAAGAAATACGTGTGGAAAATTTTCGCCATGTTAAAGTGTAATCCATTGTTTTTCAATGGCATTAGTTTTTATGCAGTTCAGACAATATTAACTCATTAAAAACATATATTTTATGGCAAAGGCAACAGGCAATAAAGCAGCGGCTCCCAAAAAAGCTGCTGTGAAAGCAGCCCCTCCTAAGAAAGCTGCTGCTAAAGCAGCGGCTCCAAAAAAAGCAGCAGCAAAAAAAGCCGCTCCTCCTAAAAAAGTAGCAGCTCCAAAAAAAGCTGCGCCTCAGAAGGCAGTAGCAGCCAAAAAAGCCGCTGCACCTAAAAAAGCCATCGCTCCAACAAAAGCTGCTCCTAAGAAGGCAGCCGCTAAAAAAACGGTAGCATATGCAGCACCTAAAGCAGCGCCAAAAAAAGCAGTTGCAGTGAGTGATGAAACAATGCTTCAGCAATTATTCTTAGATAGTTTAAAAGATATATACTGGGCTGAAAAAAGTTTGACCAAAGCTTTGCCTAAGATGGCCAAAGCCGCTACTTCAGAAGAACTGAGACAAGCATTTCAACAGCACACACAGGAAACCGAAGGTCACGTTGGTCGTTTGGAGCAAGTGTTTCAGCTTGTAGAAAAGAAAGCACAGGGAAAGAAATGTGAGGCTATGGAAGGATTGACGAAAGAAGCTGACAGCATGATAAAAGAAACAAAGAAAGGCAGCAAAACCCGTGATGTAGCTTTGATCATGGCGGCGCAAAAAGTAGAGCATTATGAGATCGCCACATATGGCAGCCTTGCAACGCTGGCTGCACAAATGGGCTTAAGCCAGGCAAAAGAGCTGTTAGGCCAAACATTGCAGGAAGAAAAAAACACCGATAATCTCTTAACTCAAATCGCCGAAAGCAATATTAATCAGCAGGCCGGGCAGGAAGGCGAAGAAAGTGAAGAAGAGACTGAAGAAGGTGGAGAAGAGGACGAAGAGTTAGACCCTGAAGCTGGTGACGATGCTGATACAGAAAGTTAAGAACTGAATAACAGAAATGAAAGTTAGAGCCAGGTGTATAGCCTGGCTTTTTTATTACCTTGTAGTACAGTTAGAACCGCCACAATCCTCCTGCCCTGCTTTATGTAATTTATTCAACAGTAACTGCACCGGTTCATTAAAACAGGATGGCATAAACTTTTAAACTTACTTAAGAATATCAAAATAACAATTATGGAAACTGATGAAAAAAATAAAGCGACACATGAAACTTCCGGCGATCAGGAACCCGGTGGCCATGCAGGATTAGATCGTCATGAAGGACAAACTAATAATGGCACCATTGGCGGCACAGGAAGCGATTTAGATAAAACAACAGAACGTTTAGGTGGCAGTCCGCACCAAAAGGAAAAAGATGATACTGCAACAGCTAAAAATGACGGAGAATAGCGTTGGTGAATATAACCGTCATTGCTATATGTACGATATTATCATGAGAAAGATCAAAGTCAGGAAGTAACAAGCCTGGCTTTTTCATTTGCCTTTTCCCGATGTTGATACCACAAATATTTTTCATGTCAGACATAGAAAACAAAGAAATACCACTACCCGAAAAAGAGGAAGGCGCTCAAAAGAACATTGAGGCCAAAGAAGAAGCCGCTACACCGGAAGAAGCCAAAAAGCTGTTTGAAGCAGCGAAAAGCAGGCTGTTAAACATCAATAACTGGAATAAGATCTGCGGCAAAGCAAGCTCAACATTCACGCTTACCGACGAAAACGGAAACGAAACCAATGGCCCGCCAAAGGTCGGCTATCACTTTAAAATTGACATTCCCGTCCCGGCAACTAAAACGGGCGACGGGCACGACTGGGTACGTATAGAAGCAATAGAAGAAAAAGAAACACCGGAAGAAGACAGGGAATTTATTATGATCAGGGTAAGACCATCAGGAAATCCGCTGAATGAAGACAGTGATGTTGCCCATTTTTTTTCAGATAAAGCAACGAGTAATTTCGTCGTATTCAGAGAAAAAAATGTAGTTACCGCCGCCGTATTAGGCAGAAATGAAATGGCAAATACGAATAGTTCTACCGGCATTTTCGATACATTGCGCAATGCAATCGTGGGGACCGGCGCGGTCGCAGGTTTCGCTAATCCCCAATGGAAAAGCCTGGTGAACAGCCTGCTTGGAAAAAGTTAGTAACACATAACCGCCTATTTTAAAACTGATCTATAAAAGACAGACATGATCTATAGTGAGGAGACAATTAATGGTATCAAAGACATCATCGTAAGCCGTGGAGAAACAATTGCAGTGGCCGAAAGTGTCACCGCCGGTCATTTACAGGCCGCATTTTCCGTGGGAATGGAAGCCTCCAATTATTTCCAGGGAGGCATAACTACTTATAACCTGGGGCAAAAAACGAGGCATTTAAACATCGACCCGATCTTGTGCAACAAGGCCAATTGTGTGGCCCTCGCAATTGCCGACGCGATGGCTGTTGAGGTAAGTAAACTGTTTTTAAGCGATTACGGCATTGGCATCACCGGCTACGCCTCTATCGTGCCCGAATGCGAGAAAGAAGGTCTTTTCTGTTTTTTCTCGCTGGCCTATAAACAAAAAATCGTACTCAGCGGCAAGCTTTCGTCTGTCAAGATCCTTTCGTTTGAGGTGCAGGTCGATTATGCCAACCAGGTGATACAAAAGGTGTACGACCATCTTAAAAAAATAAACGGAAAGCTGTTAAAATAAAAAAAGAGGTAGTTGTCAAACTATCTCTTTTTTTATAACCGATCAGATGAATAATCATTATTGAACAAGCAGAATAACAGCCGTCAACATCGTTGTGTCACTCACTTGTACTATACATCTTTATTCAACTTTACTCATATTATTTTCTTGTTATTTTCTTGAACTGGTTCTATTTTAAAGATCGTCATCATCTTCATCTTCATCGTCGTCAGTATCTAAATCCAGGTCTTCGTCAAGATCTGCGTCTTCGATCACCGGATCTTCTACATCATCTACCTCTGCTTCGTCAATATCCAGGTCATCTACATCCAGATCATCGTCATCATCTATGTCGTCATCGTCGTCGCCAACGGCAAAAGATGAAGTGATAAAAGGAGAACCAGTTAGAAAATGCTCTTCGAAACTACCCGTCAGCCTATTGCTGTTTGTGTTAATTGCTGTTATCATTTTTGAAAAATTTAAAGGTGAACTACAGAAAGAAAGTTAGGTTACTAAGTTATAAAATCATGCCATTTATCAGATGAATGAGCAAAATAAAATCATTCATAATAATTACAATAATAAATTTTTTTTTGAAAACAGAAATGGCTTCAGCTTTTTATAAAAGGTTGTAAATGAAACAAAAGGAAGCCATTGTAGATTATTTTCCTCGAATACTTTTTGTAAGCTTTTTATATTCCGGTCATTCTTTCTAATTCAAAAGGCACGAAACTTTCATTGGTTACCCCGAAGCGCTTATACGCTGAGGGTCAGCAAAATGTGGTTTGCTCATTTCTTGTTGCCGTACAAGTGTGCGACGCAAGAATGCCGGGCAAAAGTTGTGATGCCTGGCTCAAAAAAAAACAGCAACATTGAAGAGCAGAAAATCGCCAAAAGAATAAGTGTTTACAAAGCGAATGATAACGCATTACTAAAAAACGAGCAACTATGAGACCTATCTGGACCGGAGCGATTGGATTTGGACTGGTAAACATTCCGGTAAAAATGTACAGCGCTACCGAACGAAGTGAACTTAACCTTGACATGCTCGATAAAAAAGACCTGTCGAGGATCAAATACCAGCGAATAAATGAAAAATCGCAGAAACCGGTTGATTGGGACGCTATTGTAAAAGGTTATAAGATAGACGATAAATACGTGATATTAGACGATAAAGACTTTGAAGCGGCCAATGCGAAAAAGACAAAAACAATAGAGATCTCCGATTTTGTAAAGGAAGAAGAAATTGACAGCGTTTACTTTGAAACGCCCTATTATCTTGAGCCCGACAAGAGCGGAACCCGTGCTTACGCACTGCTGAGGGCGGCGCTGCAAAAGACCAAAAAAGTAGGCATTGCTACGTTTGTTATGAGAAACAAAGAAGGCCTGGCAATATTGAGGCCTTCAGATAAAGTAATTATCCTCAACAGGATACGGTTTGCCGAAGAAATACGGGATCCCGGTCAGTTAGCGCTGCCCGAAGAACCGGTGATTAAAAAAGCAGAATTAGATATGGCCATTTCGCTGATAGACCAACTTACTTCAAAATTTGATATTTCTGCTTTTAAAGACACGTATACCGAAGAACTGATGAAAGTGATACAAGCTAAAGCTAAAGGGGCTAAACCTGCTCCGGTAAAAATGAAAATAGTACACAGCGCCACCGAAGACCTGATGTCGCAACTAAAAGCAAGTTTAAATACCAAGAAAAAGAAAGCATCATAGATCATGAGTTTAGCCACGTATAATACTAAAAGAAACTTTAAGGAGACATCGGAACCTTCGGGCAAAAAGAATGAAAAAAAGGAAGAGCAACTTTCTTTTGTCGTTCAGAGACACAAAGCGTCTCACCTGCACTACGATTTCAGGTTAGAGATGAATGGCGTCTTGAAAAGTTGGGCTGTGCCTAAAGGGCCGAGTTTAAACCCTCAGGACAAACGGCTGGCGATGATGGTCGAAGATCACCCATACGGTTATAAAGATTTTAAAGGCGTGATACCCGAAGGCAATTACGGCGCCGGCATCGTAGAGATCTGGGATAGCGGCACATATACGTCGCTCGAAAACAAAGGCAGCGCCAAAGAAGATGAAAAGCTGCTGAAAGCCGGACTTGAAGCAGGCAACCTGAAATTTACCTTACACGGGAAAAAATTAAAAGGAGAGTTTGCATTAGTGAGACTAAAAGACAGTAATTCAAATAGCTGGTTATTGATCAAGCATCGCGACAGTTATGCTGTAGATGAAGATTATAGCAGTGAAGAAGACACGCCAAAGAACTCGCCAATAAACAAATGGCTTGCTGAACATAAGCCCGAAGAAAAACAGGCAAAAAAAAAGTCCTGATGCCAACGGTTAAGCCAGTCACCCGGAAACTGGAAGACTTTATACCTGCTATGCTGGCCAAAGAAACCGATACACCATTCTCGAAAAGCGATTGGCTCTACGAGATAAAATGGGATGGCTACCGCGCCATTGCTGAATTAAATAAAGGAGACGTAAAACTATATTCCCGCAACGGAAATTCGTTTCTTTCCGCTTATCCCGAAGTAGTAGCTGAACTTGCTGCGTTGAAATTAAATGCAGTTATAGACGGTGAAATTGTCGTGCTGAACGAAGAAGGCAATCCCGATTTTCAAAAGCTGCAACATTACGACCTCAACCGAAATTTCCCTATTCAATATTATGTTTTCGACCTGCTGGAGCTGAACGGGAAAAAGCTGTATTCAACACCGCTGATTGAAAGAAAAAAGCTGTTGGAAGGTATCCTTAAAAAGAATCCGGTAGTAAAATACAGTGACCATATAGAAGAAGCAGGCGAAGATTTTTTTGAAGCTATAAAGCAAAAAGATCTGGAAGGAATCATGGCAAAAAAGAAAAGCAGTGAATATTATCCGGGAAAAAGATCAGCAGACTGGCTTAAAATAAAGCACCATAAATCAGAGGAGGCGATCATCTGTGGTTTTACAGCACCACGCGGAGGAAGAAAGTATTTTGGAGCTTTAATTTTAGGCACCATGATCAATGGCAAACTTACTTATATTGGTCATACCGGTTCTGGTTTCGATAATGCATTGCTGAAAGAAATCTCCGCCATGCTTGAACCGTTAATAATAGAAAAATCGCCGTTTGCAGAAAGGGTAAAAACAAATATGCCGGTGACATGGGTTGAGCCAAAACTGATCTGCGAAATAAAATTCAGCGAATGGACATCAGACGGCAAACTTCGTCACCCGATATTTCTCCGGTTGAGAGAAGATAAAGCAACAGAAGACGTAAATACTCAATTTATAAAAGACGATCTCATGAAAGCAACGTCACCGGAAGAGAAAAATGCCAGCTCTTTGAAAGATAAACCGCTGAAAAAAGTAGCAGCAAAAAAGGTAGTTGCGGCAAAAAAAGAAAGTCCGAAAAAGACCCAAGCTGATGCTTCTGATGTCGTTCAGAATGAAAAAGAAAAAGTGTATAAAATAGGTAAGGCAGAATTGAAAACGACCAACCGCACAAAGATCTTCTTTCCGGATGAAGGCGTTACAAAAGGCAACGTACTTGATTATTATGACCAAATGGCTGATCTCATTTTACCTTATTTAAAAGACCGGCCCGAATCGCTTTTCCGCACACCAAACGGCATTAATCAAAAAGGCTTTTTTCACAAAGATGCCGGCGACGATGCTCCTGCATGGGTAAAACATATTCCGCTTTATTCGGAGTCAGTAAAAAAAGACATCGACTACATTCTTTGCAATGATAAAGGCACTTTATTGTACCTCGTCAACTTGGGTTGTATTGAGATCAATCCGTGGCACTCAAGGGTAAAATCGCTTGACAACCCTGATTATATGATCATAGATATAGACCCCAGCGACAACAATACTTTCGACCAGGTTGTGGATGCAGCCCTGATCGTAAAAGCTATTTTAGACCAGGCCGGCGCTATGAGCATCTGTAAAACTTCAGGCGCTTCCGGCTTGCATATTTATATTCCCCTGGGCGCAAAGTACAATTATGACCAGGCAAAAGATTTCGCCAACATTGTTTGCATGATGGCGAGTGCCCAGATTCCCGGGTTTACCACGTTAGAAAGAAGCCTGACCAAAAGAAGCAAAGACAAGATTTATATGGATTATCTTCAAAACCGCAAAGGCCAGACGATCGCCTGTGTCTATAGCATGAGGCCCAAAAAAGGGGCGACTGTTTCCACGCCTTTAGACTGGAGCGAAGTTAAAACAGGGTTGACGCCAAAAGATTTTACGTTCACAACAGTTCCCGAAAGAGTGAAAAAGATGGGAGACCTCTTTGCACCCATTCTTGATAAGAAAAATGCGATTGACCTGGCAAAATGTATAGAAAAACTTGGCGGCTGATTCGATAAGCCAATTTCTGCTTATTATTAATCGCGACTAAAATGTTTTTGGTACATACATTTGTATTTCAATGATTCATCGTTGCGTCGCATTCCGTTCATCTTGTATCGCTATGGGCGACTTTTCTCATACTATGTTCTAAAAATATTACGCTAAAACACTTATTCTAATTTTATGGCTACTACTCCAATACAAACTGCACTCTGTTCTTTTGGTATGTCGGGCAAAGTTTTTCATGCGCCTTTTATACATGCAAATCCCGGGTTTGCCTTATACGGCGTTTGGGAAAGAAGCACCAAAACCGTACAGGAAACGTATGCAGGTGTACAGTCATTTGATACTTACGAGGAAATGCTCAACGATGAGATGATAGAATTGATCGTT
>Ga0160473_101239_pt1 | contig 13308 bp, 10 predicted proteins | sample HID1975I_E11MG_FD_108217 | JGI IMG/M metagenome (GOLD analysis project Ga0160473, IMG submission 108217) | Enriched soil microbial communities from UW Madison campus, WI, USA - HID1975I_E11 MG | ecosystem: Environmental > Terrestrial > Soil > Unclassified | place: USA: Madison, Wisconsin... | reverse complement strand
TTCTCCGCGCCCAGCTTGTCAGCCAGCGAACGGTATTTCGCAATGCCGTTCAGCTCGCGGTAGCTGGCGATCGTCTGCTCGTAATCTCCGAGCTCCAGCACGATCGTTGGGCTGCTCCATTTCGCTCCGGCGGCAATCCACGTTTTATAGTTGTGAACGATGCCGGACTTGCCCTTGTCGTCCACCTGATTTTTGAATCCCAGCTCCGTCATCGGCGCGATGTCGCGGCTCAAGTCGTACACGGCAAGCTCCCCGCCTCCCGTGCGCACCCCCAAATAAGAGGCGAACAGAACGCCCGGATACTGGTCCTGAAACGAATTGCTTTCCTTAAAAAACGCGTCGCGCAGCTTCACGCCCGGCAGCATCGGCAGCAGCGCGTCCTTAACGCCTTCCGAGTCAACCTTCAGCTCGTACGGGAACCTGAAGGATTTGATCGGCTTATCCGCCCGATTGTCGACCTCGGCTTGCATATAAATGCGGTTGTCCTTGTCGAACCGGACCTTAACGTCTACTAGAATCGAGCCGCCGTATTGAAGCGTAAGCTCGCCTTTGCCAGAGCTCCAATCGTACGAGAAGCTTTCCGCCTTCTGCCCGTTGACCGAGGAATCGTCCTCGAAGAATGCCCACCACAGCGCATTCTCGCGATTGCCAAGCGTCAGCGCCTCGCCCGCTTCCTTCTTCTTAATATGTGCGATCGCGCCGTTATCGGCGCGAAAAGCGATTTCCGCGCCGCCGAGGCTGACGGTCAGCAGACCGTCCCGATCCATGAAATCGGCCTTGGCGCCCAGCGGCGAGGCCACCAGCGCCCAGATGGCCGCAGCCAACGCGACCGCAAGCGCCCCGGCCGTTATTCCTATCGTTTTCTTTGATCGCATTCGCTTCACCGCAGCCGTCCTCCCGTTGATCGATTGTTGAGGCTCCTCCGTTATCCGGATATTGCAGAGGGTTGCCCCTTGCAAACTTTCGTTCGCCCAAGGCAACCCTCATCTTCGTTCTATTCCACTTTAATATTGTCGAAGAATTGCTCCTGCACCGTCTTCGCCGCCGCGTCGAGCTGCGCCTTCAGGTCCACGTCCTTCTTGGAGAACACCTCTTGGATGACGTTCGTCATCGCTGCGTAGAACTCCTGCGTATTGAACTGCGCTTCGGGTTTGCCGTCGAGCAGCGTCATCAGCTCGTCGCTGTATTGGTACACGTTGTCGTATTTCGCGTATACGTCTTTCATCTTCTGGCCGTATTCGGAATCCTGGCTGAAGTATTGGATAACCGGCGGCACGAAAAACTTATTTTCCGCTTTGCGGGCTTGAATGTTTGCTTCCAGCGATTCCAGGCCTTTATCCGTGAAGTAGTCGAACACTGCGTAGTGGAATGCGGCATATTGCTCTTCCGGCGTAGCGTTCGGGTTGATGACGAGGAAGTCGCCGCCGAGAACGCCCGTATGCTTGCCGCCCGCCTCTGCCGCAGGCATCGGATAGACGACGATATCTGTCGGGCTCATTCCGCCTTGGTTCAAGCCTTGGTCGACCGGACCGTCCGGGCCGGCGATGACCATCGCCGTTCTTCCTTGAGCGAACGCGCCGACCGCATCGCCCCATCCAAGCGCCCAGTCGGCCGGGATTACGTTCGCTTCCTTCAGCTGGCTGTAGAATTCCAGAGCCTTCAATCCGGCGTCGGAGTTGAACTTCGCGATCACCTTGCCGCCTTCGACGCTTTGAATTTCCCCGCCGGCCTCGAACAGGAAGTTCGTCCAGTTCCATCCGGCTTCATTGCCTTTGCCCATCGGAGCGATGCCGGATACGCCTTTGCCCGGATCGGCGACCGCCTTGGCCGTATTCAGCACGTCGGCCCAAGTCCAGTCAAGCGGCGGAACGGCGACGCCTTTTTCTTCCAGCATCTTTTTGTTGACGACTGTACCGACGACATAGCCCTGCTGAGGAATGCCGAAAATTTTACCGTTAATGTTGAACTGGTTCAGCAAAATCGGGTTCAGCTGGTCTTTCTTGTCGTAAGCGTTGAACAGCTCGGTAATGTCGGCCGCCCAGCCTTTTTCCGCGAGGAATTTGCCTTCGGTCGCGTAGGTATTGAATAGCGTCGGCGCTTCGTTCGCGCCCATCTTGATGCCGATCTCGTTCGGGTTGTATTGCCAATCGCTCTTCACGACTTCAACGTTCGGGAACACCTCGTTAAAGCGTTTGATGCGGTCGTCCTCCAGCGCGCGCTTCTCCACTTGGTCCGGCGTCGGATAGTAGATGCTGATCGTCGCCTTCAGCGTGGCGGGATCGAAGCCCCCCGATCCGCTGCTGCCGCTGTCCGACGGCGTATCCGACGGGCTCGACGATGGGCTCGCGGAAGGCGAAGCCGAAGAGGAGGAAGGAGACGACTCGCTATTCTTGTTGTTGCCGCCGCATGCGGCCAGGACCAGGCTGAACATGAGAAGACAAGCGATTACCGTTGATATCTTGCGCATTGTGTTAATCCCCTTTTCGTTGTGGTTTGGCTTACACGCTCATCATAATGGAGGCGCATTTCTCAAAGCGATGTGTATTCCTATGTCAATGATGTGCAGTTTTACGCATAACTGGAAAACGAAATTAACCCTTCACACTGCCCATATGCAGCCCTCTGACAATATATTTTTGGAAAATCAAGAACACGATCACCGGCGGAAACGTAATCATCGACAGAATCGCGAACCGCAGATTCAAGTCCAGTCGCCTTACGTTGATGACGTATTTATAAATCGCCGTTGCCAGCGGATATCGTTGATCGCTTGATAGAATTAACGATGGCCAATACCAGTCGTTCCACGCCGACGAGAAGACGAAAATCGCCAGCGTAGCGAAGATCGGAACCGACAGCGGGAACGCAATCTGGAAGTACAGACGCGGCTCGGACGCTCCGTCGATCCGGCCCGACTCGAACATCTCCATGTTGATGCCGTCGAAGAACGTTTTGAGCAGCAGCAGGAAGAAGGCGTTCGCGCCAGCGGGCAGCCACAGCGCCCAGAACGTATTCATCAGCCCGAGGTCGCGCAAGTTGACGAAGTTCGGAATGATATACGTCGTCGGCGGAATAAACAGCGTCAGCAGGAAGAAATATTGAATGACCTTCTTGTACGGAACGTTCATGCGCGAGAGACTGAACGACGCGAACCCGACGACAATGACGGTCATAGCCATATTGCCGGCGAAAATAAACAGCGTATTCCTCGCGAATTGCGGAAGGTTGATATACCCCCATGCCTTCTTGTAGTTTTCGAAATGCCACTCGCTGGGCAGAAACGTCGGCGGGAACGAGTTGACCTCCGTATTGAGCTTGACGCCGTTAAAGAAGATCACGAGCATCGGATACAGCATCGTGCATACCATGACGAGTACGACAAGCAGCATCACGTAGTACATCGCGCGTTTGCCCGGACTTTTCAGATCATAATCCGAAATAATGCCTCTCTCGATCGCTTTCATCGCTTACGCCCCCTCCTTGCCGCTTGACATCCGGTATTGGAGTATGGCCAGTACGCTAAGCACAAGGAACATCAGGACGCCAAGCGCCGAAGCCGTGCCGTAGTCCTGTCTGGTGAACGCATAGCGGATGACCAGCAGCGCATAGGTCAGCGTCGCGTTATTCGGTCCCCCGTCAAGCACCGCGTAATGCGTCTGGAAGTTTTGCGAGGTTGCGATCAGCTGCAGCAGGAACAGCAGCACGATTTGATTTTTTATGGCGGGAAGCGTAATGTAACGAATTCTTTTCCAGATGCCCGCGCCGTCGATTTCGGCCGCCTCGTACCAATCGCGCGGAATGCTCGAAATTGCGGCGATGTAGATAAGTAGAGCGGAACCGAAGCTCTGCCACGTCTCCATAATGACGATGGAGATCATCGACCATGCCTTGTCCGTTAGGAACAGCACCGAATCGAAGCCGATTTTCGTCAATACGGCGTTAATCGGGCCGACCGGATCGTACAGCCATCTCCACAAGCCGTACAGGACAACGACCGGCACGACGTAAGGCAAATAGGCGGCGATTCTCGCAAAGCCCTGAAATCTCCTCATCTCGGAGATCGCGATGGCGAACAGAATCGGCACCCAAAATCCGATTACTAGCCCGAGGCCCATATAGTACAGTGTATTTTTCACCGAGACGAGCACGTTCGGGTCCTTCAGCACTCGGGCGTAATTGTCCCAGCCGACATAAGTATCGCCTTTGACGAAGTCGATGTGATAGAAGCTATAGACGATCCCTTTGCCGATAGGCAGCCACAGAAACGTGAAGAAAATGCCGATCGCAGGAATCAGAAACAGGTAGCCCCACAGATGCTTTTTCCATTTGGCGGGAGGCCGCTTGGGCTGAGTGTCCAAGGAGCGGACCGGAACTGCGGTTGTTTGATTCATTAGGTCTCCCTCATTCCTTCCTTAGTATCGATAAGCCTAATTGTAGGAAAAGGAATGAGGCGTGAACAGGTGCGTATCTATGCGGATCATGGGCAATCTTACTTCTTCATTTCGCTGGGGCTCATTCCGAAATACTTTTTGAAAATTTTACTGAAATGCTCGGGAGATTCGTACCCGACCCGCTCCGAAATTTCGTATCGACGCAGATCCGTCTTCTGAATAAGCCGCTTGCTCTCCTCCATGCGGAGCTTGATCACGTATTCCCATAGATTGATTCCCATATATTTCTTGAACAAATAGCTGAGATAATTCGGACTGACATGGTTTCTCTGCGCGACCTCGTTCAGCGTGAGTCCCTTCTGCGCATAGTTGGCGAGCACGTATTCCTTCACCTTTTCGACGATCAGGTTGTTTTGCGCGGCCAATTCCTCGTCCGTCGGGTCCTCGGTCGTCAGCTCCCACTTGAAATCTCCGTAAAAAAACAGATGATGGTCCCGATGCTGACGATTCCATACGATCGCCTTGCCCACCTGATCGTTCAGCTCCGACAGAAACTCATGCCCCTTCAAAATCTGACTAATGCCAACGACGCACTGGAAGCCCAAATATTTGCGAATGTTGAAATGCAGGCTGCGTCCGATCATCTCCAGCTGATTGATTTTGTCCGAGCTGCTGCCTCCGTAGGACGCCTCGTCCCACTGCACGATGATGCTGACGTCGCGATTGGCGGAATAAAAGGAATGATGGCTCCAATCCTTGTCGAGAAGCTCGTTTACGATATTAAGCACGGCATATTGGAGCAGCACGACGTCCTTGTCGGCGACGCTTCTGCCCTCGCTCTCGCAGTCGAGCCGGATTTTGAGCATCGCGAAATAGGGGCCGTTCAGGTCGACGCCCTGCTCTCGGGCCGTCCGAAGCAGCTCCCTCACAGATTCGGGCTCGTTTACGAGGCGATCGAGAGTCTCCATGCGCTGCGGCTGGGGCTGCTCCATGCGAAAATGCTCGCGCAAATCCGCGATCAGCTCCGCCTGGTTCTGCTCGGGCCGATCCATGTGCAGCAGCACGTGCCGAACGGAGTTAAGCAGCTGTTCGCTATTGATCGGCTTGATGAGATAATCCCGCGCCCCGAGTCTCATCGCCAGCTGCGCATATTGAAACGTCTCATGCGCCGATATGACGATGACCTGAACCCAGGGCTTGACGATTTTCGCTTGTTGCATTAGCTCGATACCGCTCATCGCGCCCATCTGAATGTCGGTCACAAGCAGGTCGATCGACTCCATTTTCAAATAATCCAGCGCTTCGTACCCGTTATGGGCCGTATAAATATTCTCGATATTCAATCCGGAAGATTCCAGCAGGTTCGCCAGTCCTCGGCAAATTAGCGGCTCGTCGTCCGCAATCAAAATATTATACATCCGCGTTGTCTCCCCTTCCCTGACGCTGCTCCGCAGCCTCGGCCAGCCGCTTCGGAATCGTGGCGTCGACGCGGGTGCCCTCCGGCTCCCTCGCCTCGTAACGCAGGCCGAACTCGCTGCCAAAATGAAGCTGAATTCTCTTATTGACGTTTTTGATCCCGTAGCCGGCTCCGGATTCCTCGTCGGAAATCAGTCGGTTAATGCGCGCAACGTCGGCGGGCTTGTAGCCGTTGTCCTCGACGGACAGCCGAATGAGCTCGCCGTCGGAGCGCGCGGAGACGACAATCTCCCCGTCCTCTCCCATATGGATAACCCCATGGATAATCGCGTTCTCGATTAACGGCTGCAAGGTGATCTTCGGAATCAGATAAGGCAAAGTCTCCTCCTCGATCTCCCACCGGATCGTGAATCCGTATTCGTATCGCTTCTGCTGAAGGCTCGTATAGGCCCGCGCATGCTCCAGCTCCTCCTCGATCGTGATCAGTTCCCTGCCCCGGCTTAAGCTGATTCTCATGAGCTTGGACAGCTCCTTGATCATCTCGGCCGAGCCGGTATTGCCTTCCAGAGAGCTCTTCCAATAAATGCTTTCCAACGTATTGTACAGCAGATGAGGATTGATCTGCTGGTAGAGAAGCTGCAGCTGCGATTCCTTCTGCTTGATCTCCATAGAGTAATGTTCATGAATCATATCGTTAATCCGGTTCGCCATATTGTGAACGGAATGAATCAGTACGCCAACCTCGTCGTTGCGCTCCTTGGACGGAGAGGAGGAGAGCGGCTTGCCCGGCTCGTGCGACCTCGCGAACATCGCCAGCTTGCGCAGCGGATTCATCAGCGATCTCCAGAAATACATCATGACGACGATCGCGAAGACCGAGTACACGATCGAGATCGTCTGAATGACCCTCTTCAGCGCGCTCTGCTGCTGCAGCAGCGACTGCGTAGGAATCGTATAGACGAGCTTCTGCTGCAGCGAATATTTCGTATGGACGACGTAGATCGAATCGTCGGTCACCTCGCTGAGCGTTTCCTCCATCGATTGCCCGGTTTTAAGGGCGTCCGGAAAGCGGAACGTCTCGCCCATCGTCGGAGTCGTGGCCGCCAGGATGCGATCGGACCAATCGGTCAAATACAGTTGTCCGCCCTCCGGCAAGGATACCGTACGGAACGCCTCTTCGATTTTCTTGTCCATCTTCGTAGCGACGAGCACCCCGACGACGCTTCGGCCGTTCGTAATGCTGTTGACCGCGCGAAGATACGCCAGCGTCATTTGGTCCCCCTTTGGTCCGAAATTGTCGATCAGCGCCAGCACGCCTTTGCCCTTCGCCGCCAACGCCGCTTCTATCCAAGACGTCTTCGTGTCTTCGGAATAGAAAAACACGGAGGAGCCGTTGTTTCTGCGGTTGATATCCGGAATGGTCGGAGCGAACGGATAGCTGTTGTGCGGATCGTAGACGAACAGAAAATAATAGATCGCTTCTCCGCCGAACAGTCCGACGGAATTGTTGCCAAGCAGCGTATTCATATCCCCGTACTTCACGACGCGGTCGAACTCCGTGTCCGTCTTCTTGCTGATCATGCTCTGCGTGGTCGGATTTTGGATAATGGTCGTCATAATGCGACTGATCGTATCGATATCCCGGTTGATCAGAAAATGATTTTGCTTGTTCAGCTCTTCGTAAGCGCTCGTCACATGCTCCTTCAAAATCGCCTCGGCTTTCGAGTTGGCATACCAATTCAGCAAGATGACGGGACTGACTAAAATGAGGAACAGCAAAATCAGCTGCTGCCTGACGTTCATCCTCGTCAGAGGATTCGTTAATTTTAAGCGCACGGCTATCCCTCCAACGATCGGTCCATTTCAATTATGGCACGCCAGCCGACTCTCGCGGAGATTAACGAGCCAATGCCGTACAAGAGCGCCTAGTTTTCGTAGAATAACACATTATCAGGCTCGCGTAAGCCTTTACAATTAATAATACGTATTCCGTCTGTAGACCTATGAGACAAATCCGGGGGAGGCGCCTTCATGCATTTGCTGCGTTCAGTAGGGGCAAAATTGCTCATCTTATTTTTTGTTTCGACGTTCCTGTCCGTTCTCCTTGTCGGAATGATCTCCGGAGGTGCAGACGCTGTCCTCGGCGCTGCAGTCCACGTTGAGCGGGTTCAGGAAGCTCTGAAACTATCGGGTTGTACAATAAAAGGTATCCCCGGGCGTCAGGACGCGACCGGGGATACCTTTTTGCAGTTGCGGGATTCGTTTAACGAACGTTGCTCTAACTTTTATTCCGAATACATCCGGCTGATTGCGCTCCAGCTCTGACCCGGCTCAAGGCGGATCAGACCGGTTTGCTCCGCAGGCAGGTCGACGTTCGGCGCGTTCACCATGCCGGTCTGCGGCTCCGGGCAGAAGAAGCTGCCGCTCGCTTCCCCGTTGTACACCATCCAATGCTTGTAGGCGTCGCCGACCTCGTAGACGAAGCGTGCGTCTGCGCGACGGTCGTACAGCGTCATGGCGTTGCTTCCGTTCTCGTTCGCCGCCGTGTAGTGGTTGTCCATCGACGCGAAGTAAGGATTGCCCTTTCCTTCGCACAATTGCCGCTCTCCTTCGTCCAGAGGCAGCAGCTTGCCGGTCGGCAGCATCCGTTCATTCAGCTCCCAACGCTCGCCGAAGGAAAAGCCGCACTCCAAGTCCTTCACCAGGCTGCCTTGCACGAACGGCGCGTTAACCGTCGTATGGAAGCCCAGCATAAACGGAATCGCTTCTTCGCTCTCGTTCGTCGCATCGAAACGGTGCGAGAGTCCGGCGTCCGTCAACGTAAACGTCATCTCCAGCGTTACCCGATGCGGGAAAAACGCATAGCCGGGTTCCTTCTCGTCAAAGCGCAGCCGAACGATCGCAAAGCTCTTCTCCTCCGAGCTGCCATAATCGACTAGCTCCCATTTGGAGCTGTAAACGAAGCCGTGCAGATGGTTGCCGGTCGACGGCTCGTTCACCGGAAAACTGTATGTACGTCCGTCGAATTCGAACGCTCCGGCATCGTAGCGGTTCGGCGGGAACAGCACGGGAACTCCGTGCACCCACGGACGCTCGACGAATGCTGCCCAATCTCCCGCCTCGGGCTCGCGAATAAACCGAAATCCCCGGTCGTCGTCCCTGAAGGAAATCAGATTGCCGCCGATTCCTGGCAATACGATTGCCGAATATTTTCCATATTTCAAAAAGATCGCCTGTTCGCTCTCAAACTTGCCCAGCTTTGCCTCATGCTGCGTCATGCCGCTTATCCCTCCGAAAAATAGTCATTGTAATCGAGTATATAAGCGGCAAGCCTGGGCGTCAACCTAAGGCGTGTATGCATACTCCGAGGGCAGCAGATGTTGAGCGGGTTTGCATACACGCCCTAGCCGACCAATTCGTCCAAGCCGCGCACAACCAGATTCGCCGCGCGGAGAATGTCCGCACGGCCGATTCCGACAACGCGCATGCCCGCGGCAAGCGCGGCCTGAACGCCGGCCTCGGCGTCCTCGAACACGACGCAATCGGCCGGCTCCAGCCCAAGCTCCTTGCAGCCGACGACAAACACCTCCGGATCGGGCTTGGCGCGGGATACCTTCGTCCCGTCGACAATCGCGTCGAACAGCCTCGCGATGCCCACTCTGCCCAGGATAAACGCCGCGTTTTTGCTTGCGGAGCCGAGCGCTATTTTAATGCCTCTCGCTCTTAGCTTATGCAAGTACTCCTTGGCTCCGGGGAGCAGCTCGGCTTCGTCCATCCGGCGAATGTACTGTAAATATCTTTCGTTTTTCTCCTCGGCCAGCCTCAGCTTCTCCTCTTCCGTTAGCGTAATTCCACCAACCTCCAGCACAATTTCCAGCGATCTCGTCCGGCTGACGCCCTTCAGTCGCTCATTGTCGGCTTCCGTAAATTCGAAGCCCAATTGCTCGGCAAGCCGCTTCCACGCAAGATAATGGTACTTCGCCGTATCCACCAGCACTCCGTCCAGATCAAACAGCGCGCCCTTGAAATTATCCAGCAAGTCCGTCCCCCCTTTCCGAGCTGCCGTAGCGGAAAGTCAACTCGCTTCCCGGTTCCGCCTCGCGCTCTTCCTCTCCGACGCGAATCGGCAGGGATGAACGGTTTGCGGCAGCGGCGCGGACAATGACCTCTGTCGGCGTTACGGTAACGAACAGACGCTGATCTTTAACGCGCATCGGCAGCGAAATCGACGACCACCCTTGCGGCAGAGCAGGTTTCACCACCAGCGCCCCGCGGTGCAGACGCACCCCGGCAAAGCCGAGTACGGCGGCCATCCATGCGCCTCCGTTCGCAGCCGGGTGCGTTCCGCCGATATATAGCGTCCCGACATACTGCTTGGATTCGCCGGTCAAGTCGATCGTCGCCGTCTTCATAAAGTAGCGGTAAGCCCAATCCGGCGCCCCGATGTCCGATGCGACCAACGCGTAGATACAGGAGCTGAGGCTGGAACCGTGTTCCGTCCTCGGCTCGTAATACTCCCAGTTCGCCCGCTTCGCCTCCAGCGAATAATCGTCCTTCAGCAGATGGAGCATCAGCACGACGTCGGCCTGCTTCAAAATTTGCGTCGTTGTCGCCAACCCGCTGCCGCCGCCCAAATATTCGTTTTTATCCAGCACTCTCGACTTTAACGTCGGGAGATCGACGTCCTCCAGTTTCAGATAGCCGTCAAACTGCTCGATAATTCCCGTTCTTGGGTCGGGGCTCGGAACGTACAGCTCGTCGTACATATGGCTCAATGCGGCCAAATCGTCGATATCGTTCAGCTTATCGACTAATTCGCGATATGCCTCCGGATACTTCGCTTCCAGCAGCTCCAACGTCGCCAGCGCAATGCCGATCGTTCGCTTGGCCATCGCATTCGTGAACGCGTTGTTGCCGACTCGCTCATGATATTCGTCCGGTCCGGTAACGTCGAGCAATTCGTACCGCATTTTCTCCTTTTTATAGTAGGAATACGAATAGAAAAAGCGAGCGCATTCGAGAATCGCCTCCGCCCCGCCGTCCAGCAGCACGCTTTCGTCTCCGGTATACTCGTAATACTGCCAGATGCCGTAAGCGGCGTCCGCGCTAATATGGATCTGCTTATCGCGAAAATACGTCCGCATCGGACGGTTCGTAAACACATCGGTCACATTAAACAGCGTACAGGCGTCGTCGCCCGTCTCCTGGCTCTCCCATGCATAGAAGGCGCCGCGGTAGCCGTACTCCTGCGCCTTTCTGCGGGCGCCCTCCAACGTATGCACCCGATACATGACCAGATTGCGGGCGACATCCGGTTGACTGTACAGAAAAAACGGCAGCATAAACATTTCCGTATCCCAAAACACAGCGCCTTTATATACTTGACCGGACAATCCGCGAGCGGGGATCGACAATTTCTCGGAATGCGTCGGCGCGATGATATGCAGCTGGTACAGACTGTAGCGCAGCGCGAACTGCGCTTCCTCGTCCCCTTCAATCGTTACGTCGGATTCCTCCCATTTGTTCTCCCATTCCGCTTCGTGCTCGCGAAGATGATCCTCGTATGTCGATTCCGCCGCGCCCAGAGTCCGGCTCACCGCTTGTGCCAACGCGGTTTGACGGTCATCGCCGGTAACGACGCTAACGTATTTCGTAAAAGAATATGTCTCTCCCGCCTTGCCCAAGAACGTTGCCCTTCTATAGACTGATGAGCCTTTCCGTTCAAGCTGCTCCGATTGGGGAGCCTTTTCCCACCTGACGGTCTCGGCGACGACGACCGCCCTGCGCAATTCGTGCGTTACTGCAGATACGGCAACGATGCCGCCGGCAGAGACTGTCTCGGAGTCCTCCAGATGGGGGCCGTTAATATCCCACACTTCGCCGTCGATGCCCGTAAGCACCGTAAACTCGCCATCCTCCGAAACTCGCAGCTCCACCTTCATCAGCAACAGGTCAAGCCGCTTCATGCTGACGAACCTCTGGGAACGAACCTCGACCCGGCTGCCTCCTACGCTTACGAATACCGTTTCTCGACAAAACGTCGCATTGCGCATATTCAGCGATTGCCGGTGCGATTCATAGGCCGGCGACAACAAGCCGAGCGGTTCGTCCCCGCAGTAATACCGCGTAGACAGTCCGTTCGGCGCGTTCACAGGCTCCCTCCACAGATCGCCGACTTTGTCGTATAGGCCGGCCAGCGTGCACGCCGTTAACTGCTCCCTCTCGAACTCCTCCAAAGTTCCCCTGTAACCTATAGCTCCGTTGCCCAGCATATATTTGTTGCCATTGGTCGCGATCCTGCCCGGATCGAATCCCGTCTCTTCCACAATCCAGCTCAAATAAGCTCCCTCGCCTTCGACTTCGAATGTACCTTCCATTATGAAGCCGGACGTTAGGAGCCAAAATGAGCGAAACTATCGAAATGATGCTTATTTCAATGCACTTAACCAAACTGCAATCGCTTCAACGATCAAGTCGAGGTTCGATTTCCCGTCCGCATTGAAATAAGGGGGCCGATTCCGAAAATAGTCCGGGTGTTTGCCGACGATCGGCACGCCGATCCAGCTTGCCGGGGCATGCTTGTCCTTGCGCCAGACGGGCAGCGACTGGTTTATGCCCCAGCCTCCGTAGGAGCCGATGCGAGAAACGATGTCCGGCGATCGCCTGAAGGAGTCTCCCTTCCGTCTTCCTTCCGCATGGATCGAAAGCACGCGATGCTTTAATCGCTCAGGAATGCGGCACCTGGGTGAGCCGATTTTAACCGCAAAGCAGGACGCGCTTGCCTCGCTCGCCATCAGCGTCGCAGCGGCGTGGACGGCGGCAATGCCGCCCCCGCTGTGACCGACAAGCAGCGTCGTTCCGACTGTGCCCGCTATGTCAGCCTTGCCTCGTTCGCGCCGAATCTCTGCCAGCGCCCTGCCGCCTCCGATTGAACGATCGAGCTTGCCTTCTCTTCGCCTCATATCCGCCCGGATCTCCCAGAGCTGCGCAAGCACGTTACGACTCCAGTCTCCGTAAGGATACAGCAGACAGGATCGTATCTCGGCCCCGCCGACCGCTCCCGCCTGCCCGGGCAACGCCGCATAACGCAGCCTTCGTTCCAGCGCAAGCCGCAAATCCTCCATAAAGAGAGGAGCCGTCGCCAATCCCGCCAACAAGTATAGTTCGACTTTATTTTCCGCGTGTTCGCTCATAATTGTCCGCATAGACGATCCTTTCCATATCGGAAGGATGGGTGTCCCTGAACCACTTGACCAGTAGGGGCGGATTGATGTCGCTCAGCGCGGCCACCGCCATCTTCTGATTCATCGTCACCGACCCTTCCGCGCTTCCGATCAATTCCACCGCATACCGGTCGGCGGCCGTCTCCGCTTGTCTTGACACGTAGTTCGACAGCGGAAGCGATGCGAAGGAAATCATCGAGACGATCAGCAGCGCAAGCGGCAACGCGTTCATATCCGACAGCGACCGAATCCCCCAGCGGCTGCCCCGGTTGCGGATC
>Ga0160473_101234_pt1 | contig 13356 bp, 8 predicted proteins | sample HID1975I_E11MG_FD_108217 | JGI IMG/M metagenome (GOLD analysis project Ga0160473, IMG submission 108217) | Enriched soil microbial communities from UW Madison campus, WI, USA - HID1975I_E11 MG | ecosystem: Environmental > Terrestrial > Soil > Unclassified | place: USA: Madison, Wisconsin... | reverse complement strand
ATGACGGCGGTCAGCGCGGCGGCATGCATCGCGATGACGATCCCCAGGCTGGCGGGGCTGCGGCGTCGGGTGTCGAGAAAACCTCCTTGGGTCATGACAGCTCTCCCTATCGTCGACCGGGCGTGTGTTCTGGCCGATGAGATGATGTTACATCATCCCGCAATGGGATGATACTACATATCTGTAATCTGTTTTACGGGATGCTGACGTTGAAGCGTCGAGCGGCAAACCTGGGTCGTCACCCCAGCGAAGGCTGGGGTCGGGTGGTCACGGGTGCGCCCTCCACCGAGAGATGCCAGCCTTCGCTGGCATGACGATATTTGTTGGGGCGGGCATCCCTTGAGGGTCAGCTCCCCTCAACCGTCCCCGCGCAGCCTCGCGAGCGCGGCGTCGCGGCCGATCAGCGGCAGCAGGAGGCCCATGTCGGGGCCATGGTCGCGGCCGGTGAGCGCGCGGCGGAGCGGCAGGAACAGCGTCTTGCCGCCACGCCCGGTCTGGGCCTTGAGCACGCCCGTCCAGCGCTTCCACGCCTCCGCGTCGAACGTCACCGCCTCCAGCGCCTCGGCCGCCACCGCCAGGAAATCGGCATCGGCGGGATCGCCCGCTCCCGGGTCTTCCGCCGCTCGATCGAGCGGCCCGGTCACGATCCGCCACCAGTCCGCCGCCTCGGCCAGCGTCGCGATATTGGGCCGGATCGCCGCCCAGCCGGATTCGCCCATGCCGTCGGGCAACCGATCCGCGACGTCGGCATAGGGCAGCATGTGGAGCACCCGCGCGTTGAGCGCGGCCAGTTCATCGAGGTCGAAGCGCGCCGGCGCGCGGCCGAAGCGACCGAGGTCGAAGCTCGCCACCAGCGGCGCGACGTCGGCCATCGGCTCGACCGGATCGCTGGTGCCGATGCGGCCGAGCAGCGCCAGCAGCGCGACCGGCTCGATTCCCATGCCGCGGAAATCGTCGCATCCGAGCGCGCCGAGCCGCTTGGAGAGCTTGCCGTCGCCCCCGGTCAGCAGCGCGGCACGGGCAAAGGCGGGCGCGGGCGCGTCCAGCGCGTCGAACATCTGCAACTGCAGCGCGGTGTTGGTGACATGGTCCTCGCCGCGCACCACCAGCGTCACGCCCATGTCGATGTCGTCGATCACGCTGGGCAGCAGGTAGAGCCAGCTGCCGTCGGCGCGGCGCACCACCGGATCGGACAGCAGCGCGGGGTCGAAGCGCTGCTCGCCCCGGATGCCGTCCACCCAGCCGATCGGCGCGGCGTGGTCGAGCCGGAAACGCCAGTGCGGCCGCCGCCCCTCCGCCTCCAGCGCCGCGCGATCGGCGTCGCCCAGCGCCAGCGCGGCACGGTCGTAGACCGGCGGCAGTCCCCGCCCCAGCTGGACCTTGCGCTTGAGCTCCAGCTCCTCGGGGCTCTCGTAGCAGGGATAGACCCGGCCCGCCTGCGCCAGCCCCTCGAAGCGCCCGTCATACGCCCCGCCCCGGTCCGACTGGCGCTCCTCGCCGTCGGGCACCAGCCCGAGCCAGCGCAGATCGTCGCGCACCGCCTGCGCAAAGGCCTCGGTCGATCGCTCCGCATCGGTATCGTCCATTCGAAGGAGGAAGCGCCCCCCCTCGCGCCGCGCCGCGAGCCAGTTGATCAGCGCGGTGCGGATATTGCCGACATGCAGGCGGCCGGTGGGCGAAGGGGCGAAGCGGGTAACCGTGGTCATGACCGGTCGATTAAAGCGGCTTTGAAGCACGCACCACCCCGCATGGGACAGGCATCGTGCCCCTTGGCCCTTCCCCCCCGCGCTTTCGTCGATTAGGACGCAGCCGACTCGCCGCATACCCTGAAGGATCCGCACGGATGAAGCTGCTCTCCGGCAACAGCAATCTGCCGTTGGCCCGCGCCATCGCCGAATATCTGGAAATTCCGCTGACCGACGCCGCCGTCCGTCGCTTCGCCGACGAGGAGGTCTTCGTCGAGATCCACGAGAATGTGCGCGGCGAAGACGTGTTCGTGCTGCAGCAGACGGGTTTCCCCGCGAACGACAACCTGATGGAGCTGCTGATCTGCATCGACGCGCTGAAACGCGCATCGGCCCGCCGGATCACCGCCGTCATCCCCTATTTCGGCTATGCCCGTCAGGACCGGAAGCCCGGCCCCCGCACGCCGATCTCGGCCAAGCTGGTCGCCAACCTGATCACCGTCGCGGGCGCGCATCGCGTCCTCTCGATGGATCTCCACGCCGGGCAGATCCAGGGCTTCTTCGATATCCCGACCGACAATCTCTATGCCGCGCCCGTGATGTCGGCCGATATCCAGGCGCGCTTCTCCGGTCGCAACCTCACCGTCGTGTCGCCGGACGTCGGCGGCGTGGTCCGCGCCCGCGCGCTCGCCAAGCGGCTCGACAACGCGCCGCTGGCGATCGTCGACAAGCGCCGCGAACGACCGGGCGAATCGGAGGTGATGAACATCATCGGCGACGTCGCCGGCCGTTTCTGCATCCTCGTCGACGACATCGTCGATTCGGCGGGCACCCTGTGCAACGCCGCCGCCGCGCTGCTGGAGGCGGGGGCCGAGGGCGTAATCGCCTATGTCAGCCATGGCGTGCTTTCGGGCGGCGCGGTCGCGCGGGTCGAGGGATCGGCGCTGCAGGAACTGGTCGTCACCGATTCGATCGGCGCGCCCCAGGCCGTGCTCGACTCGCCCAAGATCCGCCAGCTCACCATCGCCCCCCTCTTCGCTGAGGCGATGCGCCGCATCGCCGACGAAAGCTCGGTCTCCTCGCTCTTCGATTGAGCGCCGCTGCTCCCCTCCCTCGTCGGGGAGGGGAGGACCGAGTTGGCTGGAATTTCTCTCCTGCCATTGCCCCTGGCCCCATGTTCGTCATTCGCTCCCTGAACGGCAGGAACCCGGGGGGTTCAGAAGGCATTCAATCGCGGTATGGCATCCGCCGATGCCCATGACCTGTCCCGAGAGGAGTTTTCGATGAAGCGCCTGATGGCCCTGGCGATCGCCGCGACGCCGCTGGCGGTTGCGATTCCGGGCGTGCTTCCGGGGGGCGATGCCCGGCTCGACGCGGCGCAGACCCCGCTGGCGCAGGTGTCGCAGCATCTTCGCGCGGTCGACACGATGACCGCGTCGTTCACGCAGACCGATCGCAACGGCAAGTCGCTGACCGGCGAACTGACCCTCAAGCGCCCCGGCAAGATCCGCTTCCAGTACCAGAAGGGGGTGCCGCTGCTGGTCGTCGGCGATGGCCGCGCGCTGACCATGATCGACTATCAGGTGCGGCAGGTATCGCGCTGGCCGATCAAGAATTCGCCGCTGGGCGTGCTGCTCGATCCCGATCGCGACCTGGCCGGCGTCGCCCGCCCGCTGCCGAGCGGCGATCCGGACATGGTGCTGATCGAGGCGAAAGACCCCAAGCATCCCGAATACGGGACGATCACCATCGCCTTCCGCAAGGCGGCCGGCGCGCCGGGGGGGCTGATGCTGCAGGGCTGGACCACGCTCGACGCGCAGAACAACCGGTCGACGATCCGGCTGGCCGACCAGCGCTTCAACGTGCCGGTCGAGGACCGGACCTTCCGCTGGACCGATCCGCGCCCGCGCCGCTGATCCTGCGCGCGGCCGGGTGGCGGCGGTGATTTTCGGGTCGGGACGACGAAAATGACATCGCTGACACCACGTTCATCGCAGCGACAGAATCGGTAGGATAAATACGACACTGCGATCACGGAAACGGCCCCGCCGGGATTTCCCCCTGTTGCCCGACCGGGCTTCGTGATCAGCCAAGCGTGACTGAACGCTCGGTAGGCCCTCGCTCCACGCCCCCGGAGCGAGGGCCGTTGCCGTTTCAGGGCATCGCTTTATCGCCCCGCGCGTCGACCGGCCGTTGCAATTTCGGGGAAAGCGCGAAAAAGGCGTGCCCATGACCAGCAACGCCCCCGATCCCAGCCTGCTCGCCAAGGCGGAAACCCTCACCGAAGCCCTGCCCTATATGCAGCGCTATGCCGGCGAGACCTTCGTCGTGAAATATGGCGGCCATGCGATGGGCGACCGCGACGCCGCGCACGACTTCGCGGAGGATGTCGTGCTGCTGAAGGCGGTGGGGATCAACCCGATCGTCGTCCATGGCGGCGGGCCGCAGATCGGCGCGATGCTCAAAACGCTGGGCGTGGAGAGCCGATTCGTCGACGGCCTGCGCGTGACCGACGCCGAGACCGCCAAGGTGGCCGAGATGGTGCTGTGCGGCGCGATCAACAAGGAGATCGTGTCCTGGATCGCGGGCGCGGGCGGCCGTGCGGTGGGCATATCGGGCAAGGACGGCCGGCTGGTCACCGCCGAGAAGGTCCGCCGCACGACCCGCGACCCGGACAGCAACATCGAGAGCGTCGTCGACCTGGGCTTCGTCGGCGAGCCGGCGGATGTCGATCGCCGGGTGCTCGACACGATATCGAAGGCGGGCATGATCCCGGTGATCGCGCCGATCGGCATCGGCGAGGACGGGCATACCTACAACATCAACGCCGACACCATGGCGGGCGCGATCGCGATCGCGATGGGGGCCGAACGGCTGTTCCTGCTGACCGACGTCGCGGGCGTGCTCGACGGCGACAAGCGGCTGATCACCGAGCTGACCCCGACCAGCATCGCCGCGCTGAAGCAGGACGGGGTGATCACCGGCGGCATGATCCCCAAGCTGGAAACCTGCATCGACGCGGTCGAGGGCGGGGTCGAGGGCGCGGTCATCCTCGACGGCCGGGTGCCGCACGCGATGCTGATCGAGATCTTCACGAAACAGGGCGCCGGCACGCTCGTCCGCCGCGATTGACCGTCGCTCGGCCGAGTTCGTTTTACCGGTAACGGGCCGACACCACCCGACATCTTCGTCGATGAAATTCGGACGTTCGCCGATCCGCGATTGTCGCTGGCCGTCGCGTCGGCCACCCGCGCCGCAGCACAAGGGACCTTGTGCGCGAGCCGACCAGTTGCCCCGCCGCTCCAGCCCGCTGTGATCCTGATCGCAGCGACGGCCCCCGGCTGCGCGCTATCGGTTCGCGAGCGACACCAGCGCGACGCCCCCGGCAGTCGCGAACGGACAGACGAGGAAGCGAGAACAGCATGGCCACGATCCTGGGCACCAACGGCATCGACAATCTGAAAGGCGGATTCGCCAGCGATTTCATCCTGGCGATGAACGGCGCGGACCTCGCGCGCGGCGGATACGGCAACGACCAGATTTCCGGCGGCGAAGGCGACGACAAGCTCTACGGCGACGAGAACAACGATTACCTGATGGGTGACGTCGGCGACGACCAGCTGTTCGGCGGCAATGGTTCGGACACGCTGATCGGCGGCGCGGGCGCCGACACGATGAGCGGCGGCAACGGCGACGACAACTTCATCATCTCGGGCCGCGCCGAGTCGATCGGCGACTTCGTGATCGGCGGCAGCGGCGTCGATACCCTGACGCTGACCATGACCGACGGCACGGGCATCCGCTTCACCGCCGCCGATCCGCTCCGCACCGTCGAGTTCGAGAGCATCTTCCGGATCAAGGGCATCGAACGCTATGTGTTCAACGGCGGCACCGGCAACGACTATTTCGTCGGCTATCTGCTCGACGACGTGCTCAGCGGCGGCAAGGGCAACGACGTGCTGAAGGGATCGGGCGGCGACGATTTCCTGATGGGCGGCGACGGCAATGACAGCCTCGACGGCGGCAATGACGACGACACGCTGATGGGCGGCGAGGGTCGCGACCGACTGGCCGGCGGCAACGGCCGCGATTTCCTGCTGGGCGATGCGGGCGACGACACGCTGTTCGGCGATGCCGGCGACGATTCGCTGGCCGGCGGGCGCGGCCTTGACGTCATCGAGGGCGGCGACGGCAACGACGTGCTCTATTCCGACGAGTTCGGCGACGACCGCTTCGTCGACAAGGACCGGCTCTACGGCGGCAACGGCGACGACTATGTCACGATCGGCCGCACCGACACCGGCAATGGCGGCGCGGGGACCGACCACCTGACGCTCGCGCTGTCGACCAGCACGGTCGCCGAGAACTTCGTCTTCTCGGATGCGAACATCACGCTGGCCAGCGGCGGCGCGTTCGTCGGTTTCGAGGCGCTCGACTTCCGTGGCGGTTCGGCGAACGATACGGTCACCGCCGGCGCGCTGGCCGATACGCTTGCGGGCGGCGGCGGCAACGACACCCTGCGCGGCGGCGGCGGCACCGATTACCTGATCGACGACGCGGGGGCGGACAAGCTCTACGGCGATGCCGGGGACGACTTCTTCCAGCATTCGGGTCGCCATGGCTTTGCCGACTACTTCAACGGCGGCGGCGGCAACGACATCCTGTCGTTCAACCAGGAGGACGGGAATCCCGATATCTCCGCCTATGTCGACCTGCTCGACCAGACGAAGAACAGCGGCATGGCGCAGAAGGACACCTTCGTCTCGATCGAGACTTTCATCGGTTCGCAGATGGACGACGTCCTGCTGGGTGACGGCACCGCCAACCGCTTCTACGGCGGCGACAGCGACGACATCCTCGATGGCCGCGACGGCGACGATTACCTGAGCGGCGGCGACGGCGCGGATACGCTGACCGGTGGTGCCGGCAAGGACACGTTCGACCTGAGCGGTTTCGCGCAGACCGAATATGACAACGAAGTGCTGCTGCTGGCGGATTTCGAGCCGCTCGATCCGCCGGGGTTCGAGGATTACACCCATGTCTGGCAGGACGACGTGATCACCGACTTCGTCCGCGGGCAGGACAAGATCGCGATCGACTCGGTCGGCTTCGGCTTCGGCACCAGCGGCGCGGGCTTCGCGATCGTCGCCGGCACCGACCCCACCGCGACGTCGAGCGCGCCGGTCCTGCTGTTCAACACCACGACCAAGCAGCTGTTCTGGGATGGTGACGGCAACGGCACCGCGAAGGATCCGCTGCTCGTCGGCACCGTGCTGGGTGCCGCGACGCTCAACGCGAGCGACTTCACCTTCATCTGATCCCGTCGACGGGGCCGGTCCGCCGGCCCCCTTTTTCTTGTCAGGTCCGTCCCGGCGCTCGTCGCCGGGGCGCAGGAGAGTTGCGTCCATGGCAATCTACAACGGCACCAACGGCAACGACGCCTATAATGGCGGCGATGCGAACGACACGCTTTCGGGGCGTGACGGCAACGACCGGCTGACCGGCGGTTACGGCGAGGATTTCATCTACGGCGAGGACGGCAACGACGAGCTGCGCGGCGGGGAGAATGCCGACAGCCTCTACGGCGGCCTGGGCGACGACCTGATCTATGGCGACAGCGGGGACGACCGGATCGACGGCGGCGCGGGGCGCGATCGGTTGTTCGGGGGATCGGGCGACGATTACATCAGCGTATCCTATTACGCCCATGGCATCGGCGATGTGCTGAGCGGCGGGCAGGGGACCGACGAGTTCGGATACTATGCGTCCGACACGTCGATCGGCCTGACCTTCGTCGCGGCCGACCCGAGCACGAGCGTGTCCTTCGCGGGCCTGCGCCTGACCGGTTTCGAGGTCTACAGCCTGACCGGCGGCGCGGGCGCGGATAGTTTCACCGGATGGCGGCTCTACGACTGTTTCTACGGCGACGGCGGCGCGGATATCCTGCGCGGGATGGGCGGCGACGATCGCCTGTTCGGCGCGGGCAACAACGACGTGCTCTACGGCGGCAATGACGACGACATGCTCGACGGGGGCGACGCCAACGACACGCTCCATGGCGAGCTTGGCGACGATACCCATTACGGCGGCCATGGCGACGACCAGATCGATGGCGGGGCCGGCGACGATTACATCGACGGTGGCGTCGGCCGCGACAGGCTGGTCGGCGGCGACGGCAACGACAGCATCTACGCCGATTCCGGCTATGACGCGGCGAACGACATCGACACGGTGATCGCGGGCAACGGCAATGATTACGTCGAGATCGGCCTTCTCGACATCGCGAGCGGCGGCAGCGGGCATGATACCGTCGAGCTGGATTTCACCTTCAGCGACGTGGGCGAGAACTTCGTCTTCTCCGACGGGTCGATCAGCTTTGCCAGCGGCGGGCGGATCTCGGGTTTCGAGCAGCTCGAATTCTTCGGCGGTGGCGGACATGACCGCGTGACCGGCGGCCAGTTCGCAGACGATCTCTTCGGCAATGCGGGCAACGACATCCTGCGCGGTGCCGGGGGTGACGACAGCATCGGCGGCGGGCGCGGCAACGACCAGCTCTTCGGCGGCGACGGCAACGATGTGCTGATGGACGACGCGGGCGCGGACCGGCTCTACGGTGAAGCCGGGGACGACGTGTTCGAGCTTTCGGGCAACTCGCCCGAGGCCGACGTCTTCGATGGCGGCGCGGGTTTCGATACCGTCCGCTTCGCATCCTATACGTCGATGTCCGGCTATCTCGACCTGACCGACCAGAGCCGCAACAAGGGCATGATCCGGGGCGACATCTTCAAGGATATCGAGGTGTTCGTCGGGTCCGACCAGGACGACGTGATGCACGGTTCCGCCGGTGTCGATCGCTTCTATGGCGGTGCCGGCGACGATTTCCTCAACGGCCGCGCGGGCAACGACGTGTTGAGCGGCGGGCAGGGCGGGGACACGCTGACCGGCGGTGCCGGCAACGACGTCTTCGATTTCGGCGACGGCTGGTTCGAGGGGCATTGGGAAGACGACATCGTCACCGATTTCACGCGCGGCCAGGACAAGCTGCGCCTCGACCTCGTCGATTTCGGGATATTCGATCCGGCCGACTTCCGCCTCGTCGCGGGCGCGAACCCGGTGGCCGCAGGGGGCGAGGCGAGCTTCCTGTTCAATACCGCGACAAAGCAGCTGTTCTTCGATGCGGACGGCAGCGGCACGCTCTCCGACCCGATGCTGCTCGCTACGCTCAACTCGGTCGCGACATTGGGCAGGAGCGACTTCGTCTTTGCGTGAAGCGTCCCGAAACGGGCGTCGACTTTACCGGGGTCGGCCCGACCGGACCCTTTTCTTCCAATAGCTTGATGGTAATCTCGCCCCGACTTCACGTGGGGGACTTTGCGACATCATGGCCTATATTCCTGGGACTCCGGGCGCGGATACGTTCGACGGCGGCGACGAGAGCGACAGCATCTATGGCGCGGGCGGGGCGGACAAGCTGCGCGGCGGTTATGGCGAGGACTATCTCTACGGCGACGACGACAATGACGAGCTTCGCGGGCAGGAGAATGACGACAGGCTGTACGGCGGCCTCGGCGACGATTTCCTCTATGGCGACACCGGGCATGACCGGCTGGACGGTGGGGCCGGCAAGGATCGGCTGTTCGGCGGGGCGGGCGACGACCGGCTGGTCGTCTCCTGGTATGCGGAAGGGGTGGGCGACATCCTTTCGGGCGGCACCGGCGTCGATACGCTCTACTTCTACGGCTATGACGCGCCAGTGGGCCTCACCTTCACCGCGCAGGATCCGTCGGTGCTGGCCAGCTTCGCGGGCTTCCGCCTGTCGGGCATCGAGATCTACGAGCTGACCGGCACCACCAAGGCGGATCGCTTCACCGGCTGGGTGCTCGACGACCAGCTATACGGCGGCGGCGGCGGCGACATCCTCAAGGGGCTGGGCGGCGACGACGATCTCGACGGCGGCATGAGCAACGACCAGCTCTATGGCGGGATCGGCAATGACGCGCTCGACGGCGATGAAGGCGTCGACAAGCTGTTCGGCGAGGAAGGGCGCGATTCGCTCTATGGCGGCTATGGCAATGACAGCCTCGATGGCGGCGCGGACGACGACTATCTCACCGGCGACGGCGGCGCAGACAAGCTGATCGGCGGGGACGGCAACGACCGCATCTTCGCCGCCGAATATATCGCCGAGGCGGATACGGTCTCGGGCGGCAACGGCGACGATTATATCGAGATCGGCGCGCTCGACATCGCGAGCGGCGGCGCGGGCAGCAACGTGATCTCGCTCGATTTCTCGAACACCGACATCGCGGAGAACTTCGTCCTCACCACCGGCACGATCACCTTCGCCAATGGTGCCAGGATCACGGGCTTCTCCCGGCTCGAATTCGACGGCGGCCGGCTGGGCGACAGCGTGACCGGCGCGGCGCTGAACGATTCGCTCTACGGCAATGCCGGCAACGACACGCTGCGCGGCGGCGGCGGGGACGACTATCTGATCGGCGGGGCCGGGGACGACTTCGTCCATGGCGGCCTGGGCAACGACACGATCAACGATGCCGACGGGGCGGACCAGATCTTCGGCGAGGGCGGCGACGACTGGATCACGGTCTCGGCCTATTCGCCTCTCGCCGATCGCTTCGACGGAGGCGACGGCGTGGATACCGCCGATTTCTCCAACTATTCGTCGATCTCCGCCTATCTCGACCTGACCAACCAAGCGCTCAACAAGGGCATGGTGCGCGGCGATACCTTCGTGAACATCGAGGTCTTCGTCGGCAGCACCGAGGATGACGTGATGCTGGGCACGACGGGCACCGACACCTTCTATGGCGACAACGAGGACGACGTGCTCGACGGGCGCGGCGGCAACGACTTCCTGAGCGGCGGCATGGGTTCCGACACGCTGACCGGGGGCGCGGGCGCCGACGTGTTCGACTTCACCGACGCCTATTACAATCTCGGCTGGCAGGACGACATCGTCACCGATTTCGCGCGCGGGCAGGACAAGCTGCGCATCGAACTCGCCGATTTCGGCTTCGCCAACGACGCGGCCTTCCGCCTCGTGGCGGGGGCGAACCCCGTCGCCGTGGGTGCGGCGGCGACCTTCCTGTTCAACACCACCACCAAGCAACTGCTCTGGGACGCGGACGGCACCGGCAAGCTGGCCGATCCGATGCTGGTCGCGACGCTGAATAATGTCGCGACGCTGGCGAAGACGGATTTCGTGTTCGCGTGAGGGGCTGGCTGGGCCGGGCAAGGCGAAACCTCATCGACCATTTCGACTTGCCCGGCCCGGCCCGATGATGGCTAGTCCGTGCCGCTGCTATTCGAGGAGGGGCTGCGGTGGCGAATTTTCAGGGTGGGTCCGGACCGGACCACTTTATCGGCACGGATGGCAAGGATGATATCCGGGGCGGCGACGGCAATGATCTTCTGATCGGTGGCGGATATCGTGACGACATCGGCGGGGAAGGCGGAGATGACGTTCTTCACGGCGGCGAAGGATCGGACAGTCTCGCCGGAGGAGCGGGCGAGGATACGCTTTACGGTGAGGCCGGCGCGGATTCGCTGACCGGCGGCGCAGGGCGAGATCGCATATTGGGCGGTGCGGGCGACGATAGGGTCACTGTCACTTTCGCGGATGGTGACGGCGACCTGTTGAACGGCGGGGAGGGCGTCGACCTCCTCATCTACCATGGATATGACGGCGGGTCTGCGGGCTTCAGCTTTTCCATCGCCGATCCTGGAACCGCGGTGCTGCTCAATGGGGCAAGGCTCGTGGGGTTCGAGGCGTTCTTCTTCGAAGGCAGCGACAATGCCGATCAGATCAAGGGTTGGCAGCTCAATGATCAACTGGATGGCCGCCTCGGCAACGATATCCTTTTCGGACTGGCGGGTGACGACAGGCTGTTCGGCAACGACGGCGATGATCGCCTGTACGGCGGATACGACCAGGACATAATCGAGGGTGGGATCGGCAATGATCTTATCTACGGCGACGAGGGCGATGACGTCCTGAACGGCGGTGGCGGCGTTGATTACATCAACGGGGGCGCCGGCGACGATTTCATCATGGAGCAATACGAAGGTGGAGGAACGTGGATTGGGGGAGATGGGGACGATGTTATCTACTCTCATTCCTATTCCCATTTAAATGACATCGACGACGGCAGGACTGTAATTGGTGGCAGGGGCGATGATGTCGTGGTTGCGGGAGGCTTTGATACGGTCTCCGGTGGAACCGGATTTGATGACTTGACTGTCAATTTCAAGGAGCAATCACCCGCAGAAAATCTCCGCCTTTCAAATGGCATAGTGAGATTTGCTTCCGGCGGCGTGATAAGCGGATTCGAAAAGTTCAAGATCTTTGCCAGTAACGGCGATGATAGAATTGTCGGCGCGCAGTTGGATGATGCCCTCTACGGTCGCGATGGGAACGACGTTCTGCAGGGGGCCGCTGGCGATGACCAGTTGCAGGGTAACGCCGGAAACGACCGGTTGTACGGCGGAGAAGGGCGAGATCTTCTCGCCGGTGAATTCGGGGCGGATTACATATTTGGCGAAGGCGGGGACGATCTCGTCGAGGTGTTTGTGCCGATGGTGGCCGATGGCAGCGAAGCCGGGATGGATCCGCCGATTGATCGCATCAACGGCGGATCCGGCTTCGATACGGTCTATTTCGTGGATTACTATACGTTCGGCCTATACATCGATCTCGCAAATCAGATCAGGAACAGGGGTGGAGCAAAGAATTATATATTCACCCAGGTCGAGTCGTTCGTCGGACATAACGCAGACGATACCCTGCATGGATCGAGCGACGGCGATCATTTCTACGGAGCTGACGGCAGCGATATCCTGAACGGTCGAGCCGGAGACGATCTCCTCAACGGTGGAGAGGGCTCCGACGTGATGTATGGCGGTGCGGGCCGTGATCTGTTCGATTTTTCCCCGCAACAGAGTCTTTACGATGCAAATCACGATGTCATCAGATGGCAGGACGATCTCGTCGCCGATTTCCGGACAGGCGAGGATCGGTTGCGCTTCACGCTCGCGGACTACGGATTCGCGAGCGCATCGGCGTTCCGGCTCATTTCCTCGAATGCTCCCGTGGCCACCGGCGATGGGGCGGTCTTCCTTTTCAATCAGACGACCGGCGAACTGCGCTGGGATAGCGATGGCGGCGGCGACGCCAGCGCGCTGCGCATCGCGCGTCTTGCCGGCGTGACCAGCCTGTCATCCAGCGATTTCCTGCTTGTCTGACCGCCTCGCCTGACCGCCCCGCCGACGGCATTTGTTCCCCATCCGTTTTCCGCGATTGCGGGGGCGGGTGGGGATTGCCATATCTGGGGCATGGCGATCCAGATCCGCACCGGCCTCGACGAACCCGACACCGGGCAGAACTTCATCCCCCACCGCCCGCAGCGGCCGGAGAAGAGCGAGGGGGGCAAGGCCTTTCGCATCGTTTCCGACTATGAGCCGTCGGGCGACCAGCCGGGCGCCATCGCCGAGCTGGTGGGGCAGGCGCAGGCGGGCGAGCGGGACCAGGTGCTGCTGGGCGTCACGGGATCGGGCAAGACCTTCACCATGGCCAAGGTGGTGGAGAGCCTGCAGCGCCCGGCGCTGGTGCTGGCCCCCAACAAGATCCTGGCCGCGCAGCTCTATGGCGAGT
>Ga0160473_101231_pt1 | contig 13363 bp, 9 predicted proteins | sample HID1975I_E11MG_FD_108217 | JGI IMG/M metagenome (GOLD analysis project Ga0160473, IMG submission 108217) | Enriched soil microbial communities from UW Madison campus, WI, USA - HID1975I_E11 MG | ecosystem: Environmental > Terrestrial > Soil > Unclassified | place: USA: Madison, Wisconsin... | reverse complement strand
CCTTGGCGCCTTGCAGGGCCAGGTTCAGGTCCTTCTGGTGCAGGTTGATGCGGAAGCCTGGGTCGAAGGTGCCTTTGATCATGCGCTCGGCGTGCACTTCGAGGATTTTCGACGAAGCGAAGCCGCCCATCAGTGCTTCACGCACCTTGGCTGGGTCGGCGCCGTTCTTGGCGGCGAACAGCAGGGCTTCGGCAACCGCCTGGATGTTCAGCGCAACGATGATCTGGTTGGCCACCTTGGCGGTCTGGCCGTCGCCGTTGCCACCCACGCGGGTGATGTTCTTGCCCATGGCTTCGAACAGCGGCAGGGCGCGCTCGAAGGCTTTCGGGCAGCCACCGACCATGATGCTCAGGGTCGCGGCCTTGGCGCCGACTTCACCGCCGGACACCGGGGCGTCCAGGTAGGCGGCACCGGTGGCCTTGATCTTCTCGGCGAAGGCTTTGGTAGCGGTCGGCGAGATCGAGCTCATGTCGATCACGACCTTGTTCGGGCCGACACCTTCGGCCACGCCGTTCTCACCGAACAGGACGGCTTCCACCTGCGGGGTGTCGGGGACCATGACGATGATGAACTCAGCTTCCTGGGCCACTTCTTTCGGGTTGGCCAGGGCCACCGCGCCAGCGGCGATCAGGTCGGCCGGGGCGGCGTCGTGGTGGGTGGAAACGAACAGGCTGTGACCTGCTTTTTGCAGGTTCTGAGCCATGGGCTTGCCCATGATGCCGGTGCCAATAAAGCCGATTTTAGCCATGATAAATGTGCCTCTTTATAGTTGTTGATACCTAATCGCGGGGTTGCCACAAAACCCTGTGGGAGCGGGCTTGTCCCGCGAATGCGGTCGGTCAGGCAATGGAGGTGTCTTTGCGGGCGCTTTCGCGGGACAAGCCCGCTCCCACATGGGTCTTCAGCCAGCCCAGGCCCGCTTCAGTGGTGGTCAGCGGCTTGTACTCGGCGCCCACCCAACCCTGATAGCCGATGCGGTCCAGGTGCTCGAACAGGAAGCGGTAGTTGATCTCGCCGGTGCCTGGCTCGTTGCGGCCTGGGTTGTCGGCCAGCTGGATGTGGTTGATCAGTTTCAGGTTGGCTTCCATCGTGCGAGCCAGGTCACCTTCCATGATCTGCATGTGGTAGATGTCGTACTGCAGGAACAGGTTGTCGCTGCCGACTTCGGCCTGGATTTCCAGGGCTTGCTTCGTGGTATTCAGGTAGAAGCCTGGGATGTCGCGGGTGTTGATCATTTCCATGACCAGGCGGATCCCGGCGGCTTTCAGTTTTTCGGCGGCAAACTTCAGGTTGTCGACGAAGGTCTTGCGCACCTCGGCGCATTGCAGGCCTTGCGGGCGGATGCCGGCCAGGGCGTTGACCTGGGTGTTGCCCAGGACCTTGGCGTATTCGATGGCCTTGTCGACACCGGCGCGGAACTCTTCAACGCGGTCGGGGTGGCAGGTGATGCCACGCTCGCCTTTGGCCCAGTCGCCGGCCGGCAGGTTGAACAGCACCTGGGTCAGGCCGTGCGCATCGAGCTGCTGCTTGATTTCGGCGGCGCTGAAATCGTACGGGAAGAGGTATTCGACGCCGCTGAAACCAGCATCGGCGGCGGCCTTGAAGCGGGCCAGGAAGTCCTGTTCGGTGAACAGCATGGACAGGTTGGCAGCGAAGCGAGGCATGAGTTGTCTCCTTGCGATGAAGGCCCCCAGGGCATGCCTGGGGGCGTCAGGCGATCAGTCCAGCATCGAGATGGCGGTTGGCGCGTCGTTACCGACCAAGGCCAGGTCTTCGAACTCGTTGACCGCGTTGATCTCGGTGCCCATGGAAATGTTGGTCACACGCTCGAGAATCACTTCAACCACCACCGGCACGCGGAACTCTTCGGCCATCTTCTGCGCCTTGAGCAGGGCAGGGGCGATCTCGCCTGGCTCGAATACGCGGATGGCCTTGCAGCCCAGGCCTTCGACCACGGCGACGTGATCGACACCGTAGCTGGCGGCGTCGCTGGAGTTGATGTTCTCGAACGCCAGTTGTACACAGTAATCCATGTCGAAGCCACGCTGCGCCTGGCGGATCAGGCCGAGGTAGGCGTTGTTCACCAGCACGTGGACGTACGGCAGGTTGAACTGCGCGCCGACTGCCAGCTCTTCGATCATGAACTGGAAGTCATAGTCACCCGACAGGGCGACCACTTTGCGCGATGGGTCGGCCTTGACCACACCCAGTGCGGCAGGGATGGTCCAGCCCAGCGGGCCGGCCTGGCCGCAGTTGATCCAGTGACGTGGCTTGTACACGTGCAGGAACTGCGCGCCGGCGATCTGCGACAGGCCGATGGTGCTGACGTAGGTGGTGTCCTTGCCGAACACCTGGTTCATCTCTTCGTACACGCGCTGTGGCTTGACCGGCACGTTGTCGAAGTGGGTCTTGCGCTGCAGGGTGGCCTTGCGCTCCTGGCAGTCTTCCAGCCAGGCCTTGCGGCACTTGAGCTTGCCAGCGGCTTTCCACTCGCGGGCCACGTCGAGGAACACATCCAGCGCCTTGCCAGCGTCCGACACGATACCCAGGTCTGGGGTGAATACGCGGCCGATTTGGGTCGGTTCGATGTCCACGTGCACGAACTTGCGGCCTTCGGTGTAGACGTCGACGGAGCCGGTGTGGCGGTTGGCCCAACGGTTACCGATGCCGAACACCAGGTCGGATTTGAGCAGGGTGGCGTTGCCGTAGCGGTGCGACGTCTGCAGGCCGACCATGCCGACCATCAGGGCGTGGTCGTCCGGGATGGTGCCCCAGCCCATCAGGGTCGGGATGACCGGTACACCGGTCAGCTCAGCGAACTCGACCAGCTTGTCGCTGGCGTCGGCGTTGATGATGCCGCCGCCTGCCACCAGCAGTGGGCGCTCGGCGTCATTGAGCATTGCCAGGGCTTTTTCGGCCTGAACACGGGTGGCGGATGGCTTGTTGACGGCCAGCGGCTCGTAGGCGTCGATGTCGAATTCGATTTCAGCCATCTGCACGTCGAACGGCAGGTCGATCAGCACAGGGCCTGGGCGGCCGGTGCGCATTTCATAGAAGGCCTTCTGGAACGCGTAAGGCACTTGGCCTGGCTCCAGCACGGTGGTCGCCCACTTGGTCACCGGCTTGACGATGCTGGTGATGTCGACGGCCTGGAAGTCTTCTTTGTGCAGGCGTGCACGCGGGGCCTGGCCAGTGATGCAGAGAATTGGGATGGAGTCGGCCGACGCACTGTACAGGCCGGTGACCATGTCGGTGCCGGCAGGGCCGGAAGTGCCGATGCACACGCCGATGTTGCCTGGGTTGGCACGGGTGTAGCCCTCGGCCATGTGCGAGGCACCTTCAACGTGGCGAGCGAGGACGTGATCGATGCCACCGACTTTTTTCAGGGCCGAGTACAGCGGGTTGATGGCAGCCCCTGGGATGCCGAACGCGGTATCTACACCTTCACGGCGCATGACCAGAACGGCTGCATCGATTGCTCTCATTTTGCTCATGGGTTGTGCCTCATCGATTTTGTAATTGTATACAACTTGCTGTGCGGCAGAGTGTATTCACGCCTGCCTGCTTAGGTCAATGGATTTTCATCGGGGAGAATGGCTTTCGTCGGACCGCCCGTGAAAACGGAGTTCTGTCGGATCGAGTACGATCGTTTTAAAATATTGTATACAAAAATATCTTCTGTTGTGTTCTATTTGCGCTATTGGTTTTCAACTGCCCTTAGGGCTTCTCACAACAAGAAGAGGACCTTTTCATGAACGTTCTGAACCTGAAAGTCGCGGTAAGCCTGGTCAATGCTGCGCTGGCGGCAGGCCGCCAGATCAACGCTGCGCCGTTGACTGTGGCGGTGTTGGATGCGGGCGGGCACTTGCTGGCGCTGCAGCGTGAGGATGGCGCTAGCCTGATTCGGCCGGAAGTGGCCACCGGTAAGGCCTGGGGGGCGATTGCCCTGGGCAAGGGCTCACGCTTGTTGGCGCTGGATGCGCAGCAACGGCCGGCGTTTTTTGCCGCGTTGAATGGGCTGGGGGAGCGGCCGGTGGTGCCGGCACCGGGGGGTGTGCTGATTCGTGATCAGGACGGCAAGGTGCTGGGTGCGGTGGGGATCAGCGGGGATACGTCGGATATCGACGAGCAATGCGCGATCAGTGCGATCGAGGCGGTTGGGTTGAAGGCGGATGCGGGGGTGGCTGCTTAAATCTCTATTGGTTGTACTGGCCTCATCGCCGGCAAGCCGGCTCCCACAGGAAATTCACAGTGTTCAAAAGCTGTGTGGTCACTGTGGGAGCCGGCTTGCCGGCGATAGGGCTGCAAGGCAGCCCCACTGGCCCTGTCAGGCCGCCTCAGGCTCACAGCCCTTGAGCACCAGCCGAATGATGGTCTCGGCCGCCGCGTCATAATCACTCTCGGCCAGCTTGGCCTTGCCCGTCACCGCCGAAATCTGCCAATCGAAATCGGCATAGGTCTGGGTCGCCGCCCAGATGCTGAACATCAGGTGATGCGCATCCACATTGGCGATCTGCCCGCGCTCGATCCAACCCTGGATGCACTCGATATTGTGCCGTGCCTGCTCGTTGAGCTGCTCGACCTGGTTGGGCGACAAATGCGGCGCACCGTGCATGATCTCACTGGCAAACACCTTGGAGGCATGCGGCAAATCGCGGGAAATGCGGATTTTCGAGCGAATGTAGGCACTCAGCACTTCTTTAGGGTCACCGTCAGCATTGAACGGCGTCGAGGCCTGCATGATCGGCGCGATGATGCTCTCCAAGACCTCGCGGTAGAGGTTGTCCTTGGATTTGAAGTAGTAATACACGTTCGGCTTGGGCAGGCCGGCCTTGGCCGCGATATCGCTGGTCTTGGTGGCGGCGAAGCCCTTGTCGGCGAATTCCTCGCTGGCCGCGCGCAGGATCAGTTCCTTGTTGCGCTCGCGAATGGTGCTCATTGTCAGGGATCTTCCTCGTGTCTGGCCACCTCTAAGAGGGATCGGGCATGTTAGCACCGCGGCTGAAAGGCGCTCAAGGCAGCGACTTTCGGCTAGACTCCGGCACATTCATTTCACGGGAAACAGGCACATGGCAGGAAGCAGTCTACTGGTACTGATCGACGATATCGCCACGGTACTCGACGACGTGTCGTTGATGACCAAGGTCGCGGCGAAAAAGACGGCCGGCGTGCTGGGGGACGATTTGGCGCTCAATGCCCAGCAGGTGACCGGCGTGCGCGCCGAGCGCGAGATCCCGGTGGTCTGGGCGGTGGCCAAGGGCTCGTTCGTCAACAAGGCGATCCTGGTGCCGGCGGCGTTGCTGATCAGCGCCTTCATCCCGTGGGCGGTGACGCCGTTGCTGATGATCGGTGGCGCATACCTGTGCTACGAGGGGTTCGAGAAGCTGGCGCACAAGTTCTTGCACAGCAAGGAAGAGGACAGCGCGCAGCATGAGGCCCGCAAGGAGGCCGTGGCCGACGCCAGTGTCGACCTGGTCGCCTACGAGAAGGCCAAGATCAAGGGTGCGGTGCGCACCGACTTCATCCTGTCGGCCGAGATCATTGCCATCACCTTGGGGATCGTGGCGGATTCGCCGCTGCCCCAGCAGATCATCGTGCTGTCGGGCATCGCCGTCGTCATGACGGTTGGCGTTTACGGGCTGGTGGGCGGCATCGTCAAACTCGATGACCTGGGCCTGTGGATGACCCAGAAAGCATCCAAATTATCCCAGGCGGTCGGTAACGGCATCCTGCGCGCCGCGCCGTACATGATGAAGAGCCTGTCGGTAATCGGGACGGCGGCGATGTTCTTGGTCGGCGGCGGGATTTTGGTGCATGGCATCGCGCCCCTGCATCATGCCATCGAGGCCTTCAGCGTGGGGCGCGGTGGTGGGCTGACCGTGGCCTTGCTCAACGGCGTGGCCGGTGTCGTGGCCGGGGCCGTGGTGCTGGCGGTGGTCAGCGGTGTAACGAAGGTGTGGCGCGCCGTCAGGGGCTGACGACCACACCGCTCTCCTCCGGCTTCCAGGCCAGCAGGCCCTTGCTGAAGCCGTAGGCGGCGCTCTGGTAGTAGGCAATGGCCCGGCGTACCAACGGGTTGTCGTTGCCCACGGTGGTTTCATGGCTGTTGCCCAAGGCGTCTTCATGCACGCGCATGCCACCGCGTGGGCTGAGGATGGCCAGGTTTTTGCCGTCGAACAGGCCCAGGTGCTGGTAGTTGCCGATCAGTACGCGAGGTGGCAGTGCATCTTCCTTGAGCAGGTCGCGGCCGAAAAAGGTCGAGGTGTAGTCAACGTTGAGCAGGCCGAGCACGGTCGGCGCCAGGTCGATCTGGCTGGCCAGCTTGGCGTCCTCTCGGGGCGCGATGAGCTTGGGTGCATAGATCCACAACGGGATCTGGTAATTGCTCACCGGCAGGTCTTCCACGCCAGCGCTGCCAGCGGTGTGGTCGGCGACGAAGATGAACAGCGTGTTGTCGAACCACGGCTTGTGCTTGGCCGCCTGCAGGAACTGCGCGATGGCATGGTCGGTGTACTTCACCGCACCTTCACGGCCATCACCGGATGGAATGTCGATGCGGCCTTCCGGGTAGGTGTAGGGGCGATGGTTGGACGTGGTCATCAGTTGCAGGAAGAACGGCTGCTGCTTGGCATGGTCAGCGTCGGCCAGCTTCAGGGTTTGCCGATACAGGTCTTCATCGGCCATGCCCCAGGCGTTCTTGAAGCTGATTTCGCTTTCATCGATGCTGCTCTGGTCGACGATGCGATAGCCATTGCCACTGAAGAACGCATTCATGTTGTCGAAATAGCCGCGCCCACCGTAGACGAACACGGCATCGTAGCCCCTGGCCGTCAACTGCTGGCCGAGGCTGGCATAGCCGCTTTCGCGGCCGATGCGCTTGACGATCGAGCGCCCCGGGGTTGGCGGAATCGACAGGGTGATGGCTTCCAGGCCGCGGTCGGTGCGGGTGCCGGTGGCGTAGAAATTGTTGAAGTACAGGCTCTCGCGGCGCAAGGCGTCGAGGTTGGGCGTGAGGTTGCGCGCGTCGCCGTTGCTGCCCATGTATTTGGCGCTGAAGCTTTCGATGGTCACCAGGATGATGTTCGGGGTGCGCTGTGGGCCATGGGCGCTGATGTGGCGGCGAATGTCCTGTGGCTCCTGGCCCTGGAAACGGACGTCGGGTTCGGCCAGTTCCTGATGCATGTGCGCGCCGACGTCAGCTGCGTCGAGGCTGGCATAGAACTGTGTGTAGTCCAGTTCATTGTTACGGAAGGCGGCGAAGAACTGATACGGGCCGTTGCTGGCCAGCTCGCGCTGGTAGGCGTTGCCGCCTTGGCCGCGCGGAAACTGCTGATCGATTACCACGCCATTCAGGCCAGCCAGCGCCGCCAGCAGGGCAATGCCCAGTACGCGTTGACGCACGCTCGCGGTGGGGGCGGCCAGGGCCTGGGCCAGCGGTTTGCGCAGCAGCACCGCCAGCACCACTGCGACCAACGCGATAGCGCTGAGCAGCGTGGGCAAGGGGTAGGATTCGCGGATGTTGTCCAGTACTTCCTTGGAGTAGACCAGGTAGTCGACGGCGATGAAGTTGAAGCGCACACCGAATTCGTCCCAGAACAGCCATTCCGACACTGCGACGAACAGCATCACGAACAGGCTGACCACCAGCAGCCCGGTCAGCAGCCCACGATGGGCGCGCGTACGCCACAGCGAGGTCGGGCAAAGCGCCAGGCATACGCCGATCGGCAGGGCAGCATAGACAAGAAAACTCAGGTCGTAGATTGCCCCGTCAAAAAACAATGAGAAGTAATTACCACTGACTTCACCCAGGTGGGTTACCAGCAATACCAACCGCGTCAGTAAGAAAATGCCGAACCAGAGTGAGCAAAGTAGTACCAAGTAGCGCCAAGGGACGGCGAGGGTAGTGCGCATCAAATAGCCCTGTTGTCTTTTTTAGTTGTGCAGAGGGCGGCAGATTAGATCAGCGTTTGCAAAAAAAATGTCAAAATTTTGCGGTGCGCACAGAGAAAGTCAGAATTATAGTTAGGCACTGTCGCTTACAGACTTGATGGGGAGGTGTGCACATGTTCGGCAATGTATTGACCTACGACGCCTATCACTTGGCGTTGTATCTGATCACGGCGATTGCCTGGGTGAGCCTGGGCTTTGGCTTCCTGCTGAGCGGGATAGACGTGCAGGCGCTCTACAAGGGCTGCGCGATGTTCGGCGTGGCGCTGACCATCAGTGTGGTGATGCTGGTGGTGGATATCCTGCAGATGCTTGAGCACCATCAGGTGGAGATGGCATTGGTGATAGTGGGTATTATTCTGCCGGCTGGGGTTATTTTGACCTACAAGGCAAGTTATTTGTTAGGTAGGTTTTCTCCTAAAAGCTTGTAAGAACTTTCTTACAACTTAATGCGTGACAGCGTCACCGGTTAGCAACGCTGTCACGTTTCAGCGGCTTAGAAGTGTACTTTTACCAAGAAGCTCGCCGTGTTTTGATCAGTGGTAAAGGCATCGGAATCCTTGATGCCGTACTTGTTCTTCCAATAATCGTATTCAAAACCTACATACAGCTGCTTCTCACCCAGATGCAATGCTTTGCCCAGGTCGTATTTGACCTGTGGGTTGAAGTGCAGGTTGGCTTGGTAGGTGCCGCGACGGTTCTCGTCGTTGTCCACGACCCAGTCCATGAAGCCGTCGATGAGGATGTCGGACGAGCCCACAGGAATGGTGTAGGACCAGACCGGGGTAATCTGCCAGACGTTGTCGCCTGCGCGGCTGCCGTCGGTGGTGCGCTGGTAGAAGTTCAGCTGGAAGTAGTCGAAGCCTGGGATGTCCAGGTCGAAGCCCGGGCCGATCAGGTAGGACTCGGTATCACCCTCGCCGAACTCGTAGGTCATCGCCAGCAGCACGTCCTTGACCGGGCCAAACGCCAGCTTCTGGTCGAAGATCTTGCCAAACGACAGGCGTGGGCTGATTTCACCGTAGTAGGTGTTGGGGCCGTTACCCGCGTCTTTCTTGCCTTGGTAGAAGATCTTGTCGACGAAAATGAAGTTGTCGCCGTACTTCCAGCCATCGGCGTGCTCGAAGGTCACGGTTTGCTGGATCTCGGGGTTGACCTTGAAGTTCTTGCCCCACAGGTAGGTGAGGCTGTTGTTCTGCCACTGCAGCAGGTCGCCGCCGAAGGTGGTGCCGCAGGCCAGCAGGCCGCCGGCGAGGATCAGGCTGTTGATGGTACGCATTGCGAGTGTCGCTCCCTTGATTGATCTGTTGTCAGCGCTCGGTGTTGGCGCTGTTTTTGTCTTTTGAGTCAGCTTTTTTCGATAGGCCACAGCTGTTTGGCAAGAGCTGAGCCAACTTTTCCGGGCTGGCACAACCTTCCTGCTCGACTTCGTTCTGAACGGATGAAAAGGGTCTTTCAGGCTGGCAACACGTTGGCCAACCGCCCGTATTCATTGACTGAGCGGTCAGTAAACGCAGGCAGAATCCGTTCTGCCCCGATCGAGGGGGCGCGCAGATTACTGGCTTGCGCGCCGGTCCTCAAGTGCTCCGTCCTGGAGCGGTGTGAATCAAACTTGTGCGTTTGGTCAGGTTATTAGAAATGGACTTTGATCAGGGCGCTTGCAACGCTCTGGTTGCTGTCCACATTGCCGCGGCTGTCGATGCCGTATTTGTCCTTCCAGTAGCTGTATTCAAAGCCCACGTACAACTGCTTGGCACCCAGGTTCAGGGCCTTGCCCAGGTCGTATTTGACCTGCGGGTTGAACTGCAGGTTGGCGTGGTAGGTGCCACGGCGGGTCTGGTCGTTGTCCACGACCCAGTCCATGTAGCCGTCGATGAGGATGTCGGACCTGCCCACGGGAATGGTGTACGACCAGGCCGGGGTGATCTGCCAGACGTTGTCGCCGGGGCGGCTGCCCTCGGTGTTGCGCACGTAGAAGTTCAAGGTGAAGTAGTTGAAGCCGGGGACGGCCAGGTCGAAGCCGGGGCCGATCAGGTAAGCCTCGTTGTCGCCTTCGCCACGCTCGTAGGTCATGGCGATGAGCACGTCTTTGATCGGGCCGAATTCGAATTTATGGCCGGTCATCTTGCCAAGCGACAGGCGTGGGCTGAACTCACCGTAGTAGGTGGTCACGCCTTTGCTGCGGTCGGCCTTGCCGTTGTAGAAAATCTTGTCGACGAACATGAAGGTGTCGCCGTACTTCCATTTGTTGGCGTGCTCGAACGTGATGGTCTGCTGAATATCAGGGTTGACCTTGAAGTCCTTGCCGTACAGGTAGCTCAGGCTTTCGCCGTGCCATTGCAGCCATTCGCCTGCATGCGAGGGGAGGGTGGCCAGCAGGCTGCTGCCCAATAACAGGGACGTGGTGATGCGCTTCATGTCGTGATTCCCGGACTTATTGTTTTTGTTGGCGGTTTTTTTAGCGCGCAGAGGCGCCCCGAGCGGCCCATTCCGGCGGGCCGACGGTGTAGCGGTTACTGCGGGTGTGAGTCAGGGGCGGCCATTGCGCCGCCCCCTCTGGCTCAGTGCTGGTGACAGGCGTCGTTATGCGCCGCGCGGTCGGCACCCCCGAGGATGTTGAACAGCACGTTCAACACCAGGGCGCTGACCGTGGCCATGGCGATGCCACTGTGGGTGATCGGTTCCATCCACTGCGGCATTTGTGCGAAGAACTCCGGGCGTACCACGGGGATCAGCCCGAAACCGACACTCACCGCAACCAGCAGTTGGTTGCGACGGTCGCCGATGTCTGCTTCTTGAAGGATCTTGATTCCGGTGGCGGTGACCATGCCGAACATGGCGATGGACGCGCCGCCCAGTACCGCAGGCGGGATCGAAGCAATCAGGAAGGCCGCCTTGGGCAGCAGGCTGAGCAGGATCAACAGCGCACCGGCCACCACGGTGACGTAGCGGCAGCGTACCCCGGTCATCTGCACCAGGCCGATGTTCTGGGCGAACGAGGAGTGGGTGAAGGTGTTGAAGAAGCCCGCGACAAACGACGCGCCGGCATCGCACAGCAGGCCGCGACGCAGCATGCCAGGCGTGACTTCACGATCGGTCACCTTGCCCAGGGCGAGGAACATGCCCGTGGACTCGACGAAGATGATCACCACCACCAGGCACATCGACAGGATCGGTGCCAGGCTGAAGGTCGGCATGCCGAAGTGCAGTGGGGTGACCACTTGCAGCCACGGTGCGTCTTTCAGGCCGGTCAGGTCGACCATGCCGATGGAGCCGGCCAGGATGTAACCCAGGCCCATGCCGACCAACACCGAAACGTTGACCCAAAAGCCACGCATGAAGCGGTTGATGAGCAGGATCACGGCCAGTACCAGGCCTGCGACCATCAGGTAGATGGGCGAGCCGAAGGCTTCTGCCTCATGGCCGCCACCGGCCCAGTTGACCGCGACCGGGAACAGCGACAGGCCGATCGAGGTGATCACGGTACCGGTAACCAGGGGCGGGAAGAAGCGTACGACCTTGGACATGAACGGCGCGATCAGCATGCCGAAGAACCCGGCTGCGATGGTCGCGCCGAAGATCCCCTGCAGGCCGACGCCGGGCATGCCGGCCATGGCCACCATGCTGCCGACGGCAGCGAAGCTGGCGCCCATCATCACGGGCATGCGGATGCCCACCGGGCCGATACCGAACGACTGGATGATGGTGGCGACGCCCGCGACCAGCAGGTCGGCGTTGATCAGGAAGGCGACTTCTTCACGGGACAATCCGGCGGCTTGGCCAATGATCAAAGGCACGGCAATCGCGCCTCCGTACATCAACAGCACATGTTGCAGGCCTACCAGGATCAGTTGGAACAGGGGCAGAGGCTGACGCGGCGGCGCAACGGGAATGTACGCCTTGCGTGACTCGGACATGCAGCACCTCGAGTTTTGTTTTTATTCTCGGATCCAAGCGCCAGGCTGCAGGCCTGGGCGCTCGATGCTTGCTAGTTGCGTATTGCCTTGAAACAGAGGCCGGACAGGCCGGCCTCTTCGCGGGTAAACCCGCTCCCACCGGGAGCGGTGTGTGCCCGATGGGTCAGTTGACCGGGGCGCCTTTGGCGATCCAGTCACCGACGAGCTTGCGCTCTTCGGTGGTCATCTGGGTGATGTTGCCCAGCGGCATGATCTGGCTGGCGACCGCTTGCGCCTGGATGCGCGCGGCTTGGGCCTGGATCTGCTGCGGGGTGTCGAACATCACGCCGGCAGGGGCGGCGCTGAACAGTGGGCTGGTCGGCTTGGACGAGTGGCACACGGTGCAGCGTTCCTGGATGACATTGTGGATCTTGTCAAAGCTGTCGCCGCTTGCCTGGGCAGTGGCTGGCGCCGGTGCAGCAGGGGCTTCGGCGGGCTTGCTGGCCTCCTCGGCGCGCAGCTCGGCAGCAGTCTTGCCGCCGACGGCGGTGGCGGGCAGCGGTTGGTACTCGATCTTCGCGGCTGCTTGCTCAGGGCTGACGGCCATCGGCTTGGGGCCGGTGACGTAGGCCAGGCAGATCATCGCCAGGGCGCCGACGGGCAGGGTCCAGGCGTACTTGCTGCTGTCGTGACGGGTGTTGAAGTAGTGACGGATCAATACCGCCGCCACTGCAATGCCGGCCAGGATCAGCCAGTTGTACTGGCTGCCGTAGGTGCTCGGGAAGTGGTTGCTGATCATGATGAACAGCACCGGCAGGGTGAAGTAGTTGTTGTGACGCGAACGCAGCAGGCCTTTGGCCGGCAGGCGTGGGTCAGGCGTGGTGTTGTTCTCGATCGCTGCCACCAGCTGGCGCTGGGCCGGCATGATGATGCGGAACACGTTGCCGACCATGATGGTGCCGATGATCGCGCCGGTGTGCAGGTATGCGCCACGGCCGCTGAATACCAGGCTGAAGCCCCAGCACGCAGCGATGATCAGCACGAACAGCACGCCACCCAGCAATGCTGGGCGCTTGCCCAGCGGCGAGTCGCAGAGCAGGTCGTAGATGAACCAGCCGGCCACCAGCGAACCGATACCAATGGCCACGCCCTCGGCACCGCTCAGGGTGCTGCCAGGGGCCAGCAGGTACAGGGTCGGGTTCCAGTAGAACACCACGCACAGCAAGGCGATACCGGACATCCAGGTGAAGTAGGCTTCCCATTTGAACCAGTGCAGGTTCTCGGGCATTTTCGGGGGTGCCAGCTTGTACTTTTCAAGGTGGTAGATACCACCGCCGTGGATGGCCCAAAGGTCACCCGACAGCCCGTCACGCGGATTGCTCCGGTTCAGGTTGTTTTCCAGCCAGACGAAGTAGAACGATGCACCGATCCAGGCGACACCGGTGATCATGTGAACCCAGCGAATGCTCAGGTTCAGCCATTCGTGAAGGTGTGCTTCCACAGTATGTACCTCTGCCGAT
>Ga0160473_101230_pt1 | contig 13365 bp, 10 predicted proteins | sample HID1975I_E11MG_FD_108217 | JGI IMG/M metagenome (GOLD analysis project Ga0160473, IMG submission 108217) | Enriched soil microbial communities from UW Madison campus, WI, USA - HID1975I_E11 MG | ecosystem: Environmental > Terrestrial > Soil > Unclassified | place: USA: Madison, Wisconsin... | reverse complement strand
CGGGGGGTACGGTTGGTTTCTTTCAGGGTTTCGGATGGTCGGGGGGGAGGGGCAGGGCCGGCCCGGCTTCCATGCCGGGGAGCAGGCGGGGCCGGGTGTACAAGGCGGGCGGCGCCCAGGCCTGCTCGGGCGGCGCGGACGGCCAGTGTCGCGGCAATGATCGCGGGCAGGGTGACCGCCGGGAAATCGCGGGCGAGGGCGGATGTGCCGCAGATGCCCACCGCCACCTCCCAGACATGGAACAGCGCGTGGCCCGCCAGCCACAGTGCGCTTGCGCCCCACAAGGTGGCCCGCACCGCCGGTCGATACGCACCCCAAAGATAGGCCGCGCCGATCAGGACGAAGATCAGCCCGATATCGCGCACGAAGTGCTGGTTGAACGGGCCGGTGGTGGTCACCCCGGGCACCGCGAAGTACCAGTCGGTGGGGTCGGCGAGCATATATGCGCCATTCGCGGCGAGGCCGGTGCCGAGCAGCACGGCGACCACGGTCCAGGGCGTGGCGAGGGGAGCGGCGGCGCGCATCACGCCGCCTTCCCCTGCGCGGGGCTCGCCGTGATCTGACCGCTCAGCCAGTCGTCGAAGCGGGTCGGCATGATCCGCGCGCCCGCGCCCGGCGTCAGCGACCGGTCGTCGATCTCCATGCCGAAATAGGCCGCCGACGGGTCCACCGCGACGGGGCGGGGATCGTCCCGCTCGCCCAGCCAAGTGCCGACGAACTCGGCGAGCGGCGCGCGCTCCGGCCCGGCGATCTCGATCGTGGCGTTGGCGGGATCGCCCAGCGCGACATCCGCCAGCGCGGCGGCGACATCGGCCGACGCCATCGGCTGCATCGCCGCCGGGCTGAGCCACACCACGCCGTCATGCTCACCGCCCGCGGCGATCGCGCCCATGAACTCGAAGAACTGGGTGGCGCGCACGATGGTGTAGGGCAGGCCGCTGCTCTCGATGAGGCGTTCCTGCGCCAGCTTGGCGCGGAAATAGCCCGATTGCTGCATCCGATCGGTCCCGACAACGGACAGCACGACATGGTGGCGAATGCCGGCCGCGTGCGCCGCCGCGACCAGGTTGCGCCCCGACGCCTCGAAGAAGGCGAGCACCGCCGCATCCTCGAAGGAGGGCGAATTGGCGACGTCCACAAGCACCTCAGCGTCCGCCAGCGCCTCGGCCAGCCCCTCGCCGGTGACGGCATCGATGCCGGTGGCCGGCGAAGCGGCGACAACCTCATGCCCCGCCGCGCGCAGTCTGGTGACCAGCTGGCTGCCGATCAGCCCGCTGCCGCCGATGACGACGATCTTCATGCTGCTTCTCCCGTATTCGCGATGATCCGATGAAAGCCCGCGTTCTGGGGCGTTCATGGACATGACGAGACGGGATCACCGGCTGTGACATGGCCGGTGGGAAAATCCGCCGGGGCGGAGCGGGCATCGCCCCGGCGGTTCGGGTCAGAAGCGGACCGAGGCGGTGAGGCGGATGTCGCGGCCGGGTTCGCGGACGCCGACGACGCCTTCGTAGTCGGGGATGGCCGTGTAGTCGGCGACGCTGGCATGGGCGCGGTAGCGCTTGTCGAACAGGTTGTAGACGCCGGCGAGGAGCGTCAGCCGATCGTCGCCGAAGGGCTGCACCCGGCCGAAGATGTCGACCACGGTGTAGCCCGGCTTGTCGACGAAGCGGGTGCTGTCGATCCAGCCCACCTCGACGTTGCGCTGCAGCACCTCGATATCGTTGAGGTCGTTGAAGCGGGTGACGCTCGCCTCGATGCCGATCGCGGGGGTGGGCTGGTAGCCGAAGGTAACGTTCCAGTTGTCGCCGACCGAGTTGCCCAGGCCGATATGCTCATAGCCCTCGATCAGATAACCGTTCAGCCGCGACCGGTAATGGCTGAAATAGCCATCGACCGAGAAGGGGCCATAGCTGTATCCCGCGCGCAGCTCGACGCCCTTTGCACGGAAGCGGCCGATATTCTCGTAATAGTTCGGGGCCTGGGGCGCGGGGCCATTGCCGATCTGGTCTAGGATCACGTCGTCGATGGTCATGTGGTAATAGACCGCCGAGGCGCGGAAGCCGTCGCGGTTGAAGGATGCGCCGACCTCGTAATTGTCCACCTTCTCGGGCTTCAGGCCGGGCTGCAACGATATGCGGCCGGGTCGCGTCTCCAGCGTGAAGGCGTCGCCGATCTCCTTGCCGCGCAGCGCCTCCGCGAAGCTGGCGGATAGCGCGAGGCCTTCGACCAGCTCATATTCGAAGCCGATGTTGAAGCTCAGGCCGTCGCTGTCGGTGCCGTTGGCGTAGGTGATCTGATCGAGATCATAGGCGTCGTATCGCACGCCGGCGCTGATCGTCAGCGGGGTGAACGGGTTCCAGTGATCCTGCAGGTAGAGGCCGAAGACGTCGCCCTTCTCCTCGAAGCGGCCGATCGACGGATCCCATGCCCAGCCGCCCCAGACTGCCTGATCTTCCAGATACTCGCTGACTACCTTGTCCTTGCGGTACTCCACGCCCAGCACGGCATCATGATCGCCCGAGCGCGCGCGGACACGGGCGTCCGCGCCGATGCTGCGGATGCCCGCACCATAGAGCCCCCAACGGTCGGTGCGATCCTGGGTGAAGCGCGACCGGGTCCAGTAGCCGGTGGTCTCGAAATCGATGTCGGCGGTGACGGCGACGCCATAGTTCAGGATTGCGGTCTGGCGCTTGCCGCTGGCGGGGAACAGCGGATCGCCCACCGTGACCGGCCAGTTCGGCCGCTGGCCGAAAGCGGCGTCCTCGTTGCGCTGTTCGTAGCTGACGGTCAGCCGATGGCCGCCGCCCAGATCTCCACCGACCTTGACGAAGCCAAGCTTTTGGGTGGCGGCGGTGCCGAGCAGGGTGTCGCCCCCGCCGTCCTTCATGTTCTCGCGCTCGACGCGGGTGTAGCTGGCGATGATGCCGATGTCGTCGACCAGCCGGCCATAGGCGGTGGCGCTCAGCTTGTAGCCGTCGTTGCTGAACCAGCCGGCCTTGGCGATCGCGCCGACCGACTGGCCGGGCTTGAGCAGATCGGATGCGTTGCGCGTGCGGAAGCGGATCGCGCCCCCGATCGCCCCGAAGCCCGACGTCGCCTCGCCCGCGCCGGCCTGCACGTCGACGGTCTTCAGCAATTCGGGCTCGATCGAGACGCGGCCGATATGGTGGAACAGGGTGCCCCGCTGCGGCGCGCCGTCGACGGTGACGTTGAGCATGCTGTCTTCAAGGCCGCGCACATAGACCTTCTGCGCGATGCCGATCGATCCGCCGACCGAGACCGAGGGAACCTGGCGGAACAGGTCCGACAGGTCGTTGACCTGCCGGGCCTCGATCTGCCGCTCGGTCACCTCGACGTCGGTCAGCGCGCCGACGACGACGATCTGTTCGGGCTCGGGATCGGGCGCTTCCTCCGCGCTGCGGATCGGGGCGGGCAGTGGGACGGTCGTCGCGCGCCGGGGCGTGACCGCGGCGATCGGCTGGGCGGTCGTCGCGATGACGCGGAAGCCGCCATGCCCATCGGCCTGCGCGGCGAGGCCGCTGCCCGACAACAGGCGGACGAGCGCGGCATCGACATCGTGGTTGCCCTGCAGCCCGGCCGTGCGCTTGTCACGCACCAGCGCCGGATCGACCGACAGGATCACCCCGGCCTGACGCCCCAGCCGCGCCAGCGCTGGCCCGAGCGGTCCGGCAGGCACGTCGAAGCTGCGCGGCGCGGCCTGCGCGAAGGCGGCGGCCGGCATGGCGAGCGGCGATGCGCCGATCAGCAGGGTGGCGGCCGCGCGGGCCAGATGGGTGCGGTTCATGGAGATCCCCCGGTTCGTGAAAGCATTCGCCGTGGGGACGGGCGAACCCGGGGAAACGGGACAGGACTTCCGCGAAAAATTATCGCGCGGCGCGCCGCAGCGTGATCGCGCCATCGGACGCCTGCTCGATGCGCAGCGCGCCGGCCGCCGCGATCGAGCGAAGCGCGGCATCCGGATCGGTGAGGGGATAGCTGCCGGTCACGCGCACCGCCGCCAGTTCGCTGGCATCGAAGCGGATGGGCGCGGGGCGATAGCGCGCGAGTTCGCCGAGCAGATCGGGCAGGGGGCGATCATGGACCTCGATCCATCCCGTCGTCCACAGGGCGGCGATCTCTGGATCGACCGTTTCGACCGGGCCGATCGCATCGGGCGTGATGGCCGCGCGCTGGCCCGCGAAGAGCGTGCGGCAGTGGTCGGCCGCCTTTGCGGGGCATAGCCGGACGCGCGACTCGATCACGGTGACGACGCTCCTGCCCGCGCCGTCGCGGCGTACCGAATAGGCGGTGCCGAGCGCGGTCGCCGTGCCTTCGCGCGTCCTGATCACGAAGGGGCGGGCGGGATCGCGGCTGACCTCGGCCATCAGTTGCCCCTCGAACAACAGTATCTCCCGCGTGTCGCCGTTGCGGAGATCGTCGAAGCGGGTGCGGGTGTCGGCGGTCAGCCGCGACCCGTCGGCGAGGGCCAACTGGCGCTGTTCGCCGGCACCGGTGCGCTGATCGGGCCATAGCACGCGGACGGCATAGCTTTGCCGCGCGGCCAGCCCGCCTGCCAGCAGCAGGGCGAGGCAGGCCATACCACCCGCGACCCGCCGGCGCAGGCGACGGCCGCTGTCGACGGCGGCGATGGTCCTGCGCTCGATCAGGTCGAGCCCGTCGAAGCGTGCCACCACACCGGCCATCCGCTCGAAGGTGGGGCGATGCTGGGGATGTTCCGCGCACCATCGCTCGAACGCGGCCTTGTCGGCATCGGTGACGGTGACGTCGTCGAACAGAGCCGCCCATTCCGCCGCGCGGGCGACGATCAGGGGGGAGGGGCGATCGATCAGCATCAGACCGCCCGCTCCTCGTCCGGATAGGCATGGGCGTAGCAGAGCGCATAGGCGCGGGCGATGTGCCGCTTCACGCTGCGATCGGAGATGCCCAGGCGGTCGGCGATATCGGCATGGGCCAGCCCCTCGATCCGGCGCAGCAGAAAAGCCTCGCGCACGATGGCGGGCATGCCGGAAAGCAGCAGCGCCAGGCCTTCGAGCAGCTGGACCGCCTGCGCGATCCGCTCGGGCGTCAGCGGATCGGCCGGTTCGTGCAGTTCGGCATGCGCGGCCAGGAAAGCGCGTTCGACATCGCGGCGGCGGATGTCGTCGATCAGCAGGCGCCGGGCGATCACGGTCAGCAGATTGCGCGCGTCGCGGATCGGAAGCGCGTCAGGCCGCTCGATCAGCCGGCAGAAGGTGTCCTGCGCCAGATCCGCCGCGCGATGCGGGCAGCGGGTGCGGCCGTGGAGCCAGCGACGGAGCCACGCGCCATGCTCGGCGAAAACATCGCCAACATCCATGGTCGCGACCGAGCCGCGCATCCGTGATTCCCCCGATAGATCGACTGACCGCTGCGCGCATAAGGCAATTGAGAGTCGTTATCAATATTGCGACTTGCTTGCATCGATGGGAACCCCGCCCGCGCCGCGCGTTACCCCCTGATGCCGGATGAGGGAGACGTGATCGCATGACCGAACTCAGGCGCGCCGTGGGGCCATGGCAACTGATGCTCTACGGCGTTGGCTCGATGCTCGGGGCCGGCATCTACGGGCTGATCGGCAAGGCGGCCGGGGTGATGGGCGGGGCGGTATGGATGGCGTTCCTCGTCGCCATGGTCGCGGCGATGTTCACCGGGATCAGCTACGCCTCGATTGCCTCGCGCTATCCGCGCGCGGGCGGGGCCGCCTATGTGAGCCATCGCGCGTTCGGATCGCCGTTGGTCAGCTATGCGATCGGGTTGACCGTGCTCTGCTCCGGCCTTTCGTCGATCGCGACACAGGCCAAGGTGATCGGGGAGAATCTCGACGAGATATTCGGTCTTGGAGGCGTGGGGGCCGAAGCGCTGAGGGTGGTGGGAACGCCGCTGCCTGTATTGCTGCTGGCGATCGGCTTCCTGCTGCTGACCGCCGGCATCGTCTATCGCGGCATCACCGAATCGCTGTGGGTCAACGCCGTCTGCACGCTGCTGGAAGCGGGCGGGCTGCTGCTGGTGATCGTCGTCGGCATGCGCTTCTGGGGGCAGGCCGATCTGCTCGCCGTGCCCGCCGGGCCGGCCGATGGCGGGCTGACGGTCGCGCTGCTGCTGCAGGGATCGATCCTGACCTTCTTCTCCTTCCTGGGGTTCGAGGACATGCTGAACGTGGCCGAGGAGGTCGAGCGGCCCGAGCGCAGCATGCCGATCGCGCTGATCGGGGCGATGCTGATAGCGTCGCTGATCTATGTCGCGGTGTCGATCACGGCGGTGTCGGTGGTGCCGTGGCGCGAGCTGGCCGAGGCACCGGGGCCGCTGCGGCTGGTGATCGAGCGCGCGGCCCCCTGGTTCCCCGCGATCGGCTTCTCGCTGATCACGATCGCGGCGGTCGGTAACACGGCGCTGGTCAACTATGTGATGGGTTCGCGGCTGCTCTACGGCATGGCGCAGCAGGGTTTGCTGCCGGAGAGCCTGGGGCGGGTCCATGGCGCGCGGCAGACGCCGCATGTCGCGATCCTGGTGCTGCTGGTATTGGTCGTCGCATTGCAGCTGGCGGGCGATATCGAGCAGCTGGCCAGCGCGACGGTGCTGCTCCTCCTGCTCGTCTTCGTGCTGGTGAACCTCAGCCTCGTCATGCTGCAGCGACGCGAGGGGGACGTCGCGGGCGCTTTCAACATCCCATGGATCGTGCCGGCGATCGGATCGCTCATCTGCGCGGTCATGATCGTCGCGCAGGTGATGCAGGCGGGCGGGCGGGGCACGATGCTCGCCGCCGGGCTGCTGGCGGCGATCCTGCTGCTCTATCTGGCTACGGCGCGAGGCCGGACGGCGGCGATCGAGAAGTTTGCGAGCGACAATTGAAACGAGCCCGACGGGAGGCGGCCGAGTGGCCGTCGCCCGTCGGGCGAAACAAGGTCACGCTGCGGCGGCGACCTCTTCCGGCTGAGGGAGCCGGATCATGTAGTCGAAGGCGGAAAGCGCCGCCGTCGATCCCGCGCCCATCGCGATCACGATCTGCTTGTAGGGCACGGTGGTGCAGTCGCCCGCCGCGAAGATCCCCGGCTGCGAGGTCTCGCCGCGATGGTCGATCTCGATCTCGCCACGCGGGGTGAGCGCGATCGCGTGCTTCAGCCATTCGGTGTTGGGCACCAGGCCGATCTGGACGAAGATGCCCTCCAGCTCGATCTCGTGCAGCGTATCGTGGTTGCGGTCCTTGTAGGTCAGGCCCACCACCCGCTCGCCATTGCCCTTCACCTCGCTGGTCAGCGCCGAGGTGATGATCTTGACGTTGGGGAGGCTCGCCAGCTTGCGCTGGAGCACCGCATCGGCGCGCAGGTCGCTGTCGAACTCGATCAGCGTGACATGCGCGACGATGCCCGCCAAGTCGATCGCCGCCTCGACGCCCGAATTGCCGCCACCGATCACCGCCACGCGCTTGCCCTTGAACAACGGGCCATCGCAATGCGGGCAATAGGCGACGCCCTTGTTGCGATACTCGTCCTCGCCCGGCACGTTCATCTGCCGCCAGCGCGCGCCAGTGGAGAGGATCACGGTCCTTGCCTTGAGCGACGCGCCGTTCTCCAGCTTCACCTCGTGCAGGTCGCCGGGGGTACGGGCCGGAACCAGCGCGGTCGCCCGCTGCAGGTTCATGATGTCGACCTCGTAATCCTTGACGTGCTGCTCCAGATGCGCGGCCAGCTTCGGCCCCTCGGTATGAGGGACCGAGATGAAGTTCTCGATCGCCATGGTGTCGAGCACCTGGCCGCCGAAGCGCTCCGCCGCGATGCCGGTGCGGATGCCCTTGCGCGCCGCGTAGATCGCGGCGGCCGCGCCGGCGGGGCCGCCGCCGACGACGAGGACGTCGAACGGATCCTTCTTCGCAATCTTCTCGGCCGCGCGCTTCTCCGCGCCGCTGTCGATCTTGGCGACGATCTGCTCGAGCTCCATCCGGCCCTGGCCGAATTGCTCGCCGTTCAGGAAGATGGTGGGCACCGCCATCACCTTGCGCGCGTCGACCTCCTCCTTGAACAGCCCGCCGTCGATGGCGACGTGGCTGATCCGGGGGTTGAGCACGCTCATCAGGTTCAGCGCCTGCACGACATCCGGGCAGTTCTGGCAGGAGAGCGAAAAATAGGTCTCGAAGGCATAGTCGCCATCGAGGTTCCTGACCTGCTCGATCAGCTCCTGCGCGGCCTTGGACGGATGGCCGCCGACCTGCAGCAGGGCGAGCACCAGCGAGGTGAACTCATGGCCCATCGGGATGCCCGCGAAGCGGACGCCGATGTCCGTGCCGACACGACGGATCATGAAGCTGGGCGTGCGCTTGTCGTCATCCTTGCGAACGAAGGAGACCTTGTCCGAAAGCGAGGCGATATCCTCGAGCAGGCCCTTGAGCTCGACCGACTTGGCGCCGTCGTCGAGCGAGGCGACCAGCTCGATCGGCTCCCGGACATTGCCCAGATAGCCCTGCAGCTGCTGCTTGAGGTTTGCGTCCAACATGATCCTGTTACTCCAACTGATATGAGGATCGCGGGGAAGCGACGGGGGCGGCGCGAACCGCCCCCGTGCCGTCGTTTTGAACCCGCGAAGAGTTAGATCTTTCCGACCAGGTCCAGCGACGGGGCGAGGGTGGCTTCGCCCTCTTCCCACTTCGCCGGGCAGACTTCGCCCGGATGCGAGGCCCAGTACTGCGCCGCCTTGATCTTGCGGAGCAGTTCGACCGCGTTGCGGCCCACGCCCTCGGGGGTGATCTCGACGAGCTGGATCACGCCCTCCGGATCGACGACGAAGGTGCCGCGATCGGCCAGGCCGACGCCGTCACGAAGCACGCCGAAGTTGTTGCTGAGCGTGTGGTTCTGGTCGCCGAGCATGTAGTAGTTGATCTTGCCGATCGCCGGCGAGGTGTCGTGCCACGCCTTGTGGCTGAAATGCGTGTCGGTCGAGACCGAATACACTTCGACGCCGAGCTTCTGGAGCGTCGGGTAGATGTCGGCCAGATCCTCGAGTTCGGTCGGGCAGACGAAGGTGAAATCGGCCGGATAGAAGAAGAAGACGGCCCACTTGCCCTTCACGTCGGAGTCGCTGACGTCGACGAACTTGCCTTCCTTGTAGGCGGTCGCCGCGAACGGCTTGATGCTGCTGCCGATGATACCCATGCATGAATCTCCTTTGGTCCGGGTCAGGCTTAGGTAGACGCCCCCGGATCAGGAGTGAAATTGGTTATTCCGCTGTCAAAAATCGAGAGGGGCGATCACAGGGCGCACCATCCGCAAGGGATTCGGTGTGTGTAGGACACCGCCTCTGCCTGTTTTGGCATCTGATACGGCTGAGGCAACGGCTGCAGCATCGAAGGCTGTCAGGGGGAAACGTGCAGGTGCCGGGGGAAAAGCATTTCGACGCGCGGCCTTCCGGGTTCCGGGCTCCCAGTGAAGGCAAGACCATGAAACACGGCGGATATCTCGCTTTCGGTGCGGCCATTATGGCGGTCGCCTTCCCTGTTGGCGCGCAGACGCCGCCCGCCGGGGAATGGCCCAGCTATGGCGGCAACCACGCCGTCGATCGCTATTCGCCGCTTTCGCAGATCGATGCGGGGAACGTCGGCAAGCTGCAGATGCTGTGGAAGCGCCCGGCGATCGATGCCTCGCTGGTTGCGGAGTTCCCCGATCTCAGCCCGTCCAACTATTTCCGTGGCACGCCGATCATGGTCGATGGCGTGCTCTATGCGCCGGACGGCGTCGGGCTGGTCGAGGCGTTCGACGCGCGGACAGGGGGCACGAAATGGGTCCAGCGGCCCTACGCCGCGACGCTGAAGGAAGCGGCGGGGATCAGCACGCGTGGCGTCGAGCATTGGAAGTCCGGCACGGAGGAGCGGATCGTCGTCGTGCGTGGCGACTTCCTCTATGCGCTCGATGCCAAGAACGGCGGATATATCGCAGGCTTTGGCGAAAAGGGTCGCGTCTCGCTGCGCCGGACGACGCCGGATAATACCGGGTTCATGGGGCTCAACGGCCCGATCGTAGTGGGCGACGTGATCGTCGTCAGCGGCGGCGGCGGTGGCGGCGGGGCCGATGCGGGCGACGGCGGCGACAAGCGCGAGGGCACGCCGGAGGATGTGCGCGGTTACGATGTGCGCTCGGGCAAGCTGCTCTGGACGTTCCATGTGATGCCGCAGGAAGGGGATCCTGCGCGCAAGAGCTGGGGCCTCGATTCGGCGAAGGACGTCGGCCACATGGGCGCCTGGGCGACGATGAGCGCCGACGAGAAGCTCGGCCTCGTCTATGTGCCGCTGACCGCGCCCAGCAATTCCTACTACGGCGGCCATCGGCCGGGCGACAATCTGTACGCCAACAGCCTCGTCGCGCTCGACGCGAAGACCGGCAAGCGCGCGTGGCATTACCAGATGGTCCATCACGACCTGTGGGATTACGACAACGCCTCGCCGCCGACGCTGGGCACGATCACCCATGGCGGCAAGCGTGTCGATGTCGTGATCCAGCCGAACAAGACCGGCTTCCTGTTCGTGTTCGATCGCAAGACCGGCAAGCCGATCTGGCCGATCGAGGAACGGCCGGTGCCGCAGTCGACCGTGCCGGGCGAGGCGACCTCGCCGACGCAGCCCTTCCCGACCAAGCCCGAGCCGTTCGACCGGCAGGGCGTCACCGAGGCCGACCTGATCGACTTCACGCCGGAAATCGCGGCGGAGGCGAAGCGGATCGCGTCGCATTACACGATGGGGCCGCTGTTCTCGCCGCCGCTGCTGCGCGAGCCCGGCCCGAACGGCAAGAAGGGCGTGCTCGCCGCGCCGGGCGCCTGGGGATCGGGCAACTGGAACACGGGCGCGTTCGATCCCGAGACGGGGCGCTATTACGCGGTGTCGATGACGCTGGTGAACGCCTTCGTGCTCGCGAAGACCGACAAGCCGGGCGCGACCATCGCCTATCAGTGGCCGGGGCCGGAAGAGGGTGTCGAAGCCGATCCTGAGACCGCGCTGTACGGGCCGGGGCCGCACGGGCTGCCGCTGCTCAAGCCGCCCTATGGCCGGATCACCGCCTATGACATGAACAAGGGCGACAAGCTGTGGACGGTGGCGAACGGCGATGGCCCGCGCGATCATCCCGCGCTCAAGGGGCTGAACCTGCCGCCGCTCGGCACGCCGGGCCGGCCCGCGCCGCTGCTGACGAAGACGCTGCTGTTCCTGGGCGAGAGCAGCGATGCGATCTACGGTCAGTCGGGCGTCGCCGGCACCTCCACCTTCCGCGCCTATGACAAGACGAGCGGGGCTGAGCTGTGGCGCACGACGCTGCCGGCCGGCGCGACCGGCGGCCCGATCACCTATGAGGTCGACGGTCGCCAGATCATCATCGTACCCGTCGGCGGCAAGCAGTTCGGGGCGGGCTGGCTCGCTTACGGCCTGCCGGGATGACCGTCCGATCATTGCGAATATTCGCGACCTGCCATCAACGAGAAGTCCGGAGGAAATCCATGATCCGCGCCACGCTCGGCCTTGCCGCGCTCCTGATCTCATCGCCATCGCTGGCGGCACCCGCCGGCGTGGTGAAGATCACCCCGGCCGAAGCCGCCGGCCCCGTGCTCGAACGACCGGAGACCACGAAGGGCGATAACAACGGGGTGCCCTTCAAGTGGTTCGAGATGCTGAAATCGGCCGACAAGACTGTTTCGGCGGGATTTTATGAAGAGGGTCCGTCCGACATCAGTTACGACGCCTATGAGGTCGACGAGTTCATGTATTTCGTGACGGGTGGGGTGACGTTGACTGCCGCCGATGGTAGCGTCACGGAAGTGGGGCCGGGGGATGGGGTGACGATCCCCAAGGGCTGGAAAGGGCGCTGGAAATCCAGCGGCTACACCAAATACTACGTCACCTATGAATCGGGACGCTGATGTCCCGGGCATGCTGTAATGACCGGCCGACCGGCCGGGTTTGGGGGCTAGGCATGAAGGCAGGTTCCGCACTGTTCCAGTTGATGACCGCGACGGCGCTTGCCGCGTCGGCCATCGCATTCGCGCCCGCTGCGGCGCAGACCGCGCAACCGCCGGAATTGCAGCCGGAGGAAAGCGACGTCGCGCCGATGCCGCCGCTTTCGCCGCGCTGGATCTTCGTCAGCACCGCCTGGGCGGGGCAGGGCACGCGCATCTTCGACGGCGACAGCGGCAAGATGGTCGGGCTGATCCACCACGGCCCGATGGCGAACGTGACGATCGATCCGCGCGCGAAGTCCTACTATGTTTCGGAAACGATCTGGACGAAGGGCAATCGCGGCACGCGGCAGGACATGGTCACCGTCTATGACGCGAAGACGATGAACCTCGTGCGCGAGATCCCTCTGCCCGGCCGGCAGCTGGTGTCTTTCCGCAAGAACAACTTCACCGTCAGCGCCGATGGTCGCTACGGCTATTCGTACAACATGGACCCGGCGTCATCGATCGTGGTGGTCGATCTCGACAAGAACCGGGTCGTCCAGAATATCGAGGTACCGGGCTGCGGACTTTCCTTCGCGGCGGTCAACGACGTGGTCGGGTCGCTCTGCGCCGACGGCACGATCGCGCTGGCGAAGGTCGGCTCCAAGGCCGAGGTCGGCCATAGCGCCAGCTTCTTCTCGGCCGAGGATGACCCGATCTTCGACAACATCGTGATCGACCCGACCGGCAAGGCGACGATGCTGTCCTATACTGGGCTGATCTACGAGGCGAAGCTGGACGCGCCCGAACTGGCGAGTGGCGGCGCGGTCGCGCCCGGCTGGTCGGTGCAGGAAGCCGCCGGCATGCCCAAGCCGACCAGCGCGCCGGTGGTGGCCAACTGGTTCCCCGGCGGCCGCCAGCCGCTCGCGGTCCATCGCGCCAGCGGGAAGCTGTTCGTCCTGATGCACATGGGCGAATACTGGAGCCAGAAGGAGGGCGGCGAAGAGGTATGGGTGCTCGACGGGGCCAGCAAGAAGTTGCTCGCCCGCCGCAAGCTGCCCGATCACGCCGGCCTGATCGAGGTGACGCAGGACGCCAAGCCGCTGGTCTATGTGAACAACGAGGCGGGCAAGCTCTGGGTGTTCGACGCCGAGACCTTCGCGCTGAAGTATGAATTGAGCGACGTCGGCAGCGGCATCCTCGCTACCGCCGCGAAGTAAGGGGGCACCCATGCTGACGATACTGATCATCTCGCAGGTTCTCACCTGGATCCTGCTGGGCGTCACCGTCGTGGCGCTGCTTGCGGTCGCGCGGCAGGTCGGCGTGCTCCATGAACGCGTCGCGCCGGTGGGAGTGCTCACCCCCAGCCAGGGGCCGGCGGTAGGCAGCCCCGCGCCGCGCATGATGGTGACCGCG
>Ga0160473_101227_pt1 | contig 13374 bp, 10 predicted proteins | sample HID1975I_E11MG_FD_108217 | JGI IMG/M metagenome (GOLD analysis project Ga0160473, IMG submission 108217) | Enriched soil microbial communities from UW Madison campus, WI, USA - HID1975I_E11 MG | ecosystem: Environmental > Terrestrial > Soil > Unclassified | place: USA: Madison, Wisconsin... | reverse complement strand
CGTCTCGGCAGCGCCACCGGCGGCCGGCTCGACGGTCAGCGTCACGCCGCTGTCAGTCGCCTGCGCACCCGTCACCTTGGTCGAGGTGCGCAGCGTGAAGCCCTGCTTCTTGAACAGCTTGGCGCTCTCGCGGCGAACCTCGCCGTCCATGCCGGGCAGGATCTGATCGAGATACTCGACGACCGTGACTTTGGCTCCGAGCCGCAGCCAGACCGATCCGAGCTCCAGCCCGATCACGCCGCCACCGATCACCACCAGGTGCTTGGGCACCTCGGCCAATTCCAGCGCACCGGTCGAATCGACGATGCGCTTGCCGTCCACGGCCACGCCCGGCAGCGGCGTCACCGACGAACCGGTGGCGATGACGATGTTCTTGGCGCGTACGTTGCGTCCACCGACCTCGACGGTGTCGGCCGCGGTGAAGGTCGCAAGACCCTTCAGCCAATCAACCTTGTTCTTCTTGAACAGGAACTCGATGCCGCCGGTCAGTCCCTTCACCGCCTCGCGGCGCTGGCCGTGCATCGTGTCGAGATCGAGGCTGACATTGTCGAACTTGACGCCGAACTGAGCGAGGTGGCCGTGGCTCGCCTCGGCGAACAGCTCCGAGGCGTGGAGCAGAGCCTTGGACGGAATGCAGCCGACGTTGAGGCAGGTGCCGCCCAGCGTCTCGCGGCTCTCGGCGCAGGCGGTCCGAAGGCCGAGCTGCGCGGCGCGGATCGCAGCGACATAGCCGCCCGGCCCGGCACCGATCACGAGAACGTCATAGTCGTAGTCAGCCATCAGTCGGTCCTTGCAGTACCGCGTCGCGCGTCGATCAAAGGTCGATCAGCAGCCGGGTCGGATCCTCGATCGCGTTCTTCAGCGCGACCAGGAAGGTCACCGCCTCGCGGCCGTCGATCAGGCGATGATCGTAGCTGAGCGCCAGATACATCATCGGCCGCGCCACGATCTGGCCGTCCTTGACGACGGCGCGCTCCTCGATGCGGTGGAGACCCAGCACCGCCGACTGCGGCGGGTTGATGATCGGCGTCGACATCAGCGACCCGAACACGCCGCCGTTCGAAATGGTGAAGGTGCCGCCCTTCATCTCGTCCATCTTCAGCGTGCCGTCCTTGGCGCGCTTGCCGAAGTCGCCGATCGTCTTCTCGATCGCGGCGACGCTCAGCGTCTGTGCGTCGCGAATGACGGGCACGACCAGGCCGTTGGGCGCGGAGACCGCGACCGAGATGTCGGCATAATCTCGGTAAACGATCTCGTCGCCCTCGATCGAGGCGTTGACGGCGGGCACGTCCTTCAGCGCCATGCAGGCGGCCTTCACGAAGAACCCCATGAAGCCGAGGCGAACGCCGTGCTTCTTCTCGAACAGGTCCTTGTACTTGGCCCGCGCCTCCATCACCGCCGTCATGTCGACGTCGTTGAAGGTGGTCAGCATCGCCGCGGTGTTCTGCGCTTCCTTCAGGCGCTTGGCGACGGTCTGGCGCAGGCGCGTCATGCGCACCCGCTCCTCCTTGCGTCCGCCGGCGGCCGGAGCTGCAGCCGCTACCGGTGCGGGCGCGGTCGTGGGGACCGGAGCCGGAGCCCGGGCGGCAGGCTGCTCACCCGACTTGCTGGTCGCCGCGGCAAGCACGTCGTCCTTGGTCAGGCGGCCGTCGCGACCCGTGCCCTGGATCTTGGACGGATCGAGATGGTGCTCCAGGACGGCGCGGCGCACCGCCGGCGACAGCGTCTTGGGGCCACCGTCCGGCGCATCGGCCGGGGCGGAGGCGGGTTCGGGCGGAGCTGCGGCTTCAGCCTGACCGACCGCGGTGCGATCCTGCGGCGCCGGGGTCGCGCTCGTCACCGCCTGGCCGCCGGCCTCGATGATCGCGATCACCGCGCCGACCTCGACCGTGTCGCCCTCGGCGGCGCTGTGCTCGCCCATCACGCCGTCGACCGGCGACGGCACATCGACCGCGACCTTGTCGGTCTCCAGGCTGGCGATCGGCTCGTCCGCCTTCACGGCTTCGCCGGGCTGCTTGAGCCACGCGCCGAGCGTCGCCTCGGTGATCGATTCGCCGAGCGTCGGCACCTTCACTTCGGTCGACATTCTACTTCACCTTTACTTCATGGCCGAGCGCTTCGGCGACGAGCGCCGCCTGCTGGGCGGCATGGTTGCGGGCGAGGCCGGTCGCGGTCGCCGCGGCGGCCTTGCGGCCGGCATAGACCGGCCGGTTCGGGCGAGCACGGGCATCGGCGAGCGCCTGTTCGATCAGCGGCTCGACGAACGACCAGGCACCGGCATTCTTCGGCTCTTCCTGGGCCCAGACCACGGTTTCCAGGTTCGGCATCCGCGACAACCGCTTCGAGATCGCATCCGCCGGGAATGGATAGAGCTGTTCGACGCGCACGATCGTCGTGCCGGTGTCGCCGGCGGCATCGCGCGCATCGGCAAGGTCGTAGAACACCTTGCCCGAGCACAGCACCAGCCGCGTCACCGCCTCGTCCGCCGGCGCGTTCGGATCGGACAGCAGCCGCATGAAATGGCTGTCGCCGGTGAACTGGTCGATCGAGGACACCGCCGCCTTGTGCCGCAGCAGCGACTTCGGCGTCATCATGATGAGCGGCTTGCGGAACCCGCGCATCATCTGGCGGCGCAGGATGTGGAAGTAGTTGGCCGGCGTCGTGCAGTTGGCGACCTGCATGTTGTCCTCGGCGCAAAGCTGGAGGTAGCGCTCCAGCCGGGCCGACGAATGCTCCGGCCCCTGCCCCTCGTAGCCATGCGGCAGCAGCATGACGAGGCCGTTGACGCGCAGCCACTTGGCCTCACCCGCGGCGATGAACTGATCGATGATGACCTGCGCGCCGTTGGCGAAATCGCCGAACTGCGCTTCCCACAGCACCAGTGTGTTCGGCGCTGCGGACGCATAGCCATATTCGAAGCCGAGCACGCCGAATTCGGAGAGCGGGCTATCCAGCACCTGGAACTTTCGATCAAGGGCCGAGAGCGGGATGTACTTGTGCCCGTCCTTCTGGTCGACCCAGACGGCATGGCGCTGACTGAACGTGCCGCGGCCGCTGTCCTGGCCGGACAGGCGAACACCGTAGCCGTCCTGCAGCAGCGTTCCGAACGCCAGCGCCTCAGCCGTCGCCCAGTCGATGCCCTGGCCGCTATCGAACATCCCCTTCTTGGCTTCCAGGATGCGCGCGAGGGTCTTGTGGATCGAGAGATCGGCGGGCGGCGTCGTCAAAACCTTGGACAGCGCCGTGATCCGATCATCGGACACGCCGGTCGCGGCGGCGCGCCGCTCGGTCAGCGGCTCGCGCGGTGCGGCAAAGCCGGTCCAGTCGCCCTCGAACCAATCGGCCTTGTTGACCTTGTAGCTCTTGGCGGTCTCGAACTCCTGCTCGAGCGTGGAGACGAACTCGTTCGCGGTCTCGGCAATGTACGCGTCGTCGACCACGCCCTCGGCCTTAAGGCGGCTCGCATAGACTTCGGAGACCGGAGGGTGCCGGCGGATCTCGTCGTACATGAGCGGCTGCGTGAAGCCCGGCTCGTCGCCCTCATTGTGGCCGAAGCGGCGATAGCACCACATGTCGATGACGACGTCGCGCTTGAAGGTCTGGCGGAAGTCGGTCGCCACCTTGCAGGCGAAGGTCACAGCTTCCGGATCGTCGCCGTTGACGTGCAGGATGGGTGCCTGGACCATCTTGGCGATGTCCGACGGATAAGGCGACGAGCGCGCGAACTGCGGGCTGGTCGTAAAGCCGACCTGGTTGTTGATGACGAAGTGGATCGTCCCGCCGGTATTGTAGCCGGTGAGGCCAGAGAAGCCGAAGCACTCCATGACGATGCCCTGTCCGGCAAACGCGGCGTCGCCGTGCAGCAGGATCGGCAGCACCTTCTCACGCTTCAGGTCGTCGATCTTGGTCTGCTTGGCGCGCGCCTTGCCGAGCACGACCGGATCTGCCGCCTCGAGGTGGCTGGGGTTGGGCACCAGGCTCATGTGGACGCGGATGCCGTCGAACTCGCGGTCGGTCGACGTACCGAGGTGATACTTCACGTCGCCGGAGCCGCCGACATCCTCCGGGTTCGCCGATCCGCCGGCGAACTCGCTGAAGATCGCCCGGTACGGCTTGGCCATAACGTTCGCGAGCACGTTCAGCCGGCCGCGATGGGCCATGCCGATCACGATCTCGCCGACGCCGGCCGCGCCGCCATATTTGATGACCGCTTCAAGCGCGGGGATCATCGACTCGCCACCATCGAGGCCGAACCGCTTGGTGCCGACGTACTTGCGGCCCAGGAACTTCTCGTACTGCTCGGCCTGCACGACCTTCGACAGGATCGCCTTCTTGCCTTCGACGGTGAACTGGATGGTCTTGTCGCGACCCTCCATGCGCTCTTGGAGGAACCTCCGTTCCTCGACATCGGCGATGTGCATGAATTCGAGACCGACATGGCCGCAATAGTTGCGGCGCAGGATGTCGACGATCTCTCGGATCGTGGCGCGCTCCAGCCCCATCGTGCCGCCGAGATAAATCGGCCGGTCGAGGTCGGAGCCGAAGAAGCCGTGGAATTCGGGGGTCAGGTCGGCGGGGAGATCGCGACGGGCAAGGCCCAGCGGATCGAGGTCGGCAGCCAGATGCCCGCGTACCCGGTAGGTGCGGATCAGGAGCATCGCGCGGATCGAATCGCCCGCGGCCTGCGCAATCTCGTCCTGGCTGGGACCCGTCGGTGCGGGCGGTGCCGGCGGCACGGGCGCAGCCTTGGCGCCTGGCTTTTCGACCTTCTCGGCCACCATCTGGGTCGGATCGAGCCCGGCGGTCAGCGCGTCGGTGGTGGTCGGCGGCCAGTTCGGGCGAGCCCAGCTCGGCCCCTTGGCGGCACCATCCAGCCCCTCGAACCATTCGCGCCAGCTCGGCTCCACAGACTCCGGCGCCGCTGCATATTGCCGGTAAAGCGATTCAACGAAGGATGGGCTCACCCCCTCCACCGCGTCCAGGTCCAGCGCTTCAAATCCCACGTCGAACATCCAATCGTCGGCAGATTTCCGGCGAGACCCCGGATGCTGCGATCAACGCATCCGCGGCCTGCCCAGGCCTGAGAACGGCGCCGATTACCGTAACTTCAGGCGAACCGGGCATGTGGTGGCAAAGCCGCCTCGATCAACCCTTCAACAAGGCGGCGAGCGTGGTGCCAAGCTCCGAGGGGCTGGCGGCGACCTTGATGCCGGCCTCTTCCATCGCCGCGATCTTGTCCTCGGCGCCGCCCTTGCCGCCCGAGACGATCGCACCGGCATGGCCCATGCGACGCCCCGGCGGGGCGGTGCGCCCGGCGATGAAGCCGGCCATCGGCTTTTTGCGGCCGCGCTTCGCTTCGTCCCTCAGGAACTGGGCAGCATCCTCCTCGGCCGATCCGCCGATCTCGCCGATCATGATGATCGACTGGGTGGCATCGTCGGCCAAGAACAGCTCCAGCACGTCGATGAAGTTGGTGCCGTTGACGGGATCGCCGCCGATGCCGACCGCGGTGGTCTGGCCGAGGCCCTCGTTGGTGGTCTGGAACACCGCCTCGTAGGTAAGCGTGCCGGAGCGGCTGACCACACCGACTGAACCCTTGGAGAAGATGTTGCCCGGCATGATGCCGATCTTGCACTCGCCCGGCGTCAGCACGCCCGGGCAGTTCGGCCCGATCAGCCGCGACTTGGAGCCGGTCAGCGCGCGCTTCACCCGCACCATGTCGAGCACCGGAATGCCCTCGGTAATGCAGACGATCAGCGGCACCTCGGCATCGATCGCCTCGAGGATCGAGTCCGCGGCGAAGGGCGGCGGCACGTAGACGACGCTGGCATCCGCCCCGGTCTTCTCGACCGCCTCGGCCACCGTATCGAACACGGGCAGGCCGATATGGGTCTGCCCGCCCTTACCGGGCGTGACGCCGCCGACCATCTTCGTCCCGTAGGCGAGCGCCTGCTGGGTGTGGAAGGTGCCGGTCTCACCGGTCATGCCCTGGGTGATGACCCGGGTGTTCGCGTTGACGAGGATGCTCATCTGAGGCTCAGTTCCCGCTATTTTGTTGGTGGCCGCCGACGTGTCGGCAGCGAGGACGGTTCGGGTAGGAAATGCTCGAAGAGGTCGATCGAATGAACTTTGGATCAGGCCCTTGGCGCGGCGTCATCGTTCCTCGCCCTCATGCACGACAAACTGCATGACGTAGTCCGGATCCTGCACGACCGCTCCGTCGTCGTTGAGCTTGTAGCGGCCCGGCTCGACATCCTGGAGGTTCTCCGGATCCCACGGGAAGGCGCGTTCGACCCCGTCGTGGCAGCGCAGGATCATCGCAGCATCCTCACCCTCGCCCTGGAAGCGATCGATCGTGCCGGCATACTGCTGGCTCCGCTCGCTCTCGCCGCCGACAAAAGAGATACCGACGACGACGACCGCGCCGAGAAACTCGTCGCGACCTTCCTCGCCGGAGGCGCTCACGCCAGCGACTCGTCGATGCCCTTGCAGGCGACCAGCAGTTCCTTGACCGCATCGACCGAGACCTGGAGATTGGCCTTGGCCTCATCGTCGAGCTTGACCTCGACGATTTGTTCGACGCCGCCCGCCCCGATCACCACCGGCACGCCGACATAGAGCCCGTCGACGCCGTACTGACCTTCGACATAGGCTGCGCAGGGCAGCAGTCGCTTCTGGTCGTAGAGGTAGGCCTCCGCCATCGCGATGCCGCTGGTCGCCGGCGCGTAGTAAGCCGAGCCGGTCTTCAGCAGCGCGACGATCTCGCCGCCACCGCCGCGGGTGCGCTTGACGATCGCGTCGATCCGCTCCTGCGTCGACCGGCCCATCGCGATCAGGTCGGGCACCGGGATGCCCGCCACCGTCGAATACTGGACCACCGGGACCATCGTATCGCCGTGGCCGCCCAGCACGAAGGTGCTGACGTCCTTGACCGACACCTTGAACTCGTCAGCGATGAAGTGGCTGAACCGCGCCGAATCCAGCACGCCGGCCATGCCGACGACCTTGTTGGTGGGCAGGCCAGAAAATTCTCGCAGCGCCCAGACCATCGCGTCGAGTGGGTTGGTGATGCAGATGACGAACGCGTCGGGCGCGTTGTTCTTGATGCCCTCGCCGACCGCCTTCATCACCTTCAGGTTGATGCCGAGCAGGTCGTCGCGGCTCATCCCCGGCTTGCGGGCGACGCCGGCCGTGACGATGATGACGTCCGCCCCGGCAATGTCGGCGTAATCGTTCGAACCCTTGATCTCGGCATCGAAGCCTTCGACCGGCGCGCACTGCGACAGATCGAGCGCCTTGCCCTGGGGAACGCCCTCAACCACGTCGAACAGGACGATGTCGCCAAGGCCCTTCAGGGCGGCGAGGTGGGCGAGCGTGCCGCCGATATTGCCAGCGCCGATCAGCGCGATCTTCTTACGAGCCATGCCTGCCCCCGTTTTCACCGCGGAATGGGATGCGGCCTTGGGTCCGGCCGCCGGAACGGGGGATCGCTTAGCCCCATCGATCCGCAGCGGCAACCGTTCCGATAGGGAAAGTTCGCAGTTGCGGAATCAATCTTCGCCGCTGGCGTCAGTCGGCGCCGTGGCCGGCCGCCAGATAGTCGTGCGACTGCATCTCCATTAGGCGGGACACGGTCCGCTCGAATTCGAATACACCGTCGCCTTCCGGGTAGAGCGCCGCCGGCTCCGCGTCGGCACCGGCGAGCAGCTTGACCTTGTGCTCGTAGAGCGCGTCGATCAGCGTCTTGAAGCGCGCCGCCTCGTTGCGCATGTCCGGGCCGAGCACGGGAATGCCGACGATGATGACGGTGTGGAACGCTCTCGCGACCGCAATATAATCGGGCGCCCCCCGCGCCTCTCCACACAGACGCTTGAACGAGAAGACGGCGACACCCTTCAGGCTTTTGGGCACGTGGATCGTGCGCCCGCCCGACACCGTCAGCTCCTCTGACGGCACATGGGCGCGATCCTCCGGCGGATAATCGGTCATGCGGAAGAAGGCGGCGCGTAGCGCCTCGGTCGTCTCCGGACCGTTCGGCACGTACCAGGTCGGGAAACCGCCCAGCCGCTCCAGCCGGTAATCGGTCGGCCCGTTCAGCGGCAGCACGTCGAGCCGGCTCTCGATCAAAGCGATGAAGGGCAGGAAATGCTCCCGGTTGAGCCCGTCCTTGTAGAGATCGGCCGGTGCTCGGTTGGAGGTCGTCACGACCGTCACCCCGGCGTCGACAAGCGCGGTGAACAGGCGGCTGAGGATCATCGCGTCGGCGGAATTGTTGACCACCATCTCGTCGAACGCCAGCAACCGGACGCTGGCGGCGATGTCGGCTGCGACCGGGGCAATCGGATCGCCCTTCTCCTTGGCACGCTCGGCCCGGAGCCGATCGTGTACCTCCAGCATGAATTCGTGGAAGTGGACGCGGCGCTTGGCAGCTATCGTGACGGTCTGAAAGAACAGGTCCATCAGCATCGATTTGCCGCGCCCGACGCCGCCCCACATATAGATCCCGCGGGGCGGCGGCGGCGCCTTGCGCAGCATCCGCCAGAGCACACTGCCCCGCGCCGGCACCTCCGCCAGCTCCTGGGCCAGCCGGTCGAGCCGGGCGACGGTGGCGCGCTGATCCGGATCCGGACGCAGTTCCCCCGCGGCGACGAGCGCCTCGTAACGAGCCAGAGGTGTGGTCATGGGACTACACCGTCATGCTGAACGTGCTTCAGCATCCATTCCTCAACGGGGGTGACGGGCGCGCGGCGCGACGGATCCCTGAAACAGGTTCAGGATGGCGACATTCGGATCAGAGCTGCCGCTCGACCACCATTTTCTTGACCTCGGCGATCGCGCGCGCGGGGTTCAGGCCCTTGGGACAGACGTTGGCGCAGTTCATGATCGTGTGGCAGCGATAGAGCCGGAAGGGATCCTCCAACTCGTCGAGCCGCTCGCCGGTCATCTCGTCGCGGCTGTCGGCGAGCCAACGATAGGCCTGGAGCAGGATCGCCGGCCCCAGGAACTTGTCGCTGTTCCACCAGTAGCTCGGGCACGATGTTGAGCAGCAGGCGCACAGGATGCATTCGTAGAGGCCGTCGAGCTTCGAGCGATCCTCCGGCGACTGCAGCCGCTCCTTGCCGGACGGATCCGGCGTGACCGTCTTCAGCCAAGGCTGGATCGACGCATATTGCGCGTAGAAGTGGGTGAAGTCGGGGACCAGATCCTTGATCACGTCCATGTGCGGCAGCGGCGTGATCTGGACCTCGCCCTTGATATCCTCGATCGCCGTCGTGCAGGCGAGGCCGTTCCGCCCGTCGATGTTCATCGAGCAGGATCCGCAAATACCCTCTCGGCAGGAGCGGCGGAAGGTCAGGGTCGGGTCCTGCTCCGACTTCATCTTGATCAGCGCGTCGAGCACCATCGGCCCGCAGCTGTCGAGATCGATCTCGAACTGGTCGTAGCGCGGGTTGCCGCCTTCGTCCGGATCGTAACGATAGACCTTGAACGTGCGGACGTTCTTCGCCTCGGCCGCGGCCTTGTGGACCTTGCCGTCCTTCTTGATCCTGGATTTCTTGTCGGGAAAGAAGTCAGCCATTGCCCGTCCTCTGTGCTGCGGCGGAGATAGCGACTGACGCAGCGCAGCGAAAGCCCGAACCGACCCGGCCTACCCGAACCTTCAGTGATTGTTGCGACTGGCGACGTTCAGCGCTTCCGTGGCCGGGCGGCCGACCGACGCTGTCGCCACTTTAGGCATTCGCGCTTCGAGAGGGGCGAGCCACCGCGCCGCACCGGGACCGAAGCTGGACTGGGGTTCCGACGGGATCAGACTGCCCCGGGCCTCCCAGTCGCCGACAAGCGACCGGGCCTCGGCGAAGGCGGCCGCGATTGGCTGCGGCTTGCGCAAGGCGTGGTTGATCATGGCATCGCCGAAGAAGGTCCAGTCATTCTCCGACACGCAACCGAACGAGGTCCGGTTGGACGAGGCCGCGCTCAGCACCACGCCTTCGTCCGAAGAAAGCGGCGCCACGAAGATCCCCGAGAAGCAGGCCGACACGATCAGCAGCCGGTTGCGGATACCGAGTTCACCCAGCACGTTGCGCAGCCAGTGCGGCGAGATCATCGCCGAACCCATCTCGCCATCCGTATAGGCGATGCCGAACGGCGCGCCGTGGGTCGTCGCGTAGAGGACAAGCACGTCCTCGGCCGGGTTCATCAGTTCGGCGACGCGGGCGAGCGCCGCGGCGAGCGTATCGGGCGAGCCGCGCGGGGTGGCGACCGGCTCGCGACCGTCTCCCGACGCGAGCACCACCGTCCGCCCGACCGCATCGTAACGCCGCGCAAGGACCCGACCCGCCTCCCGCGCCTCGCGGCCGAACACCGGGTCGCTGTCCAAAGCGACCGAGACGACATAGGCGTCGACCACGCCCTTGCGCTGCGGCTGAAGGCCGGCGAGCGCCTTCTCGAGCCGGCGATGCTCGGTCAGCGCCCAACGCGCGGGCCGGTCGCGCTCGAGCTGCGCCGCGCCGTTCGCCCGAGTCACGGGATCGTCGAGCACCTGCTGCCGCGGCGGCAGCGCCCGGATCATCTGGGCCGAGGCCGGCATCATCGCCCCCGCGATCGCCAGCCCGGCAATAGTCCACCACCCCCGCTTCATCACGCCCCCTTCCCCCAGGCGCTATCCCGATGGCTCTGCGTGCGCGGCTCAGACCGCTTCGCTGGTCTCGACCGCATTGTGGGTCGGCCGCGACGGCATGGCCTCGAACACCGGCAGCGCCGGATCGAACCGGTCCCAGGCAACCGCATCCTTGTGGTAGATCACAGATTCGGGGCTGACCGCGCTCGGCTCATCGAGCGAGCCGGCTTGGACCATCACAACCGAACCCGGCAGCGATCCCGAAGTGAACAGCCGTCCGGCGCAGGTGCCGCAGAAATGGCGCGTCACCGATCCGCCGGTATCGCCATAGTTCGTGTAGGTGGCCGGCTCGCCTTCAAGCAGGAGGTTGTCCCGCTCGATGCCGATGATGGTGGTGTGGCCGGTGCCGGTCGCCTTCTGGCAATCCTTGCAGCAGCATTGGCTGACGAACAGGATCGGTCCGTTCAGCTTGTAGCGGATCGCGTTGCACAGGCATCCGCCTTCCAGTCCTTCTTGCGCCATCCTCGTCCTCCTTGTCGTCAGCTTGCGATTGCATCCTGCGGCCGGCGGCCGACGGCGCGCCAGTCGATGTTGCGGGTGAGATACATGACGGCGGCCAGGGCCACGAACAGCAAAAGCGATCCGATCAGCAATGCATACGCCTCCAGGCTCAGCAGCACGTAGAGCACGGCATAGAGCGCCGCGAGCATCCCGGCGATCAGCCCCCCGCCCCGCCAGCTACGCAGGATGGCTGCGCAGTAAGCAGATACCAGCCCGACGATCGCGGCAGCCGCGAGCAGATAAGCGGGAGTGAACCCGATCACCTCCGCGAAAGCCAGCAGCAGCACGAAAAACAGCACCAGCCCCGCGCCGACCAGCAGATAGGCCGGCCCGGCCACCGGCGCACCGCCGATCACGTCGAACATCAGCAGGGCGACGAAAGTGAAGCCGACGAAGAGGAAGCCGTACTTGGTGGCGCGGTTGACCTCGTCATACAGGTTGACCGGGTTGATCAGGTTCACCGCCACGGCATCGGTTTCGACCGCCGCCGGCTCGCCGATCGAGACGATCGGCCGGTTCAAGGCGAGGTTGCCGATCCGCCACTCTGCCGCAAAGCCCTGATCCGACACGCTCCGGCTCACCGGCAGGAAACCGCCGACGAAGGACGGATGCGGCCAGCGCGACGTCGCGCGCCACCTCGTGTCCTGCGCCGCCGGCTGGACCCCAAGCGAATCGTGGCCGCGCAGGGCATAGGCGATCTCGAAGCGGATCGGCACGCCGGCGGCTGGCGCCGCGCCCAATCGCGCGGAAAAGCCGCTGCTCTGGCTTTGCGACAGGCTCGATCCCGGAATCAGCGGCAGCGATCTGCCGTCCACCCGTACCACGGGCTGCGATCCGCCGAGCCCCTTGGCGCTGCTGACGCCGACGCGGAGTTCCGCCTCACTCAGCCGAATGGTCGCCGGATCGATGTTGAGCGCGGCGAGATCCGGCAGGCGGAAGAAGCCCGACTGGCGGACGTCCGCAGTGTAGACCACCGCCTCGTAGATCGATCGGCGACGAAGCTCAGGGGCGATCGCGGTTTCTATGGCCAGGCTGCTCGGGGCGACGAACAGCTCGCGCTCCTGCTGCTCGGTCCGGCTGAACTCGCGCCCGCCTTCATTGACCCGCGTCTGGACGAGTTGCGAGAAGGGCAGCACCAGGAACGGCCCGGCCAGCCGCTGCGGCTGACCCCAACCCTCTACGATCGAGCTGCGCGCGGCGCTCGACTGGCTCTCGCGGTCGTAGACGAGCAGGTAGACTGAAAAGAGGGGAACCGCGAGCAACAGCCCGAGCAGCACCACGACGGCGAACTTGTAGCTTGGCGTCGCGGACCTGCCGGGCGCCAGAGCCATGGCTCAATAAACCCGCTTCTTCGGCTTGATGTACTGGATGTCGTCGCTGAGCGTGTAGGTGTGGACCGGCCGGTAATCGAGCGTCACCGCGCCTTCGCGGAACCACGATATGGTGTGCTTCATCCACTCGTCGTCGTGCCGCTCGGGATAGTCCTCGTGCATGTGCGCGCCGCGGCTTTCGTGGCGGTTGGCGGCCGAGTGCATCGTCACCACCGCCTGCGGCAACATGTTGTCCAGCTCCAGCGTCTCGACCAGATCGGTATTCCAGATCAGCGAGCGATCGGTGACCTTGATATCGGCAAGACCCGCATGGACCTCGTCGATCTTGCCCATGCCCTCGCGCAAAGTCTCGGTCGTGCGGAACACGGCGCAGTCGGACTGCATCGTGCGCTGCATCGCCGCGCGGATCAGAGCGGTCGGGGTCTGGCCGTTGGCGTTGCGGTAGCGGTCGAGCCGGGCAAGCGCGCGGTCATCCTCCTCCTTGACGACCGGCCCATGCTTGCTGTTCGGCTTGATCGTCTCGGCAATGCGCATGCCCGTCGCGCGGCCAAACACGACCAGATCGATCAGGCTGTTCGATCCCAGGCGGTTGGCACCGTGGACCGAGACGCACGCCGCTTCGCCGACCGCGAACAGTCCGGGCACGACGCTGTCCGGATCGCCGTTCTTCAGCGTCACGACCTCGCCGTGATAGTTGGTCGGGATACCGCCCATATTGTAGTGGACGGTCGGCACCACCGGCAGCGGCTGCCGCGTCAGATCGACGCCGGCGAAGATCTTGCCGGTCTCGGTGATCCCGGGCAGCCGTTCCGCGAGCACCTTCGGATCGATGTGATCGAGGTGCAGGTAGATGTGATCCTTGTCCTT
>Ga0160473_101224_pt1 | contig 13401 bp, 15 predicted proteins | sample HID1975I_E11MG_FD_108217 | JGI IMG/M metagenome (GOLD analysis project Ga0160473, IMG submission 108217) | Enriched soil microbial communities from UW Madison campus, WI, USA - HID1975I_E11 MG | ecosystem: Environmental > Terrestrial > Soil > Unclassified | place: USA: Madison, Wisconsin... | reverse complement strand
CGTCCGTGGTGCTCCGCGTCGGCTATCGTCCCGCCAGCGACGACCCGGCCCACCGCCAGGCGGCGCTGCGGGTCGCCTTGTCGCGATACAATACAGGCCACCCGCAGCGCGGGTTTCGCAACGGCTACGTCGCCCGTGTGGAAGCCTCGGCGGTCCGCCTCGCTCTGACAGAGCCATCTTCTCCAGCGCTAGCAACGCCGCAGCTCGTATCGCGCCCCGCCTCGCCGCCGTCCGTGCCAGACGTCCTCGGGCGTCCGAACGCCGCTGGCCTGATCGTCTTCTCCCAGCCTCCCGGAGCCTCCTGCCATGAGCTTGCCTGTCTCCCACCGACGCCGTTCCGCGGCGGCGGCCACCCTCGCTTGCGCCGTCAGCCTAGCGGCGGCCGGTCCCGCCTTCGCCTCCGCCAATGTGGAGGGCTTGCTTCAGAACGTGGTCGATATGCTGACCGGCAACACCGCGCGTCTGCTGGCCGTCCTCGCCGTGGTCATCGTGGGCATCCTTTGGATGTTCGGCCTGTTCGACCTGCGCCGGGCCGCCATCGTGGTCTTGGGCATCGTGGTGGTGTTCGGCGCTGCCGAGATCGTCAGCCTGATCACGGGAGGCGGCTGATGACCGCCGCCTGCGTCACCGCCGGCGGCCTCGCCTTGGCCCTCCTCGTCCTGCTGCTGCGGCGGATGCTCTCGCCGACGCGGTTCGGCCAGGCGCTGGGCGGCGTCGCCATCGGCGTCCTGATCGCCGTCGGCGTCACATCTGCGGGAGGCGGCCATGGATGACGAACGCCTGACCGAAGACCCGCTGTTCCTGGCCTGCACCCGGCCGGCGATGGTGATGGGCGTGCCGATGGAGGCCTTCGGCGTCAACGTCATCCTGTCAGGGATCGTCTTCCTCGTCGGCGGCAGCCTGTTCTATCTGCTGGTCGCCCCGGCGCTGCATCTGGTGTTCCGCGCCATCTGCAACGCGGACCACAACGCCTTCCGACTGCTGTTCGTCTATGTCGACACCAAGGGCCGGGCACGCAACGGCGCGACCTGGGGCGGCTCGTCGCCGACGCCCTTGCCGCTGGTGCGCCGCCTCACGCCCAGGGGCCTGCGTCATGGCTGACAGCGCGACATCTCCCCGGCGGTTGAAGCGTGAGCCCGACGTGCGCGCCGCCCTGCCCTACGCCCGCCATGTCACCGATCAGATCGTGGCGCTGGACAGCGGCGCCCTGATGCTCTGCCTGAAGCTCGACGGGATCAGCTTCGAGACCGCCGACATGCGGGACCTCAATGACTGGCACGTCAAGCTGAACCAGGCTTGGCGGAACCTGGCCGACGACCGGCTGGCGGTCTGGCACCATGTCGTCCGTCGCCCGATCACGCTGACGCCGGCTGAGGGCCACGCCTCGGCGTTCGCCCGCGAGCTCGCGGCCGACTATGACGCCCGGCTCGCCGCGCGACGTCTGTTCGTCAACGAGCTCTATGTCTCCCTAGTCCTGCATCCCGGCCGCGAGGCGGGCGAACGCGCCGGCGCCCTGATACGCAGGCTTCGCGCCTCCCGGCGCGGCGGCGCCGAGATCGACGCGGCCCTGCTGCGCCGCCTGGAGGACGCCGCCCGCGACCTCGTGCAATTCCTCGCCCGCTACGGCCCGCGCCGCCTCGGCCTCTATGAACAGAACGGGCTGTGGTTCTCCGAGGCCCTGGAGATGATCCGGCTGATCCTGACCGGCAGGGCCGAACCAGTTCCTCTGACCTGCGGCCACCTGGGCGACGCCGTCTATGCCGCACGGGTCATCTTCGGCCGCGAGGCGCTGGAGCTGCGCGACGTTGCCGAGACCCGCTTCGCTGGCGTCCTGGCGATCAAGGAATACCCCTCCGCCACGCGGCCCGGCCTATGGGACGGGCTGCTGGACGCCCGCTTTTCCTTCGTCGTCTCCCAATCCTTCGCCTTCCTGTCCAAGCCCGCCGCCCGGGCGGTGATGGAAAGGAAGCAGAACCAGATGGTCTCCTCGCGCGACCGCGCAGCGTCGCAGGTCGAAGGCCTGTCCGAGGCGCTGGACGATCTGGTCTCGAACCGCTTCGTCCTGGGCGAGCATCATGCCTCCATCCTGGTCTATGGCGACGATCCAGCTGCCCTGGCCGACCACCTGGCCAAGGCGCGCGTTGTGTTGGCCGACTCCGGCCTGGTGGTGGCGCGCGAGGATTTGGGGCTGGAAGCCGCCTTCTGGGCCCAGTTCCCTGGAAACTTCTCCAAGCGCACCCGGCCCGCCGCCGTCACCTCGCGCAACTTCGCTGCGCTGGCGCCCTTCCATGCCCATCCGGTCGGGCGGCGGAGCGGCAATCACTGGGGCGAGGCCCTGGCGGTGCTGCGCACCACGGCCGCCTCGCCCTTCTATTTCAACCTGCACATTGGCGACCTCGGCCACACCTTCATCTGCGGTCCGTCCGGCTCGGGCAAGACCGTGGTTCAGAACTTCGTCCTGGCCCAGCTGGAGCGGTTCGGAGCCCAGCAGCTGTTCATCGACAAGGATCGGGGAGCCGAAATCTTCATCCGCGCCTCGGGCGGCGACTATTTGGCGCTGAAGGCCGGCGAACCGACCGGCTTCGCGCCGTTCAAGGCGCTGGAGCCGTCGCCCGCCAACCGCGCCTTCCTTGCCCAGCTGGTGCGCGCCCTGGTCGATCGCGTCGGCGAGACCCTCACCGTGGGCCAAGTTCGTGCCATCGACGAGGGCGTCCGGGCGTTGGAGGCCCTGCCCACGGCCCAACGCTCCCTCAGCGCGCTCCGCAGCCTCCTCGGCCAGGGCGACGCGGGCGGCATCGGCGCCCGGCTGGAACGCTGGGTTCACGGCGGGCCGCTCGGCTGGGTGCTGGACAATCCCGAGGACGCCGTGGCGCTGGACGCCCGGCTGGTCGGGTTCGACATCACCACCATCCTGGACGACGCCGAGGTGCGGGCGCCGGTGATGCTCTATCTGCTGCACCGGATCGGCGAGCGCGTCGACGGCCGCCGCCTGGTGCTGGACATCGACGAATTCTGGAAGGCCCTGGGCGATCCGGCCTTCACCGATTTGGCCCGCGACGGGCTCAAGACCTGGCGCAAACAGAATGCGGTGATGGTGTTCGGCACCCAGTCGCCGTCCGACGCCCTGGCCTCGCCGATCGCCCCGGCCATCCTCGAACAGTGCGCCACCAAAATCTTCCTGCCCAACGCCCACGGCCAGGCCCGCGACTATGTCGACGGCTTCGGCCTGACCCAGACCGAGTTCCGCCTGATCCGCGACGAGCTGAGGCCGGAATCCCACCGTTTCCTGGTCAAGCAGGGTCACGCCAGCGTGGTGGTGGAGCTGGACCTGACCGGCATGGACGACGCCCTGGCGATCCTGTCCGGCCGGGCTGAGACCGTGGCCCTCCTGGACCGCCTTCGGGCCGAGCATGGCGACACCTATGCGCACTGGCGCGACGCCTTCCATCAGCAAAGGAGACTCCCATGATCCGCCGTTCCCTTGGCGCGGCCGCAATGGCCGCCGCCCTATGGCTCGTCGCCGGCGCCGCTCAGGCCCAGCAGATCGTCCACGACCCGACCTCCTACGCCCAACTCGTGCGCGAAGCGCGCACGGCGCTCGATCAGTTGGAGCAGCTGCGCGAACAGGTGCGCCAGGGCCAGCAGTTGTTTGACAGCCTGAACGACCTTTCCGATGTCAACGCCCTGGCGCGCGAGCTCGGCCTGCCGGAGGTGCGCAATCCGCTCCCCGATTTGCGGTCGCTCCGAGCCGCCGCCGACGGCGACCTGTCGGCGCTCGGCGCCCTGGCCGCCCGAGCCGACGCCATCCGCGCCGAGACCCGCCTCTATACGCCGCCGGCTGGCGATGTCCTGGAGGTGGACCAGTACTACCGCGAGGCGCTGGAACGATCCGGCGCCCGCACCGCCCGCGACCTGGCCGTCGGCGAGGCCGTCGGCGCCGCCGCCGATCAGCGGCTGGCCGGGCTCGAGGCCCTTCGCCAAGCGCTCGATACGGCGCCCAACGCCCGCGCGGTGATGGACCTGGAGGCGCGCCTGTCCGCCGAACAGGCCCTGATCCAGAACGAACAGGTGCGGATGCAAGGTCTGGCGCTGACCCAGGCGGCCGAGGCGCGGCTGGAGGAACAGCGCGCCCGCGAACGCGCAGCCGCGGCCCGCGACGCTCGCCTGTCCACCTATCGGCAGGCGATCCAGTGAGAGCGGTCCTCCCCCTCCTGGCCACCCTGGTCCTCGGCGCGTGCGCCGAGGACGGCGGCACGGTCGAATCATTCGCCAGCGACCGAAAGGCGGCGGAGTCGGCCGTAGCAGAGTGTGACGCCGGGCGCCGGTCGCGCGGCTGCGACGCCGCCCGCGAGGGCCTGGCGGAGGCCAAACGCCGCGACCGCGAAGCGATCTACCGGCGCGCGCACTGAGGATCAGCCATGAGCTTCCGCGTCTTCGAGCCCAGCTACGTCTTCATCGACGAGCGCCTGAACGTCTTCCTCGGCGACCGCCTGTCGTCGGTGATCGCCGTAGTCGAAGGCCCGCTGCGCGTCGCGCTGGTCCTCTATGTGCTGCTCTATGGCTACGCCATCCTCAGAGGCGCCATCTCCGAGCCGGTGATGGATTTCGCGGTCCGCTCGGTGAAGCTGGCCTTCCTCTACGCCCTGGCGACCACGGCGGCCTATTCCAGCTTCGTCACCCAGCCATTGTTCGTGGATCTGCCCAACGCCCTGACCCAGGCGATCAGCGGCTCAGGCGCGCCCAATGTCGGGGCGGCCTTTGACCAATTCCTCGCCTATGCCGGCTATCTCAGCGAGACCATCGCCCGCGAGGGCTCGGCCTTCGACCTGGCCCCCTATATCGTCGCGGCGGCGGTCCTTATCATCGGCGCCCTAGCCTGCGCCCTTGGCTTCGGCATCGTCATGGTGGCGAAGCTGGCCTTGGCGCTCCTGGTCACGCTCGGCCCGATCTTCATTGCCGCCGCCCTGTTCGACGCCACGCGCCGCTACTTCTTCGGCTGGCTCAGCCAGGCGGTAAACTACCTCGTCCTCTTCGCCCTGATGATCACGGTCTTCCAGCTGGTGCTGTCGCTCGTGCGGGACCAGTGGGGCGCGATCGAGGGGCAGGATCCGATGGTGGGCGGGCTGATCTTCATCGCCCTGTGCCTGCTCGGCGCGATCTTCTTTCTCCAGACCCCGGCCATCGCCGCCGGCGTGGCGGGCGGCGCGAGCGCCGGCCTCGCCGACTTCGCCAACGCCGCCGCCCTCGGCTCCAGCCGCTCCGGCCGCGCCTCAGGTCCCGTCGAGGCGGGCCGGGCGCCGCCGCGCGGCGGCGGCTCCATCCGACCTCAAGGACGCTGACCCATGCGCACGCCTCTTCTCCTCGCCACCCTCCTGCCGCTCGTCGGCGGCTGCGCCACGCTGACGGCGGATCGCCTGCCGGTCTGCGACGGCCAGGCTCGCCGTCCGGCAAATCCTTACGGCTCGGTGCTGCTGCCGCCGGCGTCCGCAGCACCCGAACCGGCCCCCGATCCTGTGGGATCGTCGGTGGCCCCCACCAACGGGGCGACGGGAGGCTGCGCATGACCGGCGTCCCATCCAACGACCTCAACCGGTACTTCGCCGAGGCGAAGCGCTGGGACCAGGACCGGCTGGCCTCAGCCTTGCGCTCCAAGCGCCTCGCCTGGACCGTGGCCGCCACGGCAGGGGCCCTCGCCATCACCGCTACCAGCGCCGTTGTCGGCCTCACCCCCCTAAAGTCCGTCGAGCCCTTCGTGATCCGCGTCGACCAGGCGACCGGCGCGGTCGATCTGGCGCGCGGCCTGTCCGAGGAGACCGGCCCGGTCCGCTACGAGGAGGCGGTCAGCAAATACTTCCTCGCCCAGTACGTCCGCGCCCGCGAAGGCTATCTGGAGACGGCCGCCGAGGAGAATTTCCGCCTCGTGTCGATCCTCTCAGGCTCGACCGAGCAAAGACGCTGGGCCGATCTGTTTCGGGGGACCAACGCCGCCAGCCCCCAGAACCTCTATGGCCGGGGGGCCGAGGCTTCGGTCTCGATCCGCGCCGTCGGCTTCATCAATCCGGAAGTCGCCAACGTCCGATATCGCCGGACGGTGCGCCGCGCCCAGCAGGTGGAGGAGAGCGACTGGATCGCCACCATCGCCTTTTCCTACACGCGCGCGCCCATGACCGAGGCCGACCGGCTGCGCAATCCCCTTGGCTTCCAGGTGCTCTCCTACCGCTCAGACCCGGAGGTGATCCAATGAGACCGCTCGCAGCGCTGCTCGGCGCCTCTGTCCTCGCCTTGGCCGCCCCCGCCGTGGCCCAGGACGGCCGCATCCGCGACCTGACCTATGCGCCCGGCGCCGTCTACCCGATCGACGGCGCCTTCCGCACCGCGACCCAAATCATCTTTTCGCCGGACGAGACCATCCGCCACGCCGCCATCGGCGACAGCGTCGCCTGGGAGGTAGCCGCCGAGGGCTCGGTGCTGTTCCTGAAGCCCCGCGAGCGCCACGCCCCGACCAATCTGCTGGTCGTCACCGAGCGCGCCGGCGAGATCCGACACTACGCCTTCGAGCTCGACGCCCGTGACGCGGGCGCGGGCGTCTACCAGGTGCGAATCCGCTATCCGGCCGATGAGCGGGCCGCCGCCGAAGCGGCACTGGCGCGGGCCACGGACGCCGCCGAGACCCGCCTGGTTGGTCTCGAACTGGCTCAGGGGGCCGTCGAGGGCCGCCGCAACCTCGCCTATTCAGTTCAGGGCGACGCTTCACTCCAGCCCAGCGAAGTGAGCGACAACAGCCGCTTTACGGTCCTGCGCTTCCCCGGCGGCCAGGCTATTCCAGCCCTGTTCGAGATGGACGGTGAGACCGAACGGCTCGTGCCGTATGACGTGCGCGGGGAGTTCGTGGTCATACACGGCGTGGTGCGCGGGCTCAGGCTGCGGCGCGGGCAATCTGTTCTGTGCATCTACAACGAGGCGTTCGACGACCGCGCCGGTGCGACGGGCACGGGGACGGCCTCGCCCCAGGTCGAGCGCGTCCCGATGGGAGGCGCATCATGACCGACCCGGTCGACCCCCGCCCGGCCCCGGTTATGACGGACGCCCGTTCGTTCGGGCCGAAGCCGTCCCCGGCTGATCGGACCATCTCGCCGATCGCCGGGCGATTGGGCGGCCCGCGCAGCCGCTGGATCACCCTAGCCGCCCTGGCGGCGGGCTGCGGTGCCTTCCTGTTCGCCACTTGGAACCAGGGCGATCACCCGCCCCGCGGGGCGCCCGATGAGCCGGCACGCCAGTTCGTGCCTTTCGAACCGGCCCGGCGCGCGGCCGAGCCGCCCCTTCTTTCTGACCGAGACCTGGACCCGACCGCCCCGTCGTTGACAAATGAACCGATCATCCCCGCGATCGACGGTGCCGCCTCCGCCTCTCCGGAACCTCATGGCCCGTCGCCCGAGGCGCAGCGCCGCGCCTTGGCCGAAAGCGCCCAGCGCGCGCCCGTCCTCGCCTATAGCCGATCCGGCGGCGGCGCCCGCCCGATTCCTGAAGAAGGACCAGCGGCGGCGCCCATGTCAGCCGGCGAGCCGAGTTCTTTGGACCGGCTGCGGCAGGTGAGTCTGATCGGCCAAGCCCAGGCCGGGCGTCTGTCCAACCGACGTTTCCTCATTACCGCCGGCTCCAGCCTCCCGTGCGTGCTTCAGACAGCGATGGATAGCGCCACGCCCGGTTTTGTGGGCTGCGTCATCCCGAACGACATCTATTCCAACGACGGCTCCGTGGTGTTGATGGAGCGCGGCACACGAGTCCTCGGCGAATATCGTTCCAGCCTCCAGCGCGGCCGCGGCCGGCTGTTCGTGCTGTGGACCCGCGCTGTGACGCCGGAAGGGGTGGCCGTGACCCTGGCGTCGCCGGCCGCAGACGCGCTCGGCCGGGCCGGGTTTGACGGGCGGATCGACAGTCATTTCTGGGAGCGGTTCGGCGGTGCCCTCGTCCTCAGCATCGTCGATGGCGCGACTTCCGCCGTCGTGGACGCCGGCGCCGAACAGTCCGCCGTCCGCGCGCCGTCCGACGCCGCCTCGGTGGCCTTGCAGGACTCCGTCGGCATTCCGCCGACGCTGCGCAAGGACCAGGGTTCGGAGGTGTCGATCTTCGTCGCCCAGGATCTCGACTTCGCCTCGGTCTATCGGCTGAGGGCGCGCTGATGGGCGACACCGCCGTCCTCGACCACTATTTAAAGCCGCTGCGACCGCTGCTCGAACCCGAGGACGTCACCGAGCTGGTGGTCAACCAGCCCGGCGAGGTCGGCGTGGAGCGGGCCGGTCGCTGGGTCTGGCATGAGGCGCCGCAGCTGTCCGAGCCTTGGCTGCGGACCCTCGCCGTGGCCGCCGCGGCCTACACCCGTCAGGACGTGGGCGGCGATCGGCCGATCTGCTCCACGGTCCTGCCGGGCGAGGAACGCTGCCAGATCGTCCTGCCGCCCGTGGCCCCGGAAGGCACGGTGTCACTGACCATCCGCAAGCCCTCGCGGCGGCGGTTGACCCTGGAGGATTTCCGGGCCGGCGGCTTGTTCGATCAGACCGCTTTGGCCCGCGAGGGCAAGACGGACGCCGTCGACGCGGAGTTGATCCAGCTACGCGACCAGGGCGACTGGCCCACCTTCTTCCGCTTGGCCGTCGAGGCGCGCCGCAACATCCTGGTCTCCGGGGCCACCGGCTCGGGCAAGACCACATTCGCCAAGGGGCTGGTCGAACTGATCCCGTCGGAGGAACGGCTTCTGACCATCGAGGACACCCGAGAGTTGGTCGCGCCCCATCGCAACATCGTCCACATGATCTATTCCAAGGACGGCCAAGGGCTCGCCCCGGTCGGGCCGAAGGCCCTCTTGGAAAGCGCGCTTCGGATGCGGCCGGACCGCATCCTGCTTCAGGAGCTCCGGGACGGGACCGCCTTCTTCTATCTGCGCAACGTCAACTCCGGCCATCCGGGTTCAATCACCACGGTCCACGCCGACTCCGCCGCGCTCGCCTTCGAACAGCTGACCCTTCTGGTGCGGGAATCCGAGGGCGGCCGCGACCTGCCCCGCGACGACATCCGCGCCTTGCTGCATCTGCTGATCGATGTGGTGGTGCAGATGAAGAAGGTCGACGGCCGCTTCCGCATGACCGAGGTCTGGCATGAACCGCTCCGCAAGCGCCGCGCCGGGGCCTAACGCCGCCAAGCTGGCCTTTGGGCTGTTTGCCGCCGTTCTGTTCATGACGGCCGGCGGCGGGACGATCGCCCTGATCGGCCTCGGCCAATTCTCCGGCGACGTCGATCCGCTCCGGGCGCCGGCCTGGTTCTGGTACTATCGCGGCGATCCAGAAGTGCGGCGCTGGCTGCTGATCGGGTTCGGGTCCGCGACGTTCCTCACCGTGCTCAGCGCCGCCGCCGCTCTTCTGAGCCGCCGGCGGCCCCTTCATGGCGCCGCTCGGTGGGCGACGGCGTCGGAACAGCGAGCCGCGGGCTTGCGGGCGCGCCAAGGTCTCATACTTGGTCGGGCCAGGGAGGGTGGTTTTCTGATCAGCGACGGGCCTGAGCATGTGATGCTCTACGCTCCCACGCGGACGGGCAAGGGCGTCGGGGTGGTGATCCCCAATCTCCTGACCTGGCCTCATTCAGTCGTCGTCCTCGACATCAAGCGCGAAAACTTCGAAGCCACGGCCGGCTACCGTGCGGAATGCGGCCAGCGGGTCCTGATGTTTGATCCCCTCGCGTCGGATGGCCGAACGGCCCGGTTCAATCCGCTCGGGCACGTGGACCGATCGGACGCCCTGGCGGTGCTTGACGAACTCCAGCGCATGGCGGCGATGCTGTTTCCCGGCCACGACCACGCCGATCCCTTCTGGTCGGAAGCGGCGCGCACCGGCTTCATCGGCGTCGGCGCCTATGTCGCCGCCACCCCGGACCACCCCTTCACTCTGGGCGAGGTCTTCCGCCAATTGACGGCCGGCGATCCCCGCCAGCGGTTTCCGAAGGCGATCGAGGCGCGGCTCCGCGAGGGCCGCCCTCTGCCCACCGGCTGTGTCGCGGCGCTCAATGATTTCTGCGCCTCCAGCGAGAACACTTTCGCCTCGGTCCGCCAGACTCTCACGACACGCATGGGCCTTTGGCTGAACCCCCGGGTCGATGCGGCCACGACCGCCAGCGACTTCGACCTCCGCGATCTTCGGTCCGGAACGATCTCCCTCTACCTCGGCGCCTCGCCGGACAATCTGCTCAGGGTCGCCCCGCTCTACAGCCTCTTGTTCCAGCAGCTCGTGGACCTCAACAGCCGGTCGCTTCCGGCGCCGGCCGATAAGCCGACTTTGGTGCTTCTGGATGAGTTCGCGCGGCTCGGCGCAGCGCCGGTCCTGGCGCAAGCCTTCTCCTGGGTCGCCGGCTACGGCCTCCGTCTTCTTTCGGTGATCCAAAGCCCGGCCCAGTTGAGAGCGATCTATGGACACGACCTGGCCGAGGACATCTTCGCCAACTGCGGAGTGGAGGTGGTGTTCGCGCCGAAGGACCTGAAAACCGCCCAGGATCTCAGCGAAAGGCTCGGCGCCTACACTTACGCCGCTCGCAGCCGCAGCCGCCCGAAAGGCCTCGGCGGCGGTCGCCGTACGGTCACGGTGTCCGACCAGCGGCGTCCGCTGATGCTGCCGCAGGAGCTTCTGCAGATGCCCCCGACTGATCTGCTGGTGCTCAAGGCCGGGCTGCCGGCCATCCGTGGCCGAAAGATCGCTTATTACAGGGAGCCCGTCTTGCGCCGACGCCTCCGCCCAGCGCCGCAGATCAATCGCGCGCCTCCGCTCCCCATAGACGCTTCCCTCCCCAACCCCATCCCGACAAAGGAGAACGGCGAAATGGACCTCGATGCGATCATCCGGGCCTTCGCCGAAGAAGGCCTTCCCCCGCCGGCGCATGGCGCCTCTGAGGGGCAGGTCCGAGACTGGCTCGACCGCGTGATGGCCGAGCCCTCGACCGACCCGGAACGTGACGCATGACCGAGCCCGTCGCGCCTCCCCGCACCCCCGAAGCCGAAAGGCCCGGCAACCACATCGGCCCCGACCGGGCCCGACGCGGCGAGGCGAAGACCCGCTCCACCGCCAAGGGCGATCTGCCTCAGGCCATTCTTGATCGCTATCTGATCGAACGGGACCTAAGAGGGCGTCCCGAACGCTTCTACCGCGACCACCGAACCCCTGACCCGGCGTTCCGAGATCAGGGTCGCCGCCTGAGCACGGATCGGGCCTATCCCGATACTGTGGCCGACATGCTCAAGGTCGCCCAGCACCGCGGGTGGATGCGGCTGAAAATCGAGGGCGACGATGTCTTCCGGCGCGAGGTCTGGGTTCAGGGCCGTGCGATGGGTTTGGGCGTCCAAGGCTATCGTCCGCGAGACCGTGATCGCGGCGCGGCGGGCCAGCCCGTCAGTCGGCGTTTCACGCAGGAGCGCTTGGACAGGGTCTCTGCGGTGGTTCGGGCCCTCATCCGCGATCCGGAAGCGCGGCGACGTCTTCTCGATCATGCCGCCGTTCGGGCAAATCTCGCCAAGGATCGCACGTATTCGGATTCGGTACGGTCTAGGCACGAACGCTATCGCTGAAGCCACAACTTTGCGGGGAGTCTAGGCCCCCGTGCTGTTTTGCATATCCGCGACATCCGCTAAGTCTCAGGTGCTGCGACCCGCGTCGCCCTATGATTCTGGAGGCGCCAATGGCGCAAGGTGTGCAACTCGACGTTCTGCGGCGCTTCACGTCATGAAGGTTTCAGTGCACAGCCACTGCTCCGGGGCCGAACGCGTGCCGACCGAAATCCTTGAGGGCGTGGTTGCTTCAGTCGCCGCCGTGGACGTGCGGGTTGAGCGCGGCGCCGCTCGACGGATTCGCGATCAGTTCGTCGCAGAACTCCGCACGCGCGGCTGGTCCAGTGAAGTGACGGTTGCGCGCGGCTCCGACATGAGCATCACCTCCATGAGGGAGGGTATCGGCCTCTGTCTTCAGACCGGCAACATGGCGCGGATGTATGCCGACCTCATCAAGCTTCAGACACTCTATCTCGACAACGCTATCGAAGCCGCAATTCTTGTGCTGCCTTCCCAGCCGGTCGCCTTGTCGATTGGCGACAACATCGCCCAATCGGCCCGTTTGGAGCGTGAGCTCGAAATCTTCCGCAAGGTCTTCTACGTCCCCTCGCTGGTCGTATCCCTGGAGTGAAAATGCCGGACAACGCCTTACCCGACACTGCCAAGGGCTCCCGGTTTGGCTGGCCGCGACCCGCGCGCTTGGAGGAGTTCAAGACCCGGCTCGAGACCAAGGGGCTTCCGACGGACCGCGTGGTGTTTCAGGGTCTGAACCAAGACTTGCCGATCATCCGGATTCCGATCGACCTGCCCAAATATCGGATGGCCAACGGGCGCACGGCGTCTCTTCAGGTGGAGCACCTGGCGCTTAACCCCGACCTGCGATCCGACATGTTCACCGGTGACCCTGAGATGTGGGACGCCCAGGAGGTGCAGCACGAGCTCCTGTTGAAGTTGGGACGGCTTTCGGACCTGGACGGCTATTTCGAGGATCCGGCGCACCAACAGGTCAACCCCCTGCTGCTTGACGAGAACGGCTTTGTCGTCAACGGCAACCGCCGCCTTTCGATGTGGCGGCAGCTTCTTCACGATGAACCTGAAAAGTATGGTCACTTCGAACATATCGAAGTCGTCGTCCTGCCGCACGCGACGGAGAAGGATTTAAATCGGCTTGAGGCGCAGCTTCAGATCGAAAAGGACATCCGAGCTGATTACAGCTGGGACGCCCAGGCCAATATGATGGTCGCCAAGATGGAGCGTGACGGCATCAAGGCCGAAGAGCTGTGCAAGCTTTATCGGATGAAGGACGCCGAGTTCGCCCAACTCCTCGACATGCGGACCTACGCCGACGAATATCTTCGGTCGCGCGACAAGGCCAATATGTGGTCGGAGGTCTCCGGTCAGGAGCACACCTTCCAGCGCCTGGTGCAGAGTCGGTCGAGGCTCTCCGGTGTGGTCCGCAAGGAAGTTTTCAAAGAAGCCGCCTTCGCCCTAATCGACGAACCGACGGCGGTCGGCCGGCTGTACATCGCCATCCCCGACCTCGCTGCGAACCTAGACAAGGTCGTTGAACGGCTTGCCGCCGAGCTCGAGGTGGAGACCACGACACCGGATGACGGGCTGGACGACCTCTTCGGGGCCGGAAAGACCGACGATGACGCCGGCGCCAGGGAAACCGGGCTGATCAACGCCTTGAAGGACCCGGAGCAGCGCGCTCTCGCCCGCGACACGATTGCTGACGTCCTTGAAACAGAGCGACAGCTCAAGAAGGACGTCAAGAAGGCCGGCTATCTGCTCGACCAGTGCGCCAAGGCGAACAGCTT
>Ga0160473_101223_pt1 | contig 13406 bp, 9 predicted proteins | sample HID1975I_E11MG_FD_108217 | JGI IMG/M metagenome (GOLD analysis project Ga0160473, IMG submission 108217) | Enriched soil microbial communities from UW Madison campus, WI, USA - HID1975I_E11 MG | ecosystem: Environmental > Terrestrial > Soil > Unclassified | place: USA: Madison, Wisconsin... | reverse complement strand
CGAAGTCTCGCGTGCATTGAAGGAGGCCGAGACCCACGGCCTGCTCGGCAGCGACAACCGGCCCGGCGCGGCCGACATGTTCAACGACGTCTACAAAGAGCTGCCCGAACACCTTCGTCGCCAGCGCCAGCAGTTGGGAGTCTGACCACCATGAGCGAAACCGAACTCCAGACCACCGGCGGCTCGCCGATGACGATGATCCAGGCGCTGCGCTCGGCGATGGACGTGATGCTCGAGCGCGACGACAACGTCGTCGTGTTCGGCGAGGACGTCGGCTACTTCGGCGGCGTGTTCCGCTGCACCGACGGCCTGCAGGCCAAGTACGGCAAGCAGCGCGTGTTCGATGCGCCGATCTCCGAAAGCGGCATCGCCGGCGCGGCGATCGGCATGGCCGCCTACGGCCTGCGCCCGGTCGCCGAAATCCAGTTCGCCGACTACATCTATCCCGCCTACGACCAGATCGTGTCCGAGGCCGCGCGCCTGCGCTATCGCTCGGGCGGCATGTTCACCTCGCCGCTGGTGTTCCGCACGCCCTGCGGCGGCGGCATCTACGGCGGCCAGACCCACAGCCAGAGTCCGGAGGCGATCTTCGCCCACGTGGCCGGCCTGCGCACGGTCATGCCGTCCAATCCCTACGACGCCAAGGGCCTGCTGATCGCCTCGATCGAGAACGACGATCCGGTGATCTTCCTCGAGCCCAAGCGCCTCTACAACGGCCCGTTCGACGGCCACCACGACCGCCCGGTCGTCGCCTGGTCCAAGCACGCCGACAACCTCGTGCCAGAGGGCTACTACAGCGTGCCGCTGGACAAGGCCGCCATCGTCCGCGAAGGCAAGGCGGTCACGATCCTGACCTACGGCACCACCGTGTGGGTGGCGCAGGCCGCGGCAGAGGACGCGGGCATCGACGCCGAGGTCATCGACCTGCGCAGCCTGTGGCCGCTGGATCTCGACACGATCACCGAGTCGGTCAAGAAGACCGGCCGCTGCATCGTGCTGCACGAGGCCACGCGCACCTGCGGCTTCGGCGCCGAACTGGTCGCGCTGGTGCAGGAGCACTGCTTCTATCACCTGCAGGCACCGGTCGAACGCGTCACTGGCTGGGATACCCCCTATCCGCATGCGCAGGAATGGGACTACTTCCCGGGCCCGGCCCGGGTCATCGAAGCGTTGCAGCGCGTGCTGGAGGACTGAGCCATGGGACATCACGTCATCAAGATGCCGGACATCGGCGAAGGCATCGCCGAAGTCGAAGTGATCGCCTGGAAGGTCGAAGTCGGCGGCCAGGTCGCCGAAGACCAGGTCGTGGCCGAGGTCATGACCGACAAGGCCATGGTCGAGATCCCCTCCCCCGTCGCCGGCACGGTCGTCTCGCTGGGTGGCAAGCCCGGCGAGATGATGGCCGTCGGCAGCGAGCTGATCCGCCTCGAAGTCGAAGGCGCCGGCAATGCCGCATCCGCCGGTGCACCGGCCGCGGCCAAGCCCGCTGAAGCCGCCGCAGAGCCCAAGGCCGAAGCGCCGAAGCCGGCTGCGGAAGCCAAGCCCGCACCTGCCACCGAGGCCAAGCCGGCTGCCACGCCTGCGAAGGCCGCGGCGCCTGCACCGGCCGCCAAGAGCGATGCGCGCGGCGCCGTCACCAACGGCGTGCTCAACGCCGGCGAAGCGCCGCTGGCCTCGCCCGCCGTGCGTCGCCGTGCCTGGGATCTGGGCATCGAGCTGCGCTACGTGCCGGCGACCGGTCCGGGCGGCCGCATCCTGCACGCCGATCTCGACGCCTATGCCGCTGCCGGCGGCAAGGCGCAGCCGGTCGGCGGTGGCGCGGGCGGCAGCAGCTACGCGCGCCGCACCGGCGAGGAGCAGGTGCAGATCATGGGCCTGCGCCGCAAGATCGCGCAGAAGATGCAGCAGTCGTGGTCGAACATTCCGCACATCACCTATGTGGAAGAAATCGACGTCACCGACGTCGAGGTACTGCGCGCCAAGCTCAACGAGCGCTGGGGCAAGGAGCGCGGCAAGCTGACCCTGCTGCCGTTGCTGGCACGCGCGGTGGTGCTGGCCGCGCGTGACTTCCCGCAGATGAACGCCCGTTTCGACGACGAGGCCAACATCGTCACTCGCTACGAGGGCATCCAGCTGGGCATCGCGACGCAGAGCGCGGTGGGCCTGTCGGTGCCGGTGGTCGCGCATGCCGAATCGCTGGACCTGTGGCAGACCGCGGCCGAGATTTCGCGCCTCGCCACTGCCGTGCGCGAAGGCAAGGCGACGCGCGACGAGCTGTCGGGTTCGACGATCACCATCAGCAGCCTCGGCCCGGTCGGTGGCGTGGTAACCACGCCGATCATCAACCACCCGGAAGTGGCGATCGTCGGCGTCAACCGCATCATCGAACGTCCGATGTTCCGCGAAGGCCAGGTCGTCGCCCGCAAGCTGATGAACCTCTCGTCCTCGTTCGACCATCGCATCGTCGACGGCATGGACGCCGCCGAGTTCGTGCAGGCGATCCGTCGTCGTCTGGAAACCCCTGCACTGCTGTTCGTGGAGTAACTGATGAGCCAGACCATTGAAACCCAGCTGCTGGTCATCGGCGGCGGCCCCGGCGGTTACATCGCCGGTATCCGCGCCGGCCAGCTCGGCGTCAAGACCATCGTCGTCGAAGGCGTCAATCCGGGCGGCACCTGCCTCAACATCGGCTGCATTCCGTCGAAGGCGCTGATCCATGCCGCCGAGGAATTCGCCAAGGTCACGACGTTCGCGGCCGGCACGTCTCCGCTCGGCATCACCGTGCAGGCACCCGCGCTCGATCTCGCGAAGACCGTCGCGTGGAAGGCCGGCATCGTCAAGAAGCTGACCGGCGGCGTGAGCGCGCTGCTGAAGAAGAACGGCGTGCAGCTCATCAAGGGCTGGGCGACGGTCGTCGACGGCAAGACCGTCGATGTCGCCGGTGCCGGCGACGACGGCGGCACGCTGCGCATCAAGTGCGAGCACCTGCTGCTCGCGACCGGTTCAGAGCCGGTGGAGCTGCCGTTCCTGCCGTTCGGCGGCAAGGTGATCTCCTCGACCGAAGCGCTGTCGCCGACGTCGCTGCCGAAGCAGCTGATCGTCGTCGGTGGCGGCTACATCGGCCTGGAGCTCGGCACGGTCTACCGCAAGCTCGGCTGCGAGGTCACCGTGGTCGAAGCGCAGGACCGCATCCTGCCGGCCTACGACGCGGAACTGACGAAGCCGGTTGCCACGCATCTCGACAAGTCGGGCGTGAAGGTGCTGACGAAGCACAGCGTGCTCGGCCTGACCGATGACGGCGCGCTGCGCGTGCGCGATCCCGACGGCAACGAGCTCACCCTCGATGCCGACCAGATCCTGGTCGCAGTCGGCCGTCGCCCGAAGACCGACGGCTTCAATCTCGAATCGCTGGGTCTCGATCTCGCCGGCAAGGCCATCAAGATCGACGACCAGTGCAGGACCTCGATGCGCAACGTCTGGGCGATCGGCGACGTCGCCGGCGAGCCGATGCTGGCGCACCGGGCGATGGCGCAGGGCGAACTGGTGGCCGAAGTGGTCAGCGGCAAGAAGCGCCACTTCGTGCCGGCCGCGATTCCGGCCGTGTGCTTCACCGATCCGGAAGTCGTCGTCGTCGGCCTGTCGCCGGACGAGGCCAAGGCGCAGGGCATCGACGTCAAGTCGGCGCTGTTCCCGTTCGCAGCCAACGGTCGCGCGATGTCGCTGGAGTCGACGGATGGCTTCGTGCGCGTGGTCGCGCGCGCCGGCGATCACCGCATCCTCGGCTGGCAGGCGGTCGGCGTGCAGGTCTCCGAGCTGTCGATCGCGTTCGTGCAGTCGATCGAGATGGGCGCGACGCTCGAGGACATCGCCGGTACCATCCATCCCCACCCGACGCTGGGCGAAGCCGTGCAGGAAGCCGCGCTGCGCGCACTCGGCCACGCCCTGCACATCTGAGCCACGCCGCATGACCATCGAGCCGATCCACACTTTCCGCATCGTCCCGTCGCAGCAGGCCCGCCTGCAGGCCGACCGCGAAGCGATCCTCGCCGACCCCGGCTTCGGCACGCACTTCACCGACCACATGGTCGCGATCGACTGGACGGTCGAAGCCGGCTGGCACGATGCGCACGTGCGGCCGTTCGGCCCGCTGACGTTCTCCCCGGCCGCCGCGGTGCTGCACTACGGCCAGGAGATCTTCGAAGGCATGAAGGCGTTCCGCCATGCCGACGGCTCGATCTGGACCTTCCGGCCCGACGCCAACGGCCGTCGCCTGCAGCATTCGGCCCGCCGCATGGCGCTGCCGGAACTGCCCGTCGACCTGTTCGTCGAATCGATCCGCCAGCTGGTCCACACCGACCAGAACTGGGTGCCGGGCGGCGGCGAGTCCAGCCTCTACATCCGGCCCTTCATGATCGCCAACGAGGAGTTTCTCGGCGTGCGCCCTGCCCGTCGCGTGGCGTATTACGTGATCGCCAGCCCCGCCGGCGCCTACTTCAAGGGCGGCATCAAGCCGGTCTCGATCTGGCTCTCGCGCGACTACGCACGCGCCGGCCGCGGCGGCACCGGTTCGGCCAAGTGCGGCGGCAACTACGCCGCGTCCCTGCTCCCGCAACGCGAGGCCGTCGCCAACGATTGCGCGCAGGTGTTGTTCCTCGACGCCGAGACGAACAGCTACGTCGAAGAACTCGGCGGCATGAACGTGTTTCTGGTCCTGCGCGACGGCAGTGTGGTCACGCCCGCACTGACCGGCAGCATCCTCGAAGGCATCACCCGCGACAGCGTGATCCAGCTGCTGCGCGACCGCGGCCACACCGTGACCGAACGCCGTGTCGAGATCACCGAGTGGATCGAAGGTGTGCGCTCGGGCGAGATCGCCGAAGTCTTCGCCTGCGGCACCGCGGCCAGCATCTCGCCGATCGGCGTGCTCAAGGGCAGCGACTTCAGCGTCGGCGATGCGGATGCACAGCCGGGCGAGGTCACGATGGCGATCCGCAAGGATCTGCTCGACATCCAGTACGGCCGCGTGCCGGACCGGCACGGGTGGTTGACGCGGTTGGTGTGATCCGACGCTTCAAGCTGATATGAGAACGGCCCGCATTGCGGGCCGTTTTCTTTGCTGCGTAGTCTGCGGCTCCGTTTGGACCGTGACGGAACTGCGTTCCCTGATGTTCGCAATCGGCCAAAGCAAAGCGAAGCCTATCGCCTCACTCCAGCGGGATGCGCAGAATGCTCTCCACGCCGCTGGCAGTGTATGTCTTGGTGAAGGGTGTCTTGACCGTGACGTAAAGCGCGGTGCCGCCTGCCGAGAGCGCCAGGCTGTTCGGATTGGGGCCTGCCCGCACGGTGCGCTTGGTTTCATGCGTGTCGGCATCGACGATGGTTACGGTGCCCTGGTCACGATGCGTGACGTAAAGCTCGCGACGGGCGCCGTTGAAGAGGATTCCCATCGAGTCCCCGGCGTCGGCGATCTCGCCGACCTTGCGACCGGTCTCCGGGTCGACGATCAGCGTGGTCTTCAGTTGCGAATGGTCAGTGACGTAGAGCAGGTTCTTCTCCACGTCGAGCGCCATGTTCAGCAGCAGCGCCGGGGTGTCGCCGGCGGGCTTGAAGCGATGGGTGATGCGACGGCGCTCGGGATCGATGCGCAGGATTTCGCCGCTGCCGTTGGCGGCATACAGATCACCGTTACCCGGATGCAGCATGAGACCGGTGAGCCACTTACCGGCGTTCTTGATGGTGTGGCGCAACTCGAGCGTACGCGCGTCGACGACCCAGATCACCGCCGGATCGCCGACTGCGCCGACGTAGAGCAGGTCGCGATCGCGGTCATAGATGACCTGCCGCGGCCCGTAGCGATGGCCCTGGCTGTCCTTCTCGTCCTCGAAACGCAGGCGTGCGACGACGGTGTTCGACTCCAGGTCGATCGCAGTGAGCGCGTGTTCGAGACTGTTGGTGGCGAACAGCCGCTTCCCATCCGGCGAGAGCGTCAGCCCGAGGTTGCGCATGTCGGTGTGGATCGCGCCGATGGGCTGCAGCGTGGTCGGGTCGAGTCGATAGACGACGCCGCCGGTCACGTTGGGAATCGACAGCGCCGAGGCCACATAGACCGCCCCGTCGTGCGGATTGCTGACGACCTCGTAGATGCCGCGGGTGAGTTCGCGGTAGATCACGCCGTCGTCGATCACGGTGCCGGTGGCCGGCTCGACGGGCAACGCAGGCGTGAAGGCCGGTGCAGCCGTGGTGGGCTCGGCTGCGCCGGCGATTGTCGCCAGGCCGAATGCGCACAGGGTGGCCAGTGCGCGGATGCGTGGGGAACGTGAGATGGCGGTGCGAAGGGTGTTCGAGCGCATGAGAGGTCCTTGGATGAGATGGCCGCGGCCGGCGCAGCTTGGGCGCCGGCCGGACGGAATCAGAAGGTGTAGGTGAAGGTCAGCTGGCCATTGCGCTTCTCGCCGTACGCGCCGTAGCCGTTGATCTGCGCGAGGTATTCCTTGTCGAGCAGGTTGTTGGCGTTCAACTGCACCGTGAACTGCGGCGCCAACCGATAGCGCACGAAGGCGTTGACCAGCGCGTAGCTGGACTGCTCGAAGCGACCGTAGGCCGGCACCGGGTAATGGATGCCGTTCTGCCAGTTCACGCCGCCGCCGAAGGTCAGTTCCGTCGCGCTGCGCGGGGTGTAGCTTGTGAACGCCTTGAGCGTGGCCTGCGGCAGGCGCGGATTGACGTCGGCGCCATCGGCGTCCTGTGCCACGTAGCGAGAGGCACCGAAGGTCGCGTTCCAGCCCGGCGTCAGCTCGCCGTTGAGCTCGAACTCGAAGCCGCGGCTCACGGTGCCTCGAGCCGCGGTGTAGGCGAACTCGCCCGGTCGCGATGGGATCGGCTCGCCAGTGAGCTGCGCCACGTTGTCCTGCTCGATGCGGAACACCGAAAGCGAGGCATTGAGGCGATCGTCGAACCAGGCGCCCTTGACGCCCACCTCGTAGCTCTTGCCGTCGACCGGGTCGAGATAGTCGCCGTCGCTGCCGCGCGCGACCTGCGGCTGGAAGATTTCCGTGTAGCTGGCATACGTCGACCAGACGGGCGAGACCATGTAGACGAGACCCGCGTACGGCGTAACGGCTTCATGCGAACGGTCGGCGCCCTCCCCTTGGCTTTCCCACTCGGTGTATCGCGCGCCGAGTATCAGCTTCAGCGGTTCAACCAGCGAGAGACGCGTAGCGGCATAGCCGGCTTTCTGGGTGATCGTGCCTTCGCTGGACAGTGCCAGCGGATTCCACGCGGGCTGCGCAATCTTGCCGGTCCAGCCGAGGTAACTGTCGAACGGATTCCATGCCAGGCCCGGGCCGCCGATCTGGTAGTCGCCGTAGTTGGCATACTCGCGCTCGTTGTAGCTCGCACCGGCCATGAACTGGTGCTCGCGGCCGAAAGCCTGGAACGGCCCTTCGACGTAGCCGTCGAGAGCATTCACCTCGCGCTGCGTGTTGTAGAAGCCTGCGGACGGTGAGATTCCGCCACCGGTGACCGGGTCAAAGAACGATTCGCCGGTGCTCCAGTCGTTGTAGGCCGGATAGAAGAGCTTGTCGTCGGCACTGGTCTTGTCGTGAGTCGCGCCCAGCTTGATCGACCCGCCGTTGGCAAAGGCATGCTGCAGCGTCGCGAAGGCGCGCTTGCTGGTGGTGTCCCAATACGTCCAGTCCGGCGACGGATTGAAGGAGACCGGATAGCCGGTGGGCGAACCGTCCGAGAACACCATCGGGAAGCCGCCCCAGGTCGCGCCGTCGGCACGCTTTTGCTGGTAGTCGTAGCCGATGCTGAGCTGCGTGTCGGGGGTGAGATCGGCATCGAGCACCACGTAGCCCAGACGCTTGCGCTGGTGATAGCGCTCCATCTGCGCATCGGTATCGAGATAACTGCCAATCGCGCGTGCACGCACAGTGCCGCTAGCGTTGAGCGGCGTGGTCACGTCCACCGTGCTGCGGGTGCGGCCCCAACTGCCGACGTCGAGCGCCACGCTGCCGGTGAACTCGGCGCTGTCGGCGTGCTTGCGGATCAGGTTCACCGATGCGGACGGATTGCCCGCACCGCTGAGCAGGCCGGTGGCGCCGCGCACGATCTCGACGCGGTCGTACAACGCGAGGTCGAGGCCGGAATCGCCATAACTCCAGTTCTGCACCATCTGCGTAGGCAGGCCGTCGAACTGGTAGCTGTCGATGTAGAAGCCACGCGCGTAGAACTCGGTACGCTCGCTGTCGGATTGCGTGCTGCTGACACCAGTCGTGTTGGCCAGAACGTCGATGATGTCGTCGAGGTTCTGGTCCTGGATCCGCTCGTGGCTGATGATGCTCACCGACTGTGGAATCTCGCGCGGCGCGAGGTTGAAGCGGGTGCCCGCTGTGGTTTTGCGCACGCTGTAGCCTTCGGCGCGCTCGCCTTTGACGACCAGGCGGTCGAGCGTCGTCGCATCGCCCCCGCTGCTTGCCGTGTCTTGCGCCCAAGCGGCGGCGGAGGCCAATGCGCACGACGCGACCAAGAGAGCCTGAGAGAGGCGGCGGTGGCGCAAAGAGCGCATGCGGACATCGAGGGGGCGGTTCATTCGGAACTCCGGAACGGAAATCGCTCCCGCCTCGTGCGGCTGCGGATGCAGCCCGGCACGCGAGAGAACGTAATGGCTTTTGGTGGGCGGCTGGCTATCGGATGGCACGCGCGGCAGGTACGAAACACTGCGCGGGCGTGATCCATGGCTGACTGTTGGGCGACGCCTGAGCGCCTGGGGCCGGCCGCGAAACCTGCATGTGCCGGTGACCGGCCGTGATCTTAACTGATAACGATTCTTGATTGCACTTGCTCCATGCCGGATTGTGGGCAACGGCTAATCCCGTTGTCGCGATATCAGGTCAGCAATCCGACGATTGCCGGCACCGCGCCCACCAAACGCAGCCAGCCACTATCCAGCTGTTGTTCAACGCCTTGGCCGCAGAGGAGCGTGCGCTTGCAAGAAAGTTGACCTGGAACCGTTGTTTCGGAGATCACCGAGTGGATCGAAGGCGTGCGCTCGGGCGAGTCGGCGTGCTCAAGGGCAGCGACTTCAGCGTCGGCGATGCGGATGCACAGCCGGGCGAGGTCACGATGGCGATCCGCAAGGATCTGCTCGACATCCAGTATGGCCGCGTGCCGGATCGGCATGGGTGGTTGACGCGGCTGGTGTGATCCGACGCTTCAAGCTGATACGAGAACGGCCCGCATTGTGGGCCGTTTCTTGTTGCGAGCGACTGTAGGGAAGTGAACCTGGAACCGATACTCCCACTCGTCGCTAATAAAGAGGTTAGGTGAAGTGGCCAGGACAAAAGCCTGATCCTGCACTGGCATACAGTGCACGTGGCCTTGGGAGCCCCTCCTCGAGGGTCGTCAGAATTCACCCATGTTTGGACTCAGGCTTAGGCTTTCTACCGCCTATACTCGCTCAGAGATGCTGGAAGGATCCAAGGATGAGCCAGGACATTGAAGCGCTACGCGCCGCACTCCGCGCCTTCACGCTGGAGCGGGACTGGGAGCAATTCCACAGCCCCAAGAATCTTGCCCTGTCCGTGTCAATCGAAGCCGCCGAGTTGCTCGAGCATTTCCAGTGGCTCACGGAGGCTCAGAGCCGCGAACTAAGCGAGGAGCAGCGCCAGCAGGTCGGTCACGAAATTGCCGACGTCCTGCTCTACCTCCTGCAGCTGGCAGACAAGCTGGACATCGATCCCGTGGCCGCCGCGTACCAGAAACTGGCGATCAATGCCGGTAAGTACCCGGTCGATCGGGCTAAGGGCACCAGCAGGAAGTACACCGAACTCTGAAACGGCCGTCCAAGGAGGATCCGCTGGCGTGATCGTTTATCAGGCGACAAAGAGCACTTTCCTGCACGACACCGATCATGCGCAGATCGAGGACGTAGTCGAACGCGCTTTCGTCCAGCGCACCGGGCGTTACGCAGCCCAGTCCGAATTCAAGTCCTGGCGCAACTCCCTCGCGGCGATGGCTCGTGTCCTGCGCGACAGCGAGATCCCGGACGACATCGGCGTCGGTGTCGAGTTCGGTATCCCGCAGACGTCCAAGCGGATCGACTTCATTCTGTCTGGCAAAGCCGACGACGGGACGCCACATCTGGTCATCGTCGAGCTCAAGCAGTGGTCCAGTTCCCGGGTCAGCGAGAAGGACGGCATCATCGTCGCCAACCGTGGCGGTCGTTCAGAGACCGAAGGTCCGCATCCCAGCTACCAGGCATGGTCCTACGCTGCACTGCTCAATGGCTTCAACGAGGCCATCTACGAGTCAAACACCGAGCTTCGCCCCTGCGCCTACCTGCACAATTACAAGGACGACGACGTCATACGCGACGCGCGGTACGCCGCCTATCTGGACAAGGCTCCGACATTCCTCGACGGCGCGAACGAACTCGCGCGCCTACGCAGCTTCATCAAGCAGCATGTCAAGAAGGGTGACAGCGGCGAACTGCTCTACAGCATCGAAAATGGGCGCATCCGGCCGTCGAAGATGCTGGCCGACAGCGTCGCCAAGATGCTCAAAGGCAACCAGGAGTTCGTGCTTGTGGACGACGAGAAGGTCGTCTACGAGACCTGCCTGGCCAAGGCCGCGCAGGCCAGCGATGCCCGCAAGCAAGTAATCATCGTCAAGGGCGGCCCCGGTACCGGCAAGTCAGTGGTGGCGATCAATCTGTTGGTCGAGCTGACCAAGCGCGGCCAGCTTACCAAGTACGTTTCCAAAAACGCAGCACCGCGTGCCGTCTATAAGCAGAAGCTGGCCGGACACCTGCGTCAGGTGGAGATCGGAAACCTGTTCGCCGGTTCCGGCGGATTCCACGACAGTCAGCCAAATGCCTTCGACACGCTGGTCGTGGATGAAGCCCATCGCTTGAACGAAAAGAGCGGTCTGTACGGCAACCTTGGTCAGAACCAGATCATGGAACTGATCCGTAGCGCTCACTGCACGTTCTTCTTTGCTGACGACGACCAGGTTGTGACCCTGTCCGACATCGGCCGCATTGCCGAACTGGAGCGCTGGGCGCAGGCCGCGGATGCCGAGGTGACTCACATGGAGCTGGCCTCCCAGTTCCGCTGCGCCGGCTCGGATGGTTACATCGCCTGGCTGGATAACTTCTTGGGCATCCGCGAGACCGCCAACACTGACTTTGATCGCGACAGCTTCGACTTCCGCATAGTCGACTCTCCAGTCGAGTTGCACGACTTGATCCGCGAGAAGAACAAGCTCAACAACAAGTCTCGCGTAGTGGCGGGTTATTGCTGGGACTGGAAGAGCAAAAAGGATCCCAACGCGTGGGATATCGAGATTTCAGCCGATGGATACAAGGCACGGTGGAACCTCGACCGAGATGGCAGCCTCTGGATCGTTGCCCCAGATTCAGTCGAAGAAGTCGGTTGCATCCACACGTGTCAGGGACTTGAGCTTGACTACGTGGGGGTGATTATTGGCCCGGATCTACGATGGGTGGGCGAAGAATCTGGCACTTTTTACGAATCGCGCTCTTCAATGGATAGATCCGTGAGAGGCGCAAGGAAAATCGTTGCCGCTGACCCTGCCGCTGGTAAAGCTAAACTGGGTTTGATAATTCGGAACACGTACAAAACCCTTATGACACGAGGAATTAAGGGGTGCTATCTGTATATCTGCGAAAATAATTAGTCAGCACAAATCAAACGATCAATAGCAGGTAATAACGATGAGAATTGTCGGGTTCGATATTAAGAACTTTAAAGGAATAAAGGACGCGAGGATTAGATTTGACGATAACGAATCTGGCAGAGTTCACACGCTTGTCGGACTCAATGAGAGTGGCAAAACCACGCTTCTTGAAGCAATGCATAGTTTTGCACCAGATGCCGAAACCCAGCTTGTTGTAAAGAACGCACGATCTCAAAAAGAACAGCGCGAGCAAGTTGTCCCCCGAGATAGAATTGCCGATTTCAGCGGCGAAGTAAGCGTCACTGCGCATATAAAAGCATCATCGGATGAGTGGGCGGCCGTCTCGGAATACTTAATCAATGAGGAAGGCGTTTATCTAAACACCGATGACTTGCCTGAAGAATTCACCTTTAGACTTGTTCACAGCTACAAGAATGGCGACCACGAAAGCACGATCAGAAATCTAAACATTCCTGATCTAAAGGTTAAGAAAAAGAGACAACGGAGCTTTCACAAGCCCGACAGGGATGAGCTGATCGCACTTTGCCAAGCCATCCGGGCACATCTCCCCACCATCTCTTACTACCCCACCTTTGTCTTCGACTTCCCGAAAAGAATCTATCTTACGGGTAGAGATTCGAGCCCGAAAAATCAGTTTTATAGGCAAGTTTTTCAAGACATACTTGATTTCGATGGGAACAATTACACTATTGAGAAAAGCATCCTGGCTAGACTGCACAAGTCTGACATACAAGCGCCGTGGGAAAAGTGGTTTTCATCTTTTGTCGGCACGACAGAAGAGGATAAAGTAAAGCAAGTTATATCCAGAGCGGAGCGAGCAGTAACGAAGCTTGTCTTTTCAAAGTGGAACGAGGTGTTCGGGGAGAATGCTGGCGCTAAAGAGATATCAATCGATCTACAGTACGAGCGTGGAAAAGATAGGCAATTGAATGACGGAACGGAAGAGGAGGCTACAGCGCACGATGCATACATTAGATTCCGAATAAAGGACGGCCCCAATGTTTTCTCCGTCGATGATCGGTCTCTTGGCTTCCGTTGGTTCTTCTCGTTCCTACTCTTCACTCAGTTCCGGCTCCATCGCGAGAAACAGCGGCCCTCAATATTCCTCTTCGATGAGCCAGCGTCAAACCTTCATGCCGCTGCTCAGAAGAAACTACTTGAGAGCTTTCCGGCGATAGCGCAGTCGCCACATCGTCTTTTTTACTCCACACACAGCCACTACATGGTCGAGCCCAAATGGCTCGAACAAGCCTACATTGTGTTTGACAAGCTTTCCTCCCCTGAGGAAAGCATAATCGATGCAAGCACCCAGTCTGATTCGACGGTAGATATTAAGGTGATTCCGTATAGACAGTTCGTCCAAGAACGCCCAACGCAGACAAGCTACTTCCAGCCAATTCTCGACACTCTGGAGGTGGTCCCCTCTCATTTCGACTACAAAGTTGGCGGCCTAATAGTTGAAGGAAAGTCTGACTACTATTACATTAGACTTTCCGAACTGTTATCGGATGTCGAGGTTGGCCCCGTATTTCCCGCGCACGGATCAGGAACAATGGGCGCACTCGTCTCACTCCACCGAGGCTGGGGTTTGCCGGTTCGGATACTATTTGATTCTGATCGGGGCGGAAAAGATGGGCAAAAGAACCTAAAGCGGGACTTGGCGTTGAACGATGGTGACTTTATTG
>Ga0160473_101219_pt1 | contig 13463 bp, 23 predicted proteins | sample HID1975I_E11MG_FD_108217 | JGI IMG/M metagenome (GOLD analysis project Ga0160473, IMG submission 108217) | Enriched soil microbial communities from UW Madison campus, WI, USA - HID1975I_E11 MG | ecosystem: Environmental > Terrestrial > Soil > Unclassified | place: USA: Madison, Wisconsin... | reverse complement strand
CGGCCGATGGCGCGGCTTATCCAGGACAAGATCAAGCGGCCATTGGCCGAAGAGATCCTGTTTGGCGAGCTGGCCGAGCATGGCGGTGTGGTGCACGTCGACTTGCGCGATGGCGAACTGGTGTTCGATTTCGAGACCACGGCAGAGGTGGCGTGACAAGCTGGGCCCCTGTGGGAGCGGGCTTGTCCCGCGAACACCGGCGAAGCCGGTGCCATGCACCGCGGACTCTGCTTCGCGGGGCGAGCCTGCTCCCACAAGGTGCGATGCAAGCCTGAAATTTCACAGGCACAAAAAAGCCCGGCACATGGCCGGGCTTTTTTGTGCCTGTGGGATTCCTGTTCATTCTGCTAAGCCTAGCTGTTACTGGGTTGTAAGGCTATTATGTGTCCATTGCGTTCTTATTCATTCCAGCGCATTACGAAAAAATGTGTGGGGCTGGGTGTGGGGTTGTGGCGGGTTGAGAGGGCGCGGCATGGGCGGGTTGAATCCCAAGCAGGTAGGACATTTGAGCGAGCCGGGCCGGTATCTGGACGGTGACGGGCTTTACCTTGTGGTCAGCAATACGGGTGGCAAGTCATGGCTGCTGCGGTATCAGTTGGGTGGCAAGCGCCGAGACATGGGGCTGGGGCCGTATCCGACCGTAGCCCTTAAGGCCGCACGGCTGGCAGCCACAGAGGCGCGCTCGCTCATCATGCAGGGCCGCGACCCACTGGACGAACGCAAGGCTGAACAGCAGCGCCAGAAGGCGCAACGGCTCGCAGACAAAGCCAAGGTGGTGACTTTCAAATCTTCCGCCCTGGAGTATCACCACGCGCACTTTCAGCATGTGACACCAGCTTGGCGCGCTGGATGGCTGTCTAAGATGGAGCGCTACGCGTTCCCGATCCTTGGTGAGCAGTCGCCGGGCAGTATCGATACAGAACTGATTCTTCGAGTTCTGAAGCCAATCTGGACCGTGAAGCCGCGCACGGCCAACGAGGTCCGTGGCCAGATAGAAAGCGTTTTGGACTCTGCCAAGGCTCTTGGCCTTCGAACTGGCGAGAACCCAGCGCGTTGGCGTGGCCACCTCGAAAATCTGCTGAGCCGTGGCGACAAGAAGAGAGCGACGCAGAAGACTAACCTCCCGTCCATGCCTTGGCGCGAGCTACCCGCGTTCATGGGCGTCCTGGCTGGTGATGCAGGGCGCGACGCCGTTGCGCTTCAGCTGGTGATTCTGACTGCTGCTCGGGCAGGTATGGTGCGGCTAGCGACTTGGGCCGAGTTCGATCTTGATGCAGCGGTGTGGCACTTGCCAGCCGAGCGCATGAAAACCCGGCAGGCCTTCACAATCCCACTGCCCAAGCAGGCCGTTGAACTACTGCGCGCCCTTCCGCGCACGGTGGGAAGTTCCTACCTGTTTCCCGGTACCGGCAAGTCTGGCGTGATGGGCCGTATTGCATTCTTGAGCCTTCTGCGGGCGATGTCTCTACCAGACATAACAACACACGGATTCCGGGCCACCTTCCGCACCTGGGCTAGCGAATGCACTAACTTCCCCCGCGAGGTCTGCGAACTGGCGCTTGCCCATGATGAGCGCGACCAGACCGAAGCCGCCTACAGTCGCAGCAACTTGCTGGAGAAGCGTCGCGAGTTGATGCAGGTGTGGGCCGACTTCGCTACCACGCCACCTGCGGTAAACGTTATTCACGGCGAGTTCGGTAGGGCCAAGGCATGACCAGCAAGCGCAAGGGATTTAAGCCCTTGCTCCCGTCGTTGGAGGCTGATGTTACAGATGCAGAAATCTTCAAGGCGGTTTGGGAGAGGAACGCAGAAGAGCATCGAATACTGAACGAGATAGCAGACTCGTTGAAAATTCCAGAGGGGCCGTTTCGTGAGATTTTGACCTTGTGGGAGTTGGCAAGGCACCACGTTCCAGAGTTTAAAGAGCGGGGTAAGGAAGGGGCACGGGAAAAATGGAATGACCACAACACAGCCCTGTTGGCGAACTGGGTGGTAATAGTGATGAATCTACTAGATGTGAAGAAAAACAGAGCCTGCGAGGCTTTGGCCATGGCTTGCCCTTGGCTGTTCTCAGCCAAAGGCAAGCCGGATGGCAGCGCGTTGGCGAAGCAATGCACTAGTCACCGGATGTCGGTCGCGCGCAAAGCCCTTTCGGATGCTGAAAGAACCGGCACGGTGGAGGCCTTCATTGCCGAGAACCGGAAAGCCTGGAACGAATTCAAGGCAAAGGAAGAGCGGAATTAAATTTCCAATGAGTTTTTTCCGTCCCAACATATGGTCCATAGCGCGCTGAATGTCTCTGTGCGCATTTAGCTGGGCCTTCATCATGGCGATCAAACAAACTTTAACTCCTTTCCCTCTTCGATTCCTGCGCCGTCGTGACGTTGAGCAACGCACTGGATTGGGCGCTTCGACCATCTACATGTACATGGATCAAGGCAAATTCCCAAGGCCCATACAGCTTGGCGGGAAAGCGTCTGTGGCATGGTTGGAGCATGAGGTTGAAGCCTGGATGCAGGAGCAGATAGCCAAGAGTCGTGGCGAAACCCGGCAAGCATAAAAAAGCCGGACGTTATGGTGTCCGGCTGCGCTGGTTATTGCTGCAAACAGTAACTAGCACGCTGATTGTCACATTCAGTCCGGCCCCCGACAAATAGTTGAGGGCTACACAATGATTTTTTACGACGATTTGCCAACACCTCATGAACTTTCCGATGGTGGTTTCGCACCTACAAGTAAGATTTCCCGCCATCCTGCTTTGGGTGACAAGCCAGGCCATTCAACAGGTTTCACCCTGTGGCTTGCTGATGGCGACATGCTGATGTCGTCAGCGCATCCGCATAGCACTCTGATCCTGCACGGCCAGGGTCCGGTCCGAGGTAAGAGTCATGGCAGGTGACTGGATAAAGATGCGCATCGACCTGACTACTCATCCAAAAGTTGTCCGAATTCTGTCCGCAATCTGTCCGCAAAACGTCCGCGAAATTTCCGCGAACGGTCCGCACAATGTCCGAGAAAGGTCAGACAGATTGCGAGTAGTTGGAGGGTTGCATGCTGTTTGGGGCATCTTCGATACGCACTCAGAGGATGGCATTCTGCTTGGTTACAGCCTTGATGCTCTCGACAACGCCATTGGTTGGGCCGGCTTTTCTGCAGCAATGACTACTGTTGGATGGCTTTCTGTGCGTGATGATGGCGGCCTTGAAATGCCCGAATTTGAAGCTCACAACGGTCAATCAGGTAAGAGACGGGCAGAGGATCAAAAGCGGAAAAGGGTCAGCAGAAGTGCGTCCGCAAAACGTCCGCAATCTGTCCGCAAAACGTCCGCATAACGTCCGATTTTTTTTGGACAGATTGCGGACCAGAGAAGAGAAGAGAAGAGAAGAGGAGGGGAGAAGAGCAAAAGCCAAAGCATTCGCTTCGCTCTGCTTTGGCTTTTGCTCTGCGCGCTCCGAAACCGCTTTTCAAGTCAAAAAATCATGGCGCGCTTTTGAAATCCCGGTACGACCGGCGAAGAGGGCGAAGCCATCGAGGCGGGTGGACCCGCCAACCGAAGGGCGGCAGAGCCAAAGCAAAAGCAGATCGCGCAGGCATAAACAGGCGAATGCGGGTTGCCGGGCAGGCCAATGCGGGTAGGACCGCGAGCGCGGGCGCTCATGGCCTCAAAAGCGGGTTGGCCAGTGGGCGGTGGGTTCGGCTGCGCATGGCAGTTGGATTAGCAGGTGATGCCGTTTGGCTGAACATGGAGCTTGTCGGTACAGGTGATTGGCCTGCGTCAATCAACATTGGCCAGGGAGGGTGACAATCAATATTGAACCGTTTCGGTTCAGATCAAAGTTGGGGTGTACAGCATGAAAGTATTTATCCTTGCCTCCTTGACCGCATATGCCGCGCTGACACTGCAAGGTTGTTCCAGTGACTTTGTCCACTGGGCAAGCGACCCTCAAGGCTATTACGCCGCCAAAGAACAAGCGGAGATGGCCAAGAAAGGCATATACCTGGACAAGAATGGGCGTGTGCAGGCGCTGGTCATTGATGGACGGGTCTATACCGCTGCGCCCAGCGGCTCCCCCGTAAACGACGATGCCGACGCGAATAGCAACGCCGCACCGAATCGCGTCTATGGCGGAACCAGTACGGGTTACGGCGCTGTTCCCAACATGATGGGCCAGCCTGTTTACCGTGCGGATGACTGCATTGGTGCGGTGGTGAATGGAGTTTGCCATGGGGCCATATCCCCGCGGGGTCAGATCGAGCAACCGACCCGCTGCTATGGCCAGATGCTCAATGGCCAATGTACGGGCCCCCAGTTCTGACTAGGGGAGACGAACATGGGAACGCCAGCCATGCGACCGATAACCCGCTTCGACGCGGTGCAACTGTTGTGCGATGCCATCCACGCCCGAGGTGTCGAGCCGACGCTCGACATTGTTTGGCCGTACCTCATCTCACACCTTTTCAGCTGGGCGAGCGTGTGGGAGTGGAGGGGCCGCCACGGGCTGACGGTGCGGGCGAAGAATGCCGCGCAGGAAGTTGCAGGGGGTGGCCATGACTGAGTGCCACAAGTCAGGCCATCTGCGCCATGGCTGGCCATCTACCCCCGCGATTTGCGACCAGTGCAACCGCCCGCGCATGAAAGGTAATCACCAGGCTTGCAGCAAGGTGCGGCAGAAAGCGAACCAGATCGAAGCCACCCTCGACCAGGGCGGCGACCAGGGCCGCAACGGTGCTGCCGAGCATGAACTCGACCAGGGTTTCGTCGGCGCTGACTAGGGAGAGAACCGGAGCGGTTCCTAACTCACAGGTCGGACTGGCCGACCGACAGGAAGAAGTTCCTTCGGTCGGGTGTATCACTATGGGTTATGTCCAATTACAGGCACTGTTCAGGTGCTCGAAAGTGGCTGCTACCGGGTGTTCGACGGTGTTCTAGCTGTACCAGTTGAGGCATACGCAAATGTAACGTGGCGCGAACGCGCCAATGGGTTCGCCATGAAAACGAGCGTAAGGCAGCGATCAACGCTAGGCGCCGCGAGCTGTACGCGCAGATGGTCGAGAGCGACCCCGAGCGCCATGCAGCCCGCAAGGCGCAGATGCAGGAACATGCCCAAGCGATGCCGCCAATGAGGTCCAGCCATGAGCGACCCCATACACAAGCCCGGCCATTTGAGTCGCTGTGGTTGGCCAAGCAATGACCCGATGTGCGACCAGAGCGGTCGGTGGCGAAATCGCGCCGATCATCGCGAGTGCTCCAGGCAGCGCAAGGGGTTGAACGACGAAGCCGCCGAAGCCGAAGCCAGGGCGAGCGTCGAAGCCAACAAACAAACCGGAGCGGTTCCTAACTCACTGGACGGACTGGCAGGCACGCTTACCTCGGGGGTGGGTGATGAATAAGACCGAGTATGTCGAGCTGAGCGATGCAACCATTGCCGCTCATGCCGGTAATGTCGAGGTGCTGGAACTGCGCGACAAGACCTGTCGGCGGCTCAAGTTCCGGTATCGAAACGACCGGCGTAGGGGGACGTGGTCGGTGCTGTCGGCTGGTGCCTGGGCGAAGGCAGCAGACTGGCCGGAGACGCCCAGCGCAATGGCGCGCTCGCAATTGCTGGCCGGCCTGTTGTTGCCGACCAGGGCGAGCGTTAGGCAAATGGAACTGGTCACTGATGTTTTGCGGATGTACGCCAGAAATCAAAGTGACAACGGCAACTTAAATGCGGGTACGCGGATGCGCACGCTGCTGATAATCCGCAAGCATCTGATGCCTCTGCTGGAGTCGGTGCGGGTGTGCGCCCTGAGTCGGCGCACCTTGCATGCGAAGCTGATACAGCCACTGCAAAGGGGCGATGAGTCGAAGCCGAAGAAGCCGGCGTATATCCGGAAAATATTCGTCGTGCTCAAGGCGGCTTTCCGGATGGCCACCTGTGTTGGCTATCTGGCCGTCAATCCGCTGGCCGATATCCGCTACGTCGATTTCGGCTTGCCGTCGATCAAGCCGAAGCCTGCCGGCCTGCGCGTGACGCAACTGGCTGAGGTGGTCGAGAAACTGGTGCGGGCTGCTGGTGGTAGGACAGCGCGGGGCAGGCAGGCAGCGATGCTTGCCGTGCTGATGCTGGCCACTGGCACGCGGATCGGGGAGGCCAGGCAGGCGCGCTGGGCAGATTTCAAATGGTCTGAGGGGGTATGGGTGCTGCCGGCTGGCACGACGAAAACCAGGATGGCGCATGAGGTGGCGATAACGCCGTACCTGGCCGATCTGCTGACGGCCTATCGCTCGACGTTCAAGCGCCAGGGTGTCTACCTGTTCCCCGGTGCGCATGGTCGAGCGGTCAGCGCGGCGGTTATCGGTGAACGCATGGCGGCGCTGAGTGGTCGCCATTGGTCCAGCCATGACCTGCGCAAGCTGGCGAGGTCGATGTGGGCGCTGTTGCGGATTGATACGGGTATTGCGGAGGCGCTGTTGAACCATGCGCCGGGGGTGCTGCTGGCCACCTATGTGCAGGCCGACCTGGCCGACCTCAAGCGGGAGGCGCTGGACAAATGGCATGCGCACTTAGCTGTGTTCGGATTATTTGACAGGGTATCCCAATTGTATAAAAGCCGCGTCAAAACCGGGGGTAAAAGGCGGCTAGATTGAAGAGTTGTAAAAATGCGCCGTATGTATCCGTGCTGGACGTACAGAAAAAACGGCTCAAGGTCTTAGATAAAATGCGGCCTCCAGCGAACTTGCCAAATAGCGGAATCCGAAAAAAAAATGACTCATTTATGCAAATTCAGGCAAAAAGCCGTGTGTAAAAAATCCGTCTGACAGGGCGATTTTCGGTGCTGAGGTGAAGCCCTCGGAGGCAGGTGAAACCGCTCTGCCACGGCCATCTGGTGCGGGTTGACCGGCGCTTGCTGGGGGATACATGGTGTTTTTCTGTACCTGATACCGAAAAAAAACCGAAAAAAACGACAACCGAGGTGGCTATGCCGACGAAGAAAACCCCCAGCGCGCAGCAGGCAACCGACCGAAAGGAGGCGCGCAAGCTGATGAACCGGCTTGGCGAATTCCTGTTCGGTGACGAGAAGATCAGCGATAGCGAGCTTGCCTCCATCGCTGTCTCGCTCGACCGGCTCATGCCCGACCTGAAGCCAGTCCAGTGGACGGGCGAAGCAGCCGAGAAGCCGAAGCCGCAACCGATCACTCGGACGATCATCGACAAGCGCGGCGATGCAGCGGCGCACCGGGCGCAGCAGGCAAGCCCGTGGGGTGAGAGCCATGGCCAATAAGGACTGGATGAGGACAAAGAACCTTGTCGCCAAGCTGGAGCAGCTATTGAAGGCCAATGCGCTCAAGGAACTGGAACCGCCCTTGTCACTGCGCCAGGTGAGCGCGGCCAAGCTGATGCTGCGCAAGCTGAGGCCGGCATTCAAACCGATAGAGGCGCCGACCGCCTCCGACTATGTGCCGGTGACGCATGTTCAGCGCGTGATAGTCGAGGAAGTGGGCGACGGCGCCGCGCCGGACCGGCCAGGCGTGACCGTCGAGCAGCGCGACGCCGAAGCAGCCGACCGGGCGGCAAAGCGCCTTGCGGAGTGATGACCAGCTCGCCGTCGAGGTGCTCGACCTGGGTGGTGGAAGGGTGCTTCGACCAGGGCGGGAAGTGGTTGCTCGACCAGCTCGACCAGGCTGGTGGAGGGTGGCTTCGACCAGGTCGACCAGCTCGCCGTCGAGGTGCTCGACCTGGGTGGTGGAAGTGGTATTCGACCAGGGCGGGAAGTGGTTGCTCGACCAGCTCGACCAGGCTGGTGGAGGGTGGCTTCGACCAGGCCGACCAGCTCGCCGTCGAGGTGCTCGACCTGGGTGGTGGAAGTGGTCTTCGACCAGGGCGGGAAGTGGTTGCTCGACCAGCTCGACCAGGCTGGTGGAGGGTGGCTTCGACCAGGCCGACCAGCTCGCCGTCGAGGTGCTCGACCTGGGTGGCAAGGCTATTATCAAGGCGTAACAAAAGGGTGTACTCAAAAAGGGATTAGCCTTGGCGACGAATGGAAATCGCGAAACTTGATAAGTGACGCCTTTAGTGTGACGAGGCATAAAGAAGACCTAAAGGGGTACGCTCATGTTTGTCCGTTCCTATCTACGCGCTTCAACTGATAAGCAGGACGCTACCCGTGCCCGCGCTGCCGTCGAGGCGTTCGCGGTCAACCAGGGCCATTCCATCGCGTGTGAATACGTCGAGAATGCTAGCGGCACTAAGGCCGACCGCCCGGAGTTGCTTCGCTTGCTCAAGGACGCCAAACCGGGTGACGTACTGTTGGTGGAGTCCATCGACCGGCTGTCACGCCTGCCGACTGCGGAATGGCAGCATCTCAAGGGTGCGATGACGCCAAGGGCTTGCGCATCGTCGCGCTCGACCTGCCGACCAGTCACCAGGGCATGACCGATACGACTGGCGATGACTTCACAGGTAGGATGATCGGCGCTGTCAATGGAATGATGATTGAAATGATGGCGGCGATTGCGCGCAAGGATTATGAACAACGGCGCGAGCGGCAAGCGCAGGGTATCGCCAAGGCGCAGGCGGCTGGCCGTTACGTCGGGCGGCCGGTCGATGTTGAGTTAGGGAAGAAGGTACGCCGCTGCCTTGAGGCTGGTATGGGCATACGCGAAACGGCGCGCATGGCCAACTGTTCGCCAACCACAGTGATGAGGATTCGCAACGCGGGCGAGGGCAAGGCTTGAGCGGTCAGCCTGCTACAACCTAATACCGCGCCATGCGCGGACTGGACAACCCTGCCATTGGACCCGGCGCAACCTATCGAGGTTTACCAATGAGCAAGCCGTGCATTGCTGACCATTTTGAGAACTTGGGGGCGCCGCTGGCCAACCATTACTGGAGTTGGGGGGCGATGCGCCCTGCTGACGGTACGGTGATCCTGCGCGTCTGGGCTGATGAGCGCTGCCAGATTGACGGGCAGTGGTATCGCCGCCTGTTGGAGCCTAGCTATGTTTCCAGCCTTGGCTACGGCGAACGGCTGGAGCACATCCAGAAGATTCGCGACGGTTCGCCGGGTTACATGGTGATCCTGACAGCGGCTGACCCCAAGGCCGCCAAACGCAAGATTGCCGCGTACAACGAGTCGGTATTGGTGCCCATTGGGCGGGTGGTCGATCTGGCTGATGGAAGTGTTTGGGGCGAGTGTTTGAAGCCGGTCCCGGTCAAGTTTTTGGGCCTGTCAGAGGTGCGGCCATGAAGTTCCTGAAAGGGCTGTTACTGTCGCTGGCTGTGGTGGCCATGTTTTAGCTGTCATTATCCTGAGCGTCCCAATGCTAGCCGCCATCGGCATGGTAATAACCGCTACTGAGCAGTCATCAGTCAGTGAGCTGATGCACGACCGAATCAGGGACGAGCTGGGCAAGGGGCGTAGGTGAGCATTGGCAGGCGCAAAGGAAATTATCGAGCAGACTCGGCGCCGATAGTGTGGGAGCGGGCCGATCCGGTATCGCTGGCCGGCTTCGATCCGGCGACGAAGGTTTGCGCAATGAATGCGACAGGTCCGTAAGCGCTCCATAAACCCCATCTACCGATGATGGGGCCGGTGCCTTACGTTGTCGTCGCTGGCTTGCAGTTCCATGGCAGCAGTGCCTCATTGATCGCTCCCACGCTCCCACGCTCCCACGCTCCCACGCTCCCGCGCGGGAACGCAGCCCTCGACTCTCCGCATCCACCCGAAGGCCTGTGCGCGTCACAGCACCCGTAGCGACGCGGAGAGTCACTGGCTAGACTCCCACGCAGAGCGCTGGAGCCATCAGCAGAGCACCTTTGATCTGATCGTTAATGCAGCCCTTGACGCTCCTGTGTCCAACTACTGTACTGGGCATGCCACGCAGCAATTCAGCGTGTCACGGATTTTGTGTGACTTCACGCTTAACGCAGAAACGATCAAATAAATAGGGCCAGGCAAGCAAATGAAATTACTCAAAATGATCTATATACTACTGGCATTACTCATCTCAGCCTGCTCCGCACCATCCGATGTAGATGTAAAACAATTTTTCTCCAAGAAGCGGCCAGACGATTACTCCCCAGACGCAGCCTTGATGCAAAAGAGCCGCTTGTCTGGCCAGTGGGATTACATCGCAACATTTCATGGCTCCTTCAATCCAACTGATCTTGAAATGTGCACGATGGCTGCTGAACGACTTGAACAAGAATTTGAAGGTGTTGACTATACTTGCCAGTTACTTAACTAATGCTGGCGATATCTTTGATCGTTCCCACTCTCCCGCGTGGGAACACAGCCCTCGACGCTCCGCGTCCACTCGAGGGCCTGCGTGTCACAGCACTCGTAGCGACGCGGAGCGTCACCGGCTAGGCACCCACGCAGAGCGTGGGAGCCATCAGCATCAGCCAGAGAGCCCCCGCGCACCATGCCAACCGATTCTCGGACGAATCCCATGGGCCGCAGCCGCTACGTCATCACCGATCCCGCGCAACCGCACTTCCTCACCTGTACGGTGATGGAGTGGCTACCGCTGTTCAGCCGCCCTGCACTGGTCGACATCCTGCTCGACTGCTGGCGTTTGGGCGATAGCCGCCTTCAAGTACTTAGGATTCAAGCTTGGCGCTAGCAGCCCTAGCGATGAGAAGTATAAAAACTGTCATACGGACTTGTCATAACTGGAAAAATAGCGCTAGCTGGACATGTCGCTGCGTAAAATAGTAGTCTCATGATGTATCGTTTTCTTAAGCTCTCGCCATCACAAATGATTGCCAATGAAGGCATCACCTTGGAGTTCTACTTTGCTGAACAGAGATATCAACTCCCGTTTTGAAGATTGGCTACTGAATCCAAACGAGACCCTTGATTTTGAAGTCAAGCAGTGGCTCGACATGACGGACCCCGAGTCTCAAGGAACTATCGCTAAGGCCCTGATAGCACTTGAGAACCACGGCGGTGGCTTTCTACTAATTGGATATAAGGAGGACGCAGCAAAAAAACTTGTCCCGGATCCAATGCGTCCTGCCTCGATGGAGCCGTACCTCACGGATGCAATGAATGCGATCATCAAAAAGCGTGCTGAACCAGCATTTCATGTAGAAGTAACACTTCAACAGCATCCGGAAACGAAAGAAGAGTACCCCTTGATCCGAGTGACGGGGCAATCGAAAGTACCCATTCGCTCTGACAGCGCAACGCCTGGAGGAAGTTTAAAACATCACGTCTACTATGTCCGAGCGCCAGGTCCTGAAAGTCGTGGGCCTCTCAATGCCGCAGAGTGGGACGCATTACTTAAACGAGCATTGCTCAATCAGCGCGAGGAAATTGTAAAGGTTCTGCGCACATTTTTGTCTGTTGGATCTGATCTCATGGGCAGCGCGCCCGCGAATGAACAAGAAACGCTCCACAACTTTGCCCTTGCCTGCCTTCAGCGTTGGGGCTCACTCAATGATGCGCTCCCTGTTGACCATCCCTCAAAAATCACCCGCGGGCACTTCTCGTTTGCTGCTCGTGTACTTGGTGTTAGGCGGGATGTAACAGCAAAAGAAATTATTGAGGCCAATCAGTTGGCAAGGAAATACACAGGTTGGTCCACTTTCGTCACAATTCACCAAGAACAGACTAGGCCGAAATTAGTTGATGGTTGTATCGAAGCTTGGTTAGCTAAAATTAATTACCCAGACATCAGTCATGCAGATTTTTGGAAAATAGATCCGAAGGGCAATTTCTTCTTACTTCGCGGCTATCAAGAGGATACATTGGCAGAGCCGGGTAAATTGTTCGAAGCGACTCTGCCCGTATGGCGGCTTGCCGAGTTTCTTTTGCGCGTGTCGGATCTTGCTGACTTCATGTTCGAACCAGGCTTTGAAATCCTTGTCGAATGCGAATGGACGGGGCTCGCTGGTCGCCAGCTTTTTGTGCACAATTTGCGAAGATACATTCCTGGTGGCTATGCGACGACGCAGTCATCAGTATTAACTAAAGGAAAATTTGCGCAGGAAGTAGTTCGAGAGCTGTTGCCAGATACGGTCAAAGCGATGACTCAACCGCTTTACGAACATTTTGACTTCTTTTCGCCATCAGATTCTTTTTACTCAGAAGAGGTGGCCGACATGACAAAAAGTCGATTCTAAAGCCTCTCGAGCACCTTTCTCAAAAAGGCAAGAGAAACTGAGATTGAATTGAAGTCTGAGTACTTCCTGATAGAGGTGAGATGCTGCGTTTGTGCTTCCCCGCTTCTATCGGGTACAGCTTACTAAAAGCAGTGCTGAGGCGGCAGTAGACAACGATGTTGCGCATGAGCGATTAAATACTCGCTTTCCTCTCATTTGGGCAAACCAGTGGCGCATGTGTAATTAAATATAAGCGTTCGACTTTGCCTAATGTGCAACGGATGACCTCGACCCTGGTCATGAAGCGGGTCATTCAAGGCAGGCCGTTTCCTCTGTGATTGGTGGGGCAGGTCTTCTGTTTCTAGCAGTATTTATTGAGATTTTGGAACGACTGCTTCTGCACAATTGCAACCCTTCACCAGTCGCAGATTCGAAATGGTATCTGCCGGTCAAGGGGATTTAATGTGCTGGTCAATTCCGATGCGGGCGCCTGGTCAAGGGAAATGCAAATGGGTGTTCAAACTCATGCAATTCACATCACAAGGGGGGTATCCGCCATCTTGAGTTGACCACGGCGACGTCCCGTATCCGACCGGCAAGATCGTCGAGCACGAAGGGAGCTTATAGCGAGATGGGCGACTCGATAACGCCCCGTGAGTTTTTGAAGAAAGGAGCTTGAGTGGAAAGACGCCCCGCCGGTGCGGGGCTTTTTCGTTACCGGGTCTGCCCTTTCACGCGCTTGATTGTTTCAAGGGTGAACATCCGTTGTCGGTCGGTGAGCGGCTTCCCGGCATCGAGCAGTGCGGCCACGTCGTGTAGGAAACCAAGCTGCCATTCATTGAGCTTGAGGCGCTCGGCGTCGGTAAGCGCTGCAATGTCTTCCTGTAACCGCAACTCAAAGGGATTCAGGGGGCGCATGGGGACTCTCCAGTGATGCGAGCAGATCAGCGAAGAATGTAGCTTGTCTTGGGAGTGGGCGGGTGTTTGTTCTGGGCGGTCGGCTGGTGTTCGATCCTGAGCCACCTAAATGGGCTTTGTCGTTACGCGCATTTGATGTGTGGGGTTGGGTGTGGGGTTCTGGTGTTTATTAAGAATGAGGCCTTGAAATATGCGGGTTTCAGCACAAAAAAGCCCGGCACATGGCCGGGCTTTTTCATGGCTGGAGCTTAGCGCGCACGGTAAGTGATGCGGCCCTTGCTCAGGTCATAAGGCGTCAGCTCGACGCGGACCTTGTCGCCAGTGAGAATGCGGATGTAGTTCTTGCGCATCTTTCCGGAGATGTGCGCGGTTACGACGTGCCCGTTTTCCAACTCCACGCGGAACATGGTGTTGGGCAGGGTGTCGACGACAGTACCTTCCATTTCGAAGCTG
>Ga0160473_101217_pt1 | contig 13557 bp, 11 predicted proteins | sample HID1975I_E11MG_FD_108217 | JGI IMG/M metagenome (GOLD analysis project Ga0160473, IMG submission 108217) | Enriched soil microbial communities from UW Madison campus, WI, USA - HID1975I_E11 MG | ecosystem: Environmental > Terrestrial > Soil > Unclassified | place: USA: Madison, Wisconsin... | reverse complement strand
CGTACGGCGGGTTACTGATGGTTAACATATCAGACACCACAAAATTAAAATCTATTTCGCTAAAAGTCATCGGAGCCGTAAACGCCCCCTATTACAAACTCGGTGCGACCGATGACAGTACATGGAACCAGACAATCAAAGACTACCCGGCACCCTGGGCAGAACTGGCCACAGACAAGATTGTGTTTGCTGTTCCAGCTGACCGGATCAGGCAACTCAAAAATCCAACCGCGCTGATGAAGTTCTATGATCAGGTAATGGATGCTGATGCCGATCTTCGGATGATCAACCGGAAGAGATTATACCCGGAAAGAATCATCGTTGATGAGCAAGTAGCTTTCGGGGCATTGTTTACCACACCAGCGAAAATTGTAGCCCCCAATGATGACGAAAGTACCGGAATTATGCTTGATAAAGATCAGATTGAAACAAAAGGATCCTGGGGGCTTTTCCATGAGCTCGGCCATAGACACCAGTTTCATGACCTCGATTTCAATGGTCTCGGTGAAGTCACCGTCAATCTCTACAGCATGTATATTTATGATCAGGTTTTAAACCTGGGTAAGTACCATAACCAGGACAACATACCCAGTAAAGCGGGCGTGATCGAGAAGATTAAACAATATATGAGAAGTCAGCCCAGCTATGATAAATTCCAACAAAACCCCTGGATAGCGCTGAGCATGTACATTGAGCTCATCGAGCACTTTGGCTGGGATCCAATCAAAAGCGCTAACAAAGTTTATGCAGATTTGCCAAAAAATCAATATCCTAAAACTAATGAAGAAAAAATAGATTTATGGTTTAAAACAATCAGCCATGTTTCGAAGACAGATCTGTCAGATTTCTTCAAAATATGGCAGATCCCGGTTTCAGCATCCGCAATAGCTATCGTAAGAAAGGAAAATTATCCAATTTGGCTTCCTAATGAATTAAAGGAATTCAATCAATGAAACTTTTTCGTTTTTCAGGTTAATACAGGAAGCTATCCATTGCAATAAACCTTTATCAAAGTACCTGGATGTGGGTCCGGTCAGGTTTAGATTGCTTTCACATTCATCACTGTTCTATCAAACACTTCGGCAGAAACAAGCGCTTTCGCTTTGATTCTCATTTTGTAGATATAAATGGTGTTTACCGAGTATTCCAGAATTGTGGCAATGGCTTGAGTATCGGTGATCCCAAGCCGGATTAAGGCAAAAATCCGAAGTTCGGTGTTAAGTAGTTCGGGTTCTTTAGGCCAAATCTGATCCTGGGGAGACAACATTGAATTTAACACGTTTATGAAGTTTGGAAAGATGCTGATAAAAACCTCATCAAAAGTATTAAACAACAACTGCCTTTCTTTTTTGATGTTAATCTCATTTAATGAAGAGAGTGCTTCGTTGTATCTCCCCGTCATAATTTTGCGTTCCACACTTTTCTTTTGCTTATCAAGCTTAACAATATATCCAGAAATCGAATCAAAAAAGTAACCAATGTACCTTTCTTTTACGGTAGCATATTCCTGCAATTTTTCATTAATGGCAAGAAGCTGATGATTTACTAAATTCAGTTCTTCATTCTTGTCTTCAATGATTTTTTCTTTAGTTTTCAGCTTTCTCAGCTGAATAAATATCATAAATAATACAAGAGAAATAATGATTGAAATTAATGAGATATAAAAGAAATAGTTAAAAAAACGATCTTTTTGTCGCGCAGTAGCGAGATTAACCTGAGTTGCAATTTCTGGCAAAATAGATTCGATTTTGAGTTTACGGAGACGGTTTCCGTAAAAACCAGCATCGTCGCGGGAACATTGTATAAACAAATAAGCGTTCGGTAAATCACCACTATAAAACAAATCTTCAGCTAACAATAATGTTGCAAGCGTTTCTTTAGTTGAAGAACGTATATCGCAAATTGCTGACTTAGCGAGTACCTGTATTCTTTTATCATGGTCTTCTTTTTTAAGATAAAAAGCTGCCATTGCAGTGAGCACCCTGGCACTGTCGTGCGCAGATATTTCATCGTGGTCTAAAATATCAAGAAAATAGGTCGGAGGCACATCAGTTTGCCCTGATACCACCTGCTTGTTTCCCATAGTAAACTTCCATTCGAATGATTTCGGCGTGCAGAGAGAAAGCGCTGAATCGAGATAATTTATGGCCTTTTCATTGTAGTTTTTACTAAAGTATCCGTCGCTGTTATAAATGGCAAGATTGGAGTAAGCACCCGATTTAAGGCAGAAGAAATCATATTTTGTTTTCGCATCCAATAAAGAGATATCAATATCCTTTAAATAATCAAATGTCTCTTTGAACAATCCTGCATGCAATAGCAAAGAGGCGAGTTTGACTTTACTTTGATTGATTTTAACCGGATCATTTTGCCTTAAGCTTAAGCTGAGCAGTTTATTCCCATAGACAAAAGCAGAATCAAACTTATAATATTCATACTCATCAAAAAGCGATGCATAAATTTTCAGCTGATCCAAAGGGCGTTGATTCAGCCTATGTTTTAACTGTTTTATCCTAACATGTTTTATTTCATCGTATCGGTCTTTCTTTGATAATTCATTTTTCAACATTTTTAAAACAGAATCCTGTTCAGCAGAAGAATTGACAGACAAGCTGGCAAGGATGAATGAAAAGCAAACGAAAAGAAATTTCATGATGAAGGATAGGGTAACCAAAATTATGATAAAATGTGCAGCTTTAATTTCCAAACAGGAATTTTTTATTTAAGCAACGTCGCCAAGGAATAGATTTTAGTTCCTTTTAACCGCAAAGTGTGGCATATAATTCCGAACCAATCTTTAAATCGATATTTTCCGCATAGAGATCAGGTTGCCTGCAGCGCAGTTTGATTGAATTTTTTCGAAAATACTATTAAAACGATTTATATAATTAGGAAAGCATACATTTTTAAAAAGCTGTTTTTCAATGTATTACATTTATAAAAACAAGTTTTTCATTATAAAATTTTTGAGCTAATTAATATCCAGCTAATAGCGGAAAAGCTTTATTTATTTTTAGGTAGTGGAAAACAGCAGGATGTTAAACTGTGCTGTTGCCCATTCCCTAATTAACCAAATATAAATCATTCCGAAGGCTGTGGATCAATCAAGTTGCGTTTAGGTGCATCGATTTTCCGCATTCAAAGGGATTAAAATCGCTTGAAATGTGCCCTTACATCCCACCCTGATTTTAGGTATAGCGCAAAATCCTGATTGATTAATCAGATTGACTGATGCTCATGATTAACCTAAACTCCAACTAACCAAAACCTTCTAACATCGCTTTTATGCATAAAAATTTTATTTACATTATGATGCTATGCTGTTTTCTTTGTCTCTACACGGGTACAGCAAATGCACAAACCAGAACCATTTCGGGCGTAGTAACCGACAATACTGATGGGGCACCTTTATTAGGCGTAAACGTTACTGACAATCTCAAATCAGCTGTCACCACCACGAATAACAAAGGCTATTTTACCATTTCAGTTTCAGCCAACGCTAAATCTCTTTCCTTTTCATACATCGGTTACGATACCAGAAATATTGCCATTACATCGGCAAACACGATAAATATTACTTTAGGATCGTCCGCTAATCAATTAAATGAAGTTGTAGTAGTCAGTGTGGGTTACGGAACGCTTGATAAGCGAGAAGTATCAAGTTCGATTACACATGTATCAGGCAAAGATTTACTAACCGTTTCGGCAAATAATCCACTCATGTCCCTTCAGGGAAAGGTTCCCGGCTTGAACATTACGAACACCGCTTCGGCTGATCCAAACTCAAGTCCAAGGATACAACTTCGCGGTGTATCTTCAAGAAGCGCAGGCTTAGGTCCTTTATATATTATCAACGGTGTACCCGGAGGAAATATTGACAACATCAACCAAAACGATATAGAAAGTATCGATGTGTTAAAAGGTGGTGCCGCATCAGCAATTTATGGTACCAGAGGAAGTAACGGTGTAATTATCATCACTACCAAGAAAGGAACAGCTCAGTCGCAGATGTTTTATGATGGTTTTACTAGCTTCGATTACCTGAACAATAAACTGGAGAATTTGAGTGCTGAAGAATTTATCGCAAACAGGGTTCAAAACAAACAAGGGCAAAATTATGGCGCACAAACCAACTGGCTCAACGAGGTTACCCGATCACCCGCATTTGCCCAAAAACATACGGTCCAGTTTTCAGGCGGATCTGCAAAAACCAATTATTTTGCATCAGCAGATTACCGTAATGCAGAAGGAATAGATCTTCGGGCCAGTAAACGAGAGTATGGTGCAAGGCTAAATATAAACCATACCACAGATAATGGCATGTTTGTGGCTACCTTGACCGCAGCGCCAAGATACATGAATACAAGCAACGCCGACCAGGGAAATTTCAACAACGCGCTGACGCTAAATCCAACCTACCCAATTTTTAATAATGCTGGAAAATATAATTTCATCAACACTGGTTTCTTCTCCAATAATCCGGTGGAGAATGCAAACCTGATTAAATCACAGTCAGAAATTAAAGAGCTTGATATCAATGGATCCCTAAAAATGAATATTCTTTCAAATCTGAGTACATTAGTCACCATTTCTCAGATTAGCCGATCAGGCAAGAATCTTAACTTTTCTCCCTCAACACTCTCTTCGATTGTAAATGCCAACAGGGTAACCCAAACTAATTTTGCTTCTCAGGAACAACGGGAAGATGATCAGAAAAATATTGAATGGACCGGAAATTATGGACTGGATTTAGGTAAGAATCACTTTAAGTTCTTAGGTGGTTACTCCTACTCCCTTTATAACTACAAACAGGTGTATGCACAAAATTATGATTTTCCTTTCGACACTTACTTATGGAACAATTTAGGTTCTGGTTTGTATAACGGCGGAGCCGCAGGACAAGGTCAGAATGCTGTTTCATCCACTCAAAATGGTTCTACATTGATTGCTTTTTTTGGTAGGCTTAACTATGATTTTGATAACCGATATATTTTAACCGCCAGTTTACGAAGAGAAGGTTCTTCAAAATTCGGAGCAAATAATAAGTGGGGAAATTTCCCAGCCATATCTGGTGCGTGGAGGGTTTCTGAAGAAACATTTTTTAAAGAAAAACTTCCATGGATTAATGAACTAAAGGTTCGAGCAGATTACGGCGTAACCGGAAACCAGGATTTTGGAAATTACCTTTCACTTCTACTTTACGGAGGAGCTGGCTACTTTCCATTTAACGGACAGTATTATCAGGTTTACGGACCATCATCGAACGTAAATCCCAACCTAAGCTGGGAAAAGTCTGAAAATCTCAACATGGGTATTGACTTCTCCATACTCAAAGGGCGCCTAAGCGGTTCAGTTGATTATTATACCCGTAAGAATAAAGATTTGCTGGGAAACTATAACGTATCTGTTCCGCCAAATACACAAGCTACCACATTTACCAACGTAGGCACCATGAAAAATTATGGTATTGAACTGGCTTTAACCGGTCAAATCATTAAAAAAGAGAATTTTGAATATACAGCAAACCTGGCGCTTTCTTATAATAAAAACAAATTCATCTCTTTTTCAAATGACCTTTACCAGGGAGGAACTTTTCAGGATGTTGCCGGATTACCTGCACCAGGTTCGCCTGGAAATATTCAAAGAATCCAGGAAGGCCACAGCATCGGTGAATTTTATACCCTTCGTTCTGCTGGTGTAAATGATGCCGGCGCACTTTTAGTGTATAAAAAGGATGGATCTGTAGTTCCTGCCAATCAGGCAAATAATGATGATAAACAATTTGTAGGAAATGGCTTACCAAAATTTATCGCGTCTATGGGAAATACATTCAGGTATAAGCAATTTGACCTGGGTATATTTTTGAGAGGAACTTTCGGCTATAAAATTTTTAATACCTCAGCATTTTATCTAGGAACACCATCCAGCCAAACCGATGCTAACGTACTTCAATCCGCTTATGACAGTGGAAGCAAATATTCTTTATTAAAAAGTACTTCAACCACTTCAATTGCCTCTGATTACTTTCTGGAAAATGGTTCCTTTTTAAAGATAGATAATGTCTCACTTGGCTATCGCCAGAATTTAAATATCAAATATCTAAAATCTTTCAGGATTTATGCTGCCGGCAGGAACCTGCATACTTTTACTAAATACACCGGTGGAGATCCGGACCTGGTAGAGGTAAATGGTTTAACCCCAGGTGTAAATACATCCCTGAACTACTACCCGTCCACGCTCCAGTTAATTTTTGGCTTACAGGTAAATTTTTAATACGAACAGAAATGAAAAATTATAAAATATTGATGTTTATCGTCCTGTTGCTGGCGGTAGCAGGATGTAGAAAACTTGATGAAGAAGTTTATGATAGAGTTGACGCAGCGAATTTTCTTACCCGAAGAGATGATGTCATCAGGGATTTCTTGCGTCCGTTTGAACATGCCTACTGGAGTATTCAGGGGAATGATGTTTACGCGGTAGGTGAAAACTCCACAGATGAAATTGGTACCTTTAACCGCCAGGGCGATTGGCAGGATGGCGGATACTATCAAAGAATGCATTATCATACCTGGACGCCCCAAGACGGATTTACCAATGGTGCATGGAGAAATTTCTACCAGGGAATTGTGCTTTCTACAAACTCCCTTCAGGATATGGAAGCCATTGCCGATCCTGCGAAATTAAACGTCACCCAGGCAGAATTAAGTGACTTTAAAGCAGAACTCAGGACATTAAGAGCCTGGTTCTACCTACGCGCTTTCGATTTTTACCGCAACATTGAAATTGTAACAGATGTAAAAAGCAGCACGCAAGGCGGGGTTCAGTCTAGCCCGCAGGAAACTTTCAATTATATCGAATCCGAACTGAAAGCCGCAATTCCAGATTTACCAATGCGGGAACAGCTTGGAGCTACAGGTATAGGGAGATGGACAAAAGCTGCTGCAGCCACGCTGCTCGCAAGACTTTATTTAAACGCCAAAGTATATATCGGAACAGATAAGTTTACCGAATGTGAGGCGGTTTGTCGGGATATTATTAGTGGAAAATATGGAAGTTATACCATAGACACCAGATGGGATGCGCCTTTCGATTATACCAACAGTTCGCTGAATTCTGAAGTAATCTATGGATTTCCAGGTACGTTGGCCCGAACTCACTGGCAATATGATAGTGGAATGTTCTTTTGGGGAATGACCTATGATGCTGCACCCCTGTATTGCGGATTTACAGATTTCGGTAGATCAAACCCAAGATTTGCTTTACAGCCCGGACGGGACGTGGATAGCGTGGAATACAGCCATACGCTGGGAAAACCATTTGTAAAATTTCAGAAATACCCTGATGATTTGCGATTGAAAAAATACAAAAATCTCGGAAACAGTAAACGGGAAGGAATGTTCCTCTATGGCTATCTTCCTTACACCGCTACAACAAATGGTGTTACCCGACCGGATACAGTACGTGGCAATAAGGGTCCTTATGCACTTTTCATCAGAGACCAGGTGGGATTCTTTCTAGCGGCAAAACCAGGAACAAGAATTAACGATAAGGAATCTAATATGAATCATGCAGATCACAATTCCGGTGTGTTTCTGGTAAAATATCCAGTGTACCCTACTCCGGATCCAAATCGTATCACTTCTGCCTATGCAGAAATACGCCTATCTGAAGTGTATTACACCCTTGCAGAATGCAGGTATCGTGCGGGGGACAAAGCTGCTGCGGCAGGATTTTTAAATCAGGTGAGGCAGCGCAACTATCCAGCAGGATCTCCAAGCCTATATACTTCAAATGGCAGTCAACTCACTGATCAGGAAATGCTTGATGAATGGGGACGAGAGTTTATTGGTGAAAACCGTCGGAGAACGGATTTAATACGTTGGGGTGTTTTCAATGCCGGAACCTGGTGGGATAAAAAACCTGATGCGGATAAACATACGGAAATTTTCCCTATAGGAAGGGACATTCTTGGCGCAAATCCGAAGTTGAAACAAAATCCCGGTTACTGATACGCGATTTATTTAAAACATATGGTTTGGTTTAGTTGGGTGTTTCCGGTAAAACGGAAGCACCTTTTTTTGCTAAGAGCAGCGATTTCACTTAAGCCTTTTGCATGATAAATTTTCACCAACGCCTGAACAAAAAACTGAGAAACTACTCGATTCATCTATATACATTTTTAGTTTTAATCAAAATTTCATATCTGACTTTCAGATTCAGAACGAAATAATAAGTGCAGTCATCCCAGATAATCTAACTAGTGGCAAACTATGTATGCATCATTGTCAACCGTAAGAAAAGGTTTCTGCTTTTGAAAAAATCCATTTGGAATACGTGACAAAATTTACATCTTACTCATGGTGTCTTTCATTATCGCATCAGTCATCATGGTATCCTTGGACATCCTATCCTGCATCATGTTATCGCTCGTTGTAGAATCCCTGCTGGTTGAATCAGCACCATCGACTTTCTTTTCCGATTAAGAAACTATTGATGAAGATAATACGAAGGACAGGAAGCTAATTTGAATAAATTTTTCATCTTATTATGTTTTGAGAATAAAATTGCTTGCCCTCTATATCACAATAGTTATCTCATACACTCATTAGAAAAAATTATTCCGCGAAGATTTCCGCAGGAAGTAACAATATTGAAGTCATCATTTGTGCAAAATCGACAACAATCCAATAACATACCATACAAGAACTAATCCCAAAAAATAATTGAAGCTGTAAAAAAACCTAATTCAACAGCTCCATTAACTGCTGATTAGATAACAAACTAATATTAAGATTTCTTTTTAGGCACCTTTGCGCCTTCCTTTCTCGCCTCAGAAAGTCCGATCGCGACTGCCTGTTTTTTGGAAGTGACTTTTTTACCACTTCCGGATTTAAGTGCTCCATCTTTCATCTCCCTCATGGTTTCTTCTACTTTCTCAGATGCTTTTTTTGAATACTTAGCCATAACAATAGTATTAAAAGTGTTTAAATGATAATACGCACACCGATCATCGGAATCAATCCACCCTTTACGTAACTTAGTTCATCATGATCGAAAAACATAACCCGGCGCAAAGTTAATCGACTGACCATTTTTACCCATACGGGTATTCTTTCTGAATTGGTAACATCAGAATATAGTCTACAGACTTATAAGAACGCTTGTTAAGCATAATGGTTTTATCAAAATTAAACATTAATTAAAATTATGAAGATGCTGTGTAGAGTCAAATCAAAAAAAGAGCAAAGTTGCGGTTTTTAACAAAAAAGGGATAGTCCATCACAGAATAATTAAAATAGTTAAAGCCAAATTCTTTTGGAAAACATTTCTGATCAATTATTCCGAACCCCTTAAAAAACTATTTTGTTATCAACATTAGCATAGTCCAGAAACTAAAATCTGGTTAACCAATAAAAGATGTTTGCCACTAGCTGATGACAGACTTTAATATTACAGATTAATGCAAATTATTTAATAATGAGTATGGTCCCCGCTCCTTTTTCCAACCTGAAATAATAATGGCGTTCGTAGCGTACTTCAACGATATCTATCTGCAACACTTTTCCTTTTAAGCCTTCATCATTTTTGATATAGGTGCCCAGCTTAATATTAGCCAAATCGCTCAAAGTTGAATGACGGCCAATACGCACAACTTTAATTCTGGATTTTGATTTAAGAGATACTGTACGCGTATTTTTTGACTCCTCCAGACCTGATGTATAATTGCTTCTCATCGTAATTTGGTTATAGGAAAGATATACGATATTTACGTATTTCTGGTTTGATCTGCGAAAAAATCCGTGAGAAATACGGATGCAAAACCCAACAAAAGGGAAAATGCAGTGGACTGGTAAATAAAATTAAACCTTCTACAAATCGCTTTCACATTATTCCGAGTTTATGCTATTACAATTATAAAACGACAAGTTTATTAATTGACCTGACGTATTTTACGGATATGACTACTCAATTCACATGCAAGTTATACCTATTCTCACCTATGCAAAAACCAATTTTCGTATTCATCTGTTCAACTTACATCCAGAAAATCCGGGGTGACCTTTAACTAAACACAATCTGAATAATGAACCAGGCTAAATTCACATCTGAAATTTACGCCCACTCTAACCACCTTATGTCCCATGCATTGAAATTCACCCGGGATGAAGATGATGCCAAAGATCTTTTGCAGGAAACGCTCATAAAAGGACTTCGCTTCGCCAGTAGTTTCGACCAGGGAACCAATTTAAGGGGTTGGCTATATGTCATCGTGAAAAATACCTACATCAATGATTTCAACAAGACAGCCAAACGTAAAGCCATTATCACCGTTGAAGATGATATCTCCAGCGGACAGTTGGCCAACAGTGCTACAAGAAACCGCGGAGAAAGCACATTTGCATTGGAAGATATCGATAAAGCTTTGGCTTCAATCAAAGCTGAATACAGCGTGCCTTTCACAAGATATTTCGAAGGATATAAGTACGATGAAATCGCAGCTGAATTGAATCTGCCGATAGGAACCGTTAAAACCTATATTCACCAGGCGAGGCTCGGACTTAAAAAATACCTGAAAATGTACAGAGCATAGAAAATAATCCTTTTGTGTTGTCAAACTATTAAGCGAACAAATATCCTGCTGAGGCATAACACTTAAAAATGGAAAATTACTGCCTTAAGGGTATTTGAGACACACTTTCTTTTCTGATCAAAGACTGGTGTATTGGGGCTGAAGTAAAATTTTTGGGAACAAGTAATGATTTAAAATCAGCACCTTTTAAAATCAAAAGTATACCATTATGAGTTTAAAAATTCTTGCATAGATATCGTACACCGAGTTTTATAATTCTATTGTATGAGAAAAGCAAAAAACTAATATGTCATCGGAGGGATAGTTTTCATTTCAATGTAATGTCCTTTAAAATTCACGTCATTTTAACCCCGGCCTGATATCCCCTAAAGATTTTAAAAACCCATCATAGATGGACTAAGTATATTATAAGATACTATTTCGAATACAACGTAGGTCAATATAACACAGCCTCTTATTGGTTTTACATAATATTCAGTTAGGTTTACATCGAATAGATACAGTTTCAGAGGTTATGTCTCTACCTCACAATGTTGCCGAAGCTGCTTAGGCCCTTGTGGCCAGATATATGAGGTTGTTTGCTTTTTCCATCCAATGCTTTTATAAAACCTGTCAGCGCCAGGAGCGGCAGTGAGGTTCACAAAATGATAATCCACTAACTGATCATTTAGTGCCTAAACCAAGTATTTACCGAGTCCTTGCCCCTGGTAATCCGGATCCACAACAATATCGGCTATCATCGCATAATATCTGCCATCCCCTACCACGCGGCCGAAGGCAATAATAAGCTCATTATGGTAGACAAATATTGTCGCTGTACTATTTCTGAATGCGCCCTCGATCTCTCCAGCTTTCCTGTATTTCCATTCAACAGCTTTAAACAGATCTAAGATGCGTTGCCAGTCAACTTCACTGAGATCAGTGTTCAATTTATATTGGTAATCTGCATTCCGAGTGATAGTTGCCATGATGATAAATAAATTTATGCAAATAACTGTCTTTTCAGTGGTAAAGTTTAAGGATTTATACTTATACACCATTGGTTTACAATACGCAATTTGACTCCGTTTAATTATTCGTCTATAGACAACATTTATGGTGAGAACAAAGGGCTTTTTATAACTATACTGCGAGCGGCTTAGATGACTTTTATAAATCCTGAGCATTAAGAGAATGACTTTTAATTGGATTTAAATCATAGAATATCGAAATGCCTGATACCATTACTATATTAATTTAATACTTAAGTTCATCGAACTGGAATCACAAGTAACCAAACGGTTTCAAAATCATAACTTTCTTCCTAAAAACTGAGGACCAGAATGCTATCGAAAGCTAGCTATTCGTGTATTTCTCAAAATGGAATATGAGCATAGGCGTATGCGGAATGGTTAAATAATTCGCCTTGCAAGATATTCGCTTATTTTTTTGTTGAAGCCATTCATTAGCTGCTACTAGCGATAATAGACCATGACCGCTAATTGTATGCTATACAAGGGTACTACAGATACTAAATATTTGATATTTCATATAAACAAACCCTATGGGAATATTTTATTGTTGTAAAAGTAACCTAAAAACTTACCATACCGCATACGGCAGATAACCTGCGTAAGGGGTTAAAGAATTTTGTAGGAAAGTCTAGCCATATTCTAATTTATACCTTAAAATTCTAACCAAATTATATGAGCAATCACGAAAACCAATGCCCCGTTCCACGCGGAAAACTTATGATTATAGGTGGTGCGGAGGAAAAGCAGAGCAATGCAGAGCCAGAAGTTGGGCAAGATGTCCTGAAGGAATTTATTAAGCTTTGTGGTGATTCACCCAGAATTGAGATAATTACAACTGCCGGAGAGGAAGCCGTGAATGAAACTTTTGAAGAATATGCAGTTGTTTTAAAAATTTAGGCGCTGAATTCACCGGTCACATCCACCACGATTCCCAATCTGAAGTTAATCAGGAGATAACCTTCCGGTTAAATAATGCCAACGGAATCTTTTTTGCAGGAGGAAATCAATTAAAACTTACCTCGATCTATGGTGGAACGCCAATGATGACCGCGCTGAAAATCCTTTATATTTATAACGACATCGTGATCGGGGGAACCGGCGCCGGTGCGATGGCGATGTCGACACCGATGATCTATGCGGGCAGTGGGAAACCGAAATGACTGCCGGTGAAGTCAAAACTACCACTGGTTTTGAGTTTCTAAAAGATGTTTGCATTGACACGCACTTCGTACATCGCGGACGTTTTGTAAGAATGGCCCAGGTCATTGCAACCAACCCTGCATGTATTGGAATCGGGATAGAAGAAAATACGGCCATCGTTATCACCGAAGGCAGAAATGCCCGCCTAGTAGGTTGCGGTGTCGTAATCATTGCTGATGGCGAAAAAAGCCATAGCACTAATATCACAGCATTTGATGGACATAAGAAGATCACGATTCGCGACCTAAACGTCTCCATACTTTCCCAGGGCGAAACCTTCAACATCCCGGCACGTAATCCACCCCATGTATAAATTGCCGTTTGCCGGATTTTAGGTCCGGGATGCAAATTGCCAAAGCCTCAGACGAGTAATGGTTATCAGGTCAACCAAAAATTGTCCAAATAATAAAGAATTTACTGGCAGGCTATGGCTCTTATGTAAGGCTCATCCATATGACCTTCTCCGATATCTTCTACTGCACATCGCGATTACTCCTATTCATGAAGTTGTAAATGGAAGTCGTAGATAATGTTTGCTCGAAATCCTCCGACTATTCATGCGTTCATGGGCTATGGTATCAACTGAAGATTTCAGCATCATTGACACATCGCTTATTCTTTTTTTATTCTAGATGGATCATAATGCAGCCCAGGCGATAACCAATAAAGCAAGACCAGTCTGGAATACCTATAGTTAAATGGCGCAAAAACCATAACACCGGTAAATATTATCGTCACAAAATACCAGAGATT
>Ga0160473_101215_pt1 | contig 13594 bp, 9 predicted proteins | sample HID1975I_E11MG_FD_108217 | JGI IMG/M metagenome (GOLD analysis project Ga0160473, IMG submission 108217) | Enriched soil microbial communities from UW Madison campus, WI, USA - HID1975I_E11 MG | ecosystem: Environmental > Terrestrial > Soil > Unclassified | place: USA: Madison, Wisconsin... | reverse complement strand
GACCCCTCGGGGGCAGGCGTTAGTGGGCCATGGATGGCCCACGGTCGGTGACTGAGTACATGGATGTACGCCGGAACCGAAACGCCTGCCCCCGAGGGGTCGGGGCCCGCACCGTAAGGCGACTCCACCCATCGCTCGGTGCAAGCTCTCTGCGGGCAACCAAACAACGTCGCGCAGAACCCGAACATGCAGGGGAAAGAAAAACGGCGCCCTTGGGCGCCGTTTCCAGAAATAAAAACAGTCCGATCAAGTCCGCGGCAAAGTCACGCCCGTCTGCCCCTGGTACTTGCCACCGCGATCGCGGTAACTGGTCTCGCAAACCTCGTCAGACTGGAAGAACAACATCTGTGCCACGCCCTCGTTGGCATAGATGCGCGCCGGCAGCGGCGTGGTGTTGCTGAATTCCAGGGTGACGTGGCCTTCCCACTCCGGCTCCAGCGGCGTCACGTTGACGATGATCCCACAACGCGCATACGTGCTCTTGCCCAGGCACACCACCAGCGTGTCGCGCGGGATGCGGAAGTACTCCACCGTGCGCGCCAACGCAAAACTGTTCGGCGGGATGATGCATACGTCCGACTCCACGTCCACGAAGCTGCCACTGTCGAAATGCTTCGGGTCGACAATCGTCGAGTTGATGTTGGTGAAAATCTTGAACTCGCGCGAACAACGCACGTCGTAGCCGTAGCTCGAGGTGCCATAGCTGACGATGCGCTGGCCGCCGGCGTCCTGCTTGACCTGGCCCGGCTCGAACGGCTCGATCATGCCGTGCTGTTCGGCCATGCGCTTGATCCAGCGGTCGCTCTTGATGCTCATTCGGTCTTCCTGGAGAGAGAGGGGCAGCCTTCGCCGCCGGCAGATTCTAAGCATTGCCGTCGCGGGCGTCTGCGACGGCAACAACCGCACTCAGCCAAAGGCGAGCGGGATGCCGGCGCGCGGGCGCTTGGCCAGTTCCTCGCCCAGGCGCGTGGCCGCGGCGGCGTACGCCAGCCCCGCCGCAGAATCCGGCGCGGCTGCGACGATCGGCATGCCGGCATCGCCCTGTTCGCGGATCGCGATCTCCAAAGGCAACGAGCCCAGCAGTGGCACGCCATACTCGGCCGCCATGCGCTGGCCGCCGCCTTCGCCGAACAGGTGCTCGGTGTGCCCGCAGTTCGAGCAGGTGTGCACGGCCATGTTCTCGACGATGCCCAGCACCGGCACCTCGACCTTCTCGAACATCTTCAGCGCCTTGCGCGCGTCCAGGGTGGCGATCTCCTGCGGGGTGGTCACGATCACCGCGCCCGCCACCGGGATTTTCTGCGACAAGGTCAGCTGGATGTCGCCCGTGCCCGGCGGCAGGTCGACCAGCAGGTAGTCCAGGTCGTCCCACAGGGTGTCGTTGAACAGCTGGGTCAGCGCCGAGGTCGCCATCGGGCCACGCCAGATCATCGGGGTGTCGGTATCAATCAGCAGGCCGATCGACATGGCCTCCACGCCGAAGGCGCGCAGCGGCTCGATCGATTTGTTGTCCGGGCTGTCCGGGCGGCCGCTGATGCCCAGCATGGCCGGCACGCTCGGACCATAGATGTCGGCGTCGAGCAGGCCCACCCGGGCGCCCTGCCGTTGCAGGGCCAGGGCCAGGTTCACGGCAGTCGTGGATTTGCCCACCCCACCCTTGCCGGATGCGATGGCGATCACGTTTCGGATGCGGGGATGGGGGGTCAGGCTGCCCTGTGGGCGATGGGCTGGAATCTTCATCTGGCTATTGTCGACGACGAATTGCTGCTTAGCGCAATAAAGCGTAGTCCGTCACCGTTGAAACGTTTTTTCATGAGCTTTTTGTGACCTCTATCACGGTTTTTCGCTAAATTTCCGTTCACATAGGCATGAACACCGTGTTAACGTCGGCTCAGGGGGTGATACCAGTGACACGTCCCAGTCATCTTTGCCTGTGACTGCCAGTCATTGCTCCCGCCAGATCAGTCACGCAAAAAAGGGGATTCGCCAGATGTCGTCCAGTAAAGCTTCCCGCCTCAAGCGGCACCGCCTGACCGCCGCTGTTTTCGCCGCCATCGTCCTGCCTGCGGCGGGCTCTGCCCTGGCCCAGGACCAGGAACAGCCCAAGGAACTCGACCGCGTCACCGTGACCGGCTCGCTGATTCCGCAGACCGATATCGAGACCGCCACGCCGGTGATGGTCATCAGCGCCGAGGACATCAAGGCGCGCGGCTTTACCTCGATTTCCGACGTGCTCTCCAAGAGCTCGTTCGCCACCGGTGGCGTGCAGGGCGCGCAGAGCTCGGCTTCGTTCACCCAGGGCGCCAACACCGTCAGCCTGTTCGGCCTGCCGCCGGGTTACGTGAAGTACCTGATCGACGGCCGTCCGATGTCCAACTACCCGGCGCTGTACAACGGTAGCGACACCTTCAACAACATCAGCGGCATTCCGATCGACCTGGTCGACCGCATCGAAATCCTGCCGGGCGGCCAGTCCTCCCTGTACGGCTCGGACGCGATCGCCGGCGTGATCAACGTCATCCTGAAGAAGAAGATGGATGGCGCGGTGCTCGATATCCGCGGTGGTGGCTACTCCGAAGGCGGCGGCAACAGCTTCCGCGTCAGCATCGCCGATGGCTGGAGCTCGGCCGATGGCCGCGTCAACCTGCTCGGCGGCGTGCAGTACGAAGACAAGAACCCGATCTGGGGCTACCAGCGCGACCTGACCAAGCAGTACAACCAGAACGGCTACTCGCCGGCCCTGGCCAGCCGCGACTTCCTGATCTACAGCCCGTTCACCAGCTACAACTTCCTGGACCCGGCCAACTGCGCCAACGTGACCGGCCTGTTCGGCGGCACCGAAGGCCTGCAAACCCGTCCGGGCTTCGGCGATGAAAACTACTGCGGCTCGTTCTACACCCCGGGCTACCGCACGCTGAGCAACGGCCTGGAGTCCACCCAGGTCTACGTGCACGGAACCTTCGACATCAGCGACAACACCCAGCTCTACGGTGATGTGCTGTACAGCCACGACAAGGTCGATTACCACGTCGGTTCGGGCTACACCTGGTGGGGTACCGGTGCGGACTTCGGTTACTTCTACGATCCGAACCTGGACGACCTGCTGAACCTGCAGCGCGCCTTCGCGCCCGAGGAAATGGGCACGCAGGGCTTCAAGAACACCATGAGCCACGACGTCAGCGACGCGGTGCGCGTGAACTTCGGCGTCAAGGGCACCTTCGGTGCTTCGGCGTGGGATTACGACGCCGGCGTGACCTACAGCGAGTACAAGCTGAAGGAGCGCAACTTCGTCCGCTACGCCGAGCCGATGGACCAGTTCTTCATCGACCGCGTGCTGGGTCCGCAGCAGGGCCTGGATCCGTACTACGACGCCTACCCGGTGTTCACCCCGAACTACGCCGCGTTCTACCAGCCGATCACGCCGGAAGAACTGGCCAGCATGACCGGCTACGAGACTTCTCACAGCAAGACCTCGGACAGCATGCTGCGCTTCCAGCTGACCAATGCCACGCTGTTCAAGCTGCCGGGCGGCGATGCCGGTCTGGCCGTGGTGGCCGAACTGGGCAAGCAGAAGTGGGACTACACCCCGGCGCCGGGCCTGCTCGATGGCTCGATCTGGGGCCAGACCGCCGTGGCCGGTGGCGGTGACCGCGACCGTTACGCGATCACCTCCGAACTGCGCATGCCGGTGCTGGAACCGCTGACGGTGACCCTGTCGGGCCGTTACGACTCCTACGACGCCAGCGGCCGCACGATCGACAAGCCGACCTACAGCGTGGGCCTGGAATATCGTCCGATCGACTCGCTGCTGTTCCGCGGCAAGTACGGCACCGCGTTCCGCGCGCCGACCCTCTCGGACCTGTACCAGGGCGACAGCGGTTACTACAACACGGTCACCGACTACTACCAGTGCTCGCTGCGCGGCTTCCTGCCGGGCAATACCGATGCCTGCCCGGCCGCCTACTCCAACCGCCAGTTCTTCGGCACCCAGTCGGGCAACATCGACCTGAAGCCGATCAATGCTGACGTGTGGAGCGCCGGCTTCGTGTGGTCGCCGATCGATCGCCTGAACGTCACCGTCGACTACTTCAACTGGGACATCAGCGACGAAGTCACCCAGCAGAGCGCCGACGCGCTGTCGCTGCAGGACTACCGTTGCCGTGCCGGCATCGACGACATCACCACCACGCTCTGCACCCAGGCGATGTCGCAGGTCACCCGCAACGCGGCCGGCTTCATCACCGAGATCTACACCCCGAAGATCAACGTCTCCAACCAGAAGCTCGAAGCGGTCACCGCCTCGTTGAACTATGGCTACGACTTCGGCGCCTGGGGTGACCTGAGCCTGCGCACCAGCTACACCGAGAACCTGCACCACACCCAGCAGATCTACGCCGGCGACGACGAGATCAACCTGCTGAACGATCCGTACTGGAGCAGCGACCCGAAGCGCAAGGCCGACGGCTCGCTGACCTGGACCGTGGGTGACTTCTCGGCCACCTGGTACGTCAACTGGTTCTCGGAGACCCCGAACTACGCCGCGACCATCAGCGTCGATGGCTATGATTCGGCCCGCGGCCGCAAGCTGGGCTCCTATGCCACCAACAACGTCAGCATGAGCTACAAGCTGTTCGAAGGCATGGAAGTTTCGGTGATGGCGAACAACGTGTTCAACCGCATGCCCCCGTATGACTTCTCGTACCCGGGCACCGACGGTGCGCCGTACAACGAGTACAACTTCGACGTCTACGGCCGTGCGTACTACCTGGAACTGCGTTACGCCTTCGGCAAGTAAGCCGCTGGCGCCAGCCTGAAAAAAACGAGGCCCCATCCCGCAAGGGATGGGGCCTTTGTTTTGTCCGGACTATCCGGCAACCGGCGATATCGGCATCGGCATCCGATCAAGCCGGCATCGGCACGCCCAGCAACTGCGCCAGGGCGGCCATGTCATCGCCGTACCGATGCCAGCGGCCGATGTAGGCCCTGGTCAGCGGCTCGCGCACCTGCACCAGGCTGGCAGTGGCCACTGGCGCTTCATTGCGTTCGAACGCCAGGCAGGCGTCTTCCCAGGGCAGGCCGCAGAACTGCAACATGCGTTCGGTGGTCGGGCGCTGCTCGGCCACCAGGTCCTCGTAACGCACCTCCAGGAAACGCTCGCCCAGCAGCCCGCGCCAGTGCGCCATCAGGTGGTCGAACAGCTGGTAGTAGCGGCCGATGTCCATCAGGTCGAACGAGTAGTCGTAGTACGGCGAACTCAGCGCAAACAGCTGGCGGAAGTTGCCCAGGCAGGTGTCCATCGGATCGCGGCGCAGGCAGATGATCCTCGCCTTCGGCAGGGCCCGGGCGATGTGCCCGACATAGAGGAAGTTGTGCGGCAGCTTGTCGACGAAGCGCGGCGTATGCCCCGTGCCCGGACGGGTCGATTCGATGTACTCCCGGCCCACGCGCTGCCAATCCACGCCGTCGAGCCGGGTCAGCGTGGGAATGTCGATGATGCCCGGCGTCGTGGTGCCGACCACCCGCTTCAAGGCGACCGAGAAGTTCTGCAGCTCACCGGCCGAATGCACCTGCGAGTGGCTCGACAGGATGCGATCGACCAGCGTGGTGCCGGAGCGCGGCATGCCGACCACGAAGATCGGCTCTTCGCTGTCATGACCGTCCGCGGCGGCCAACGACTCGGCACCAAACGCCTGCTCGATCGCGGCGAACAAGGCGCGGTCGCTGCTGCCGTCGTAGCCGCGCGCGCGTTTCTGCACGCCCTTGCCTTCGGCGTAGTGCTGGAACGCGCGGTGGTAATCGCCCAGGTCCTCGCATTCCTTGGCCAGGGCCAGGTTGACGTACAGCTCCGCCTCGGCAATGCCGGCGCCGGCCTGCAATGCCGCCTGCAGCTGCGCTACATCGTTGTCCGTTGCGCTGCGCTTGCGCAGCTGCGCCAGCGAGGTATACGCGCGCCAGTAGCGCGGATCGTCCACCAGGGTCTGTCGATATTCCCGCTCCGCATCCTCGATGCGGCCAAAGAACAGCAGGCAGGTGGCAAGGTTATAGCGAAAGCTGGCCTGGGCGGACGCCAGGGCGACGGCGCGCTCGTAGGCGGCCAGTGCCTTGGCATGCTCATTGGCCCGGGTGTAGACGACGCCCAGCGTGTCCAACGTGGGCGCGTCTTCCACGCCCAACGCCATGGCCTTGTCGGCGTATTCCTGCGCCTGGCGGGTCAAGCGCGCCTGGGTGAGTGCGCGCGCCAGCTGCGCAGCGTAATCGGGCCGCTTCGGATTGAGTTCGGTCGCGCGATGCAAATGGGCGAGCGCGGCGCGCAGCTGCTGCAACTCGAACGCGGCGATCCCGGCGACGAAGTGCACCCCCGGGTGCTCACCTTCGCGCAACAACTGCTGCGACAACTGCCAGGCCTCTTGCCAGCGGCGCTGGTTCAGCGCGGCGACGGCCTGGTGGTACTTCTGCACCTGTGCATCCATCCGGGGCTCTTCATTCTCTGCATGCGCCGGGGCGGCGCGATCGACCTTTTGATTATGCCCTGCTCCCCTGCTGCCAGCCGCCTTGGCATGTGATTTATCCAATAGACCGCGGCCATAGCGCTCCGGACTATTGGCGTCGTCCCAGCAGTTGCCAGGCGTCCACCCGGAGCAACTGATGATTCCAACAAGACGCCTGTCCTTCCTGCTGTTCGTTTCCATGCTGCCCGCAGCTCGAGTCAGCGTGGCGAACAGCGACCTGATCTGTCGCGATACCAGCGTCGAGACGCCAGACGATATCCGCAGGGAGGTTTACTGCATGCGGCGCGGGCTGCCCCCTCCCTTCTTCGCGGGGAGCCCTTCCCGCCCGCCATCCGTCACGCCCCGAGAACCGGCGCCACCACCCGCGTCATCAGCAAATCCATTCGATCGCAACTCGGATGGAAAGATGGATTGCTGGAAGGATGCCGTAGGGCCAGCCAACAAGACAGAAATTTCTTCGCGGTACGGAGGCTCGGACTGGCGGGACGGGAACTGGCACTACGGTGTGGATCTAGTCTCCCGAACGGGAAATTTCGGCCTGGCGCAGCCGGTCCGCGCGATCGCAGACGGCAATGTTGTTCGGGGCGAAACCAGCAGTGCCAATGGCAACTTTGTCGAGATCGTGCATTCCGACGGCAGAGCCTCGATGTACATCCACCTGAAGGAGATTACTCGAAGGGACGGTGCTGTTAGGGCGGGCGATGTCATCGGAAGCATGAACTGCACAGGGCTTTGCGGGCGCGGCGTACGACGAAACAGCGTGCGATCCACCCATGTGCATCTGGAGGTGAAGACCGCTCCTGGCACCGAACGACTCCAACAGAACCGAATTGACCCCGTCACTTATCTGGGTGAGTGCACCTGATGAAAATCGAACGAATCATTCTTGCAGCGCAGCTGACCCTCGCCTCAGCTGCGGCCCTCGCTGGCCCGAACGGCACGCTGCTGTGCGACAGCGCCAAGCCCTACGACTTCCTGTCATCGGACACACGTGACTTCTCCCGCTTCGGCGTACATTCGACCGCCCCCTACACGCCTGAGCCAGTGCGCGGAAAGCTCATCAATGGACAAGGAATCAAGGCGATTTCGGCAAATGGCCTGATGCTCGTCCCGTCGGAAGTGGCCGGACGTGGCCGGATCGAGCTTCGCAAGCAGGGCCGTACTCTGAGAATATTCGACGGATGGTTGCAAGCCTGGGATCTTTGGGGAGATGGCCAACGCGAGAAGTTCATGTTCACCGTCTGGAACGGCGACCCCGATGCATCGCCCACGGGAAAGACCTGGCAAACGCGCTACATCGTCGACGGCGATGGCAAGGTGCTCTTCGAGAAACGCTACCAGGCCGACTCCGATAACGAGAACGGCGAACGGGCGCTATTGTTCTCCGCCGATGGCGACGCGTTGCACGAAGAGGTAAACGCAGCCGACCCCAGCAACGCACGGGCGATATTCAACGGCACGGACATGCTTCCGCTCGGCAAGGTGACGGCGCCGAAGGGACAGTTGCTGTCTGACCTGGTGATGGTGTCCGGTGACGTGGGCTTTGCAATCATCAACGACCAATTGCACCGATACGTCGCTGGCCAGCTTACGCCGATGCAATTGGGGCCATCCTTCAAGGTGCATCAACTGACCCTGGACGCGCGCTCGCGTCGCATCCTCGCGCAGGGAACGGGCGACTTCGTGGTAATGGATCTGGCCGGCACTCTCCTGTTCCGTTTCACCGGCGCGCTATCTCCGGACGAGCCCGCGCCGGCCTGGGTCTCCCCGAGATTGGCTATCGACGGCAGCGTCGGCTTCATGCGGGAAGGCGATGAACTCGCCCTCGTGGCAACGCGCCAATCGGGTTACTCCGAAATGCGTCACGTACCGCTCGGCGCCCAGGACTGGAATCGCGTCGCTTGCTTCACCCCCGCCAGCGCCGCATTGCTCGTCGATGACCAGCCGGTGCTGGTGAAGTTCTGACCACGACGATCGACGTGTCGGACGCAGACCGGCACGTCGACTCAATCCTCGAGGATCACCTGCGCCGCATTGTGTCCAGGCGCGCCGGTCACGCCGCCACCCGGATGCGTGCCGGAGCCGCACAGGAACAGGCCGTCCAGCGCACCGCGATAACCCGCCTGGCCCAGCATCGGCCGTGCACTGAAGAGCTGGTTGAGGCTGAGCGCGCCGTGGAAGATATCGCCGCCGATCAAACCGAACTCGCGCTCCAGGTCCAGCGGACTCAGGATCTGGCGGCCCAGTACCGACGCCGCGAATCCCGGCGCATGGCGTTCCACCGTGGCGATCATCAGGTCAGCCACTTCATCGCGATGGTCATCCCAACTGCGTCCCTGCGGCAGTTGCGGCGCCACGTGCTGGCAGAACAGGCTGGCGACATGCTGCCCCGGCGGGGCCAGCGAATCGTCGAGCGTGCTGGGAATCAGCATCTCCACGATCGGCTCGCGTGACCAGCCGAAATCGTGCGCGTCCCGCCAGGCGCGATCCATGTAATCCAGGCTCGGCGCGATGATGATGCCGGCAGTGAGATGGTCGCCCTCGCCCGGCAGCACGCTGAAATCCGGCAGCCGCGACAGCGCCACGTTCATGCGGAAGGTGCCCGAACCGCAGCGCCAGTTCGCCATGCGCTCCCGGGTATCGGCCGGCACGTGTTGCGGATCGAGCAGGCGTTCGTACAAAAGCTTGGGATTGACGTTGGCGACGATCGCACGCGCGTCGATGCGCTCGCCCTGCTCGGTCACCACGCCCACCGCGCGGCCGCCTTCGACGAGGATCTCGCGCACACCGCTGTCGGTGCGGATCTCCACGCCGCGCTCGCGGCAACAGGCGGCCATGGCCTGGGTGATCGCGCCCATCCCGCCGATCGCGTGGCCCCAGGCGCCCTTGACGCCGTTGCTCTCGCCGAACACGTGGTGCAGCAGCACGTACGCCGTACCGGGCGCATACGGGCTGGCGTAGTTGCCAACGATGCCATCGAATCCGAACAACGCCTGGATCGGCGCGCTCTCGAACCAGCGTGACAGGTACTCGGCGGCAGAGAGGGTAAATAGATCGAGCAGTTCCTGGCGCAAGCCCGCAGGCAATGCGTGCAGACGGCGACCGAGGCGGCCGGCGCGCAGCAGCTCCGGCAACGCCGCCCACCAGCCGCCATCGGTGATGTTGGGCGGCGGTTGCAGGGCCAGTGCGCGCAGCACGTCGGCCAGTTGTTCCAGTCGCGCCTCGTAGGCCGGCAGGCGCTCGGCGTCGCGCCGGGAGAACTTGGCCACCTGTTCGGCGGTACGGCCGGCGCCGGCCAGCAGGTAGCCATCGGCGCCCAACGGCAGGAAATTGTTGAGCCGTCGCGGCACCACGCGCAGGCCATGGCGGGCCAGCTCGAGGTCGGCGATGACCTTGGGCTGCAGCAGCGAGACCGTATAGGAGGCCACCGAATTGCGAAAACCCGGATGGAAGGTTTCGGTCACCGCCGCGCCGCCGACCACGCCGCGCCGCTCCAGCACCAGCACCTTGCGACCGCGGGCGGCGAGGTAGGCGGCGCAGACCAGGCCGTTGTGGCCGGCGCCAATGACCAGGGCGTCGTAAGCAGGCTTCATCGCGCTGATATAGCACGGTGGCCGGCCTATACTGCCGCCAGCTCACCGGCAGGGATCCCGGCATGGCTTTGGATCGAAGGGGCTTCGTGCCCGCGCCCCCGGCATGAACGCCCGCAGGCAGGCCAGCTGGCGACTGCTCGGCGCGGCAGTGGCCGCCGTGCTGGCCTTCACCTTCAGCGCCACCAACCTGACCGCCCCGGCCGATACCTGGCTGCAACAGCTGCTCGGCCCGGAGCGCGGCACTCCTTATGTATGCGGCTGGGCCTGGCTGGCAGCGCTGGTGGCGGCCAGCCTGTGGTGGATTCGCCCGCGAACCGGCCGGCATGGGCGTCCTGCCGGCTGGCTCTGGGCCTGCGCGCCTGCCTGCGTGGCCGCGGTCTTGTACTGGGCGGCGGACATCTGGTGGCCGCCTTTGGCGACGACGCTGGCGATCCTGCTCGTGGCCGTGCTGCGCCGCTGGCGACGTCGTCGCTTTCCCGAACTGGAGCACATCACCGGCCTGCAGAGCGCGGCCGACAGCGCCCTGCGCGCCAGCGTCGCCCTGCCCTACAGCCTGATCCGGCTGCAGCTGCGCGGGCCCGGCATGCAGGCGCTACCGTTGCAGGACCTGGTGCCGGCGCTGAAGGCGCATGCCCGGCGCAGTGGTGACCGGGTCGCGCGCAGCGGGGCTGATGGCTTCGTGCTGTGGCTGGCCCACACCGATGCCGAGGCCGCCCTGGCCCTGGCCTGCGAGATCCGCGCCGACCTGGCCGCGCTGCTGGCCCGGCACGACCTGCGCTGCAGCATGGGCATCGCCACGGCCGCCGAGCCGGGCATCGGGCTGGAACAGCTCTGGCACCTGGCCACGCCCCCGACCAGCGAAGCCTGACCGACCCATGACCTTCGGCCCGCTGACGGCGGTGGCCGTCACGTTTAGAGTGCGCGTTCCTGTCCCGAACCCGGGGCATCCGTCCATGTCGCGCCTGGAGCCTGACCGTGACCTTCCGTAAACCGCACCTGCTCACCCTTTCCCTGGCGGTCGCCGCCGCCCTGGCCGGCTGCAAGAAGCCGGAAGAAGCCGCGCCCGCAGCGCCGGCCGCATCGACCGCCGACGCGGCGCCGAAGCTGACGCTCGACGAATCCAAGCTGCCGCCGTTCAACCAGTTCCAGGCCAGCGACCTCGATCCGAACGGCAACGCCTGTACCGACCTCAACGCCTACGCCAACGCCAAGTTCCTGGCTGCCAACCCGGTGCCGGCTGACCGCACCAGCTGGGGCGCATTCGAAATGCTCGACGAGCGTTCCAACGCCGTGCAGCACCAGCTGGTCGAACAGGCCGCCGCGGCCAAGGACGCCAAGGGCGTCGAGAAGCTGGTCGGCGACCTGTGGTCCACCGGCATGGACGAAGCCAAGATCAATGCCCAGGGCATCGAGCCGCTCAAGCCCGAGCTGGCCGCCATCGACGGCGTGACCGACCAGGCCAAGCTGGTCGACTACCTGCGCACCAGCGCGGCGAAGGGCCAGAACGAGCTGTTCTCGTTCGGCGCCGAAGCCGACTTCAAGAACTCCAGCATGAACATCGCCTACGCCGCACAGGGCGGCCTGGGCCTGCCGGATCCGGAGTACTACACCAGCACCGACAAGAAGATGGTCGAGAAGCGCGCCCAGTACCAGGCGCACATCGCCAACGTGCTGAAGCTGGCCGGCGCCTCCGAGGCCGATGCCGCGGCCCAGGCCAAGGCCGTGCTGGATTTCGAAACCCGCCTGGCCAAGGTCTCCAAGACCAGCACCGAGCTGTCGCGCGACGCCTCGCTGTTCTACAACCCGGTGAGCCCGGCCGATGCGGACAAGCTGACCCCGAACTGGTCGTGGACCGAGTTCTTCAAGTCTCAGGGCCTGGAAGTGCCGCAGATGTTCTCGCTGGCGATTCCGGCGTTCCATGAAGAAGTGAGCAAGATGATCGCCGATACCGATCCGGCGATCTGGCGCTCGTACCTGCGCTTCCACACCGTGGACAGCGCCTCGCCGTACCTGAGCCAGCCGTTCGTGGACGAGAACTTCGCGTTCTACAACCAGACCATGCGCGGCCAGAAGGAAATCAAGCCGCGCTGGAAGCGCGTGCTGGCGTCGATCAACGGCCAGGCCGGCGAAGCGCTGGGCCAGATGTACGTGCAGGTCGCGTTCCCGGCCGAATCGAAGGCCAAGATGGAAGAACTGGTGGGCAACCTGCGCACCGCGCTGAAGGCGCGCATCGAGAAGCTGGACTGGATGAGCCCGGAGACGAAGGAAAAGGCCATCGCCAAGTGGAACAGCTTCACGCCGAAGATCGGCTACCCGGACAAGTGGCGTTCGTGGGAGGGCCTGGCCACCTCGCGTGACAGCTACCTGGGCAACATCGAAGCGGCGAACGAGTTCAACTACAAGTGGAACCTGTCCAAGATCGGCAAGCCGGTCGACAAGACCGAGTGGGGCATGAGCCCGCAGACGATCAACGCCTACTACAACCCGTTGCAGAACGAGATCGTGTTCCCGGCCGCGATCCTGCAGCCGCCGTTCTTCGACCCGAACGCCCCGGCTGAAATGAACTACGGCGGCATTGGTGCGGTGATCGGCCACGAGATGACCCACGGTTACGACGACCAGGGCAGCCGCTTCGGGCCGACCGGCAACTTCGAGAACTGGTGGACGGATGCCGATGCGAAGGGTTTCTCCTCGCGCACCAACCGCCTGGTCAAGCAGTTCGACGGCTACAAGACCGACATGGGCAACGTGAAGGGTGACCTGACCCTGGGCGAGAACATCGCCGACCTGGGTGGCCTGAACACGGCCTACGACGCGATGAAGACGGCCACTGCCGGCCAGGACGATCCGAAGACCGACGGCCTGACCCGCGACCAGCGCTTCTTCCTGAACTGGGCGACCGTGTGGCGTCGCAACTTCAACCCGGAAGAGCTGGCGGTGCGTTTGAAGACCGACCCGCACGCGCCGGCGAACTTCCGCGCGATCGGTGCGCCGTCGAACATGCCGGCTTACGCCGCCGCGTTCTCGTGCAAGGCCGGCGAGCCGATGGTGCGTCAGGGTGACAACCAGGTCGTGATCTGGTGATTTTTCGCCTGACGGCGTGAATCAAAAAAGGCCCGGGTTTCCCGGGCCTTTTTTTATGAATTGATTTTTCTCCATCCCCCGCGGCTGTCGCCGCGCCCCCTCAGGGGCTGTTTCTCCATCTTGGTCTTTGCATCTCTGATGGTTTTGCACTGAGCGGTAGCTTTCGTCGGCTTACGTCACGGGCCCCGACCCCTCGGGGGCAGGCGTTTCGGTTCCGGCGTACATCCATGTCTCAGTCACCGACCGTGGGCCATCCATGGCCTACTAACGCCTGCCCCCGAGGGTTCGGTGCAAGGCGCGTCATTTCCCCACTTCGACCTCGCCGTTTTCCTTCTGGAGGAGAGCCCCCTTTGTTAAGGGGGCGCGGCAAAGCCGCGGGGATAGGCAAGGCAGAAGTGGGGCCCGAAG
>Ga0160473_101209_pt1 | contig 13649 bp, 6 predicted proteins | sample HID1975I_E11MG_FD_108217 | JGI IMG/M metagenome (GOLD analysis project Ga0160473, IMG submission 108217) | Enriched soil microbial communities from UW Madison campus, WI, USA - HID1975I_E11 MG | ecosystem: Environmental > Terrestrial > Soil > Unclassified | place: USA: Madison, Wisconsin... | reverse complement strand
GGACATTTGCATAACTTGGTTTCAGCCTGCGCGGGCCTTTGCGTAGCTGCCTTCTTCTATATTCCGTTCGTGTCGAGCGAAGTCGAGACACCGGGGCAGCCGGCCCGTGTTGTGTCTCGACTTCGCTCGACACGAACGGTTCGGGGAGTTTTGCAAAGGGCTCGCCTACGCTGGGATAACCAACCACACTCAACGCTCGGTGCCCTGACTATCACGGCCCCTTGCCGCTGGAGCTGCTCGCCGTCGGGTTGAGCGCCTGCTGCCGGATGTAATGGCGCAGCGAGGTCAGCTCGGCCTCGTCGATCTCGCTGAAGCGCGGCATCCCCCGGGTCAGCAGCGCGCCCTCGTGCACGATCTGGCGGAACGCGTCGGCGTCCAGCGGGATCGCCGATGCGCGCAGGTCCGGGCCGGCGCCCGATGCGACCACGCCGACGCCATGGCAGGTCATGCAGTTCTTGTTGAACGAAGCCTCGCCCGTCTTGGCCAGTTCCGCCTTCGGCTCCAGGTCGCGCGCCATCAGCGGCTCTTCCGGCCCCGGCGGCGCGGTCGCGGGCAGCTTGCCCTTGCCGTCCAGCACGAAGGTCAGCAGCCGGCGGGGATGGTCGCGATACCGCCAGCCGTATTTCGCCTGTTGCGGCAGGATCGAAGCCGGCGACCCGCTCGGCGGTCCCGCCATCACCGTCACATATTGCCGGCCGTTGACCGAATAGGTGATCGGCGCGCCCAGCACCGCCACGCCCGCCGGAAAGCTCCACAGCTTCCTGCCGGTCGCCGCGTCATAGGCGTTGAACGTCCCGTCGACGAGGCCCTGGAACACCAGCCCGCCGGCGGTGGCCATCGCGCCGCCGTTGACGATGCCGGGGTTGGGGATGCTCCACACCCGCTTCTGCGCCACCGGATCCCATGCCTGCAGCGAGCTGGAGAATTCCTCGCTCGGCACCTTCACGCCGTTGTCGCCGGTCATTCCCCACGAAAGCCCGGTATTCCAGGCGTTCTTCTCCGGCTTCCAGTTCTTCGCGTCGAGTTCCTCGGACGCATAGGCATCGGCCATGTGAATCGACGGGATGAAGGTCAGCCGCGCCTTGGGGCTGTATGCCATCGGCTGCCAGTTGTGGACGCCGAACGTGCCCGGCCATTGCAGCGTCGGCTTGTCGTATCGCGCGCCCGGCGTCTCGATCGGCCGGCCGCTCTTCAGGTCGTATCCGCTCGCCCAGGTCACCTTGCCGATCTTCTCGGCGGAGATCAGCTTGCCGGTCTCGCGGTCCAGGACGAAGTAGAACCCGTTCTTGGGGGCCTGCATCAGCACCTTGCGCGGCCGCCCGTCGATCGGCAGCGTCGCCATCTGGATGTCCATCGTGGCGTTGTAATCCCACGCCTCGTTGGGGTTCTGCTGATAATGCCACACATATTTGCCGGTCTTGCCGTCCAGCGCGACGATCGACGCCAGGAACAGCGCGTCGCCGCCATCGGGGTTGCGGATGCGATAGTTCCACGGCCCGCCATTGCCCGTCCCGATGTAGAGCCGGTCGAGTTCGGGGTCATAGGTCATCGCGTTCCACACGGTGCCGCCGCCGCCGTATTTCCACCACTCGCCGGACCATGTCTTGGCCGCCATCGCCATGGCCTCGTTCTCGAACCCCTTCGCCGGGTCGCCGGGGACGGTGTAGAACCGCCACAGGAATTTGCCGCTTTCCGCGTCATAGGCGCTCACCCCGCCACGGATGCTGTGCCGCTCGGCCCCGGCGTAGCCGATCACCACCTTGTCGCCGAACACGCGCGGCGCGCCCGTGATCGTGGATTCGTCGCTCTGCGGCAGCGTCTGGGTCGACCACAGCGGCTTGCCGTCGCGCGAATCCAGCGCGATCAGCCGGCCGTCCTGCGTGCCGAAGATCACCTTGCCCTTCCAGATCGCCAGCCCCCGGATGCCCCAGGACGGGCGCAGCTTGTCCCCCGCGACGGATGCGACATCGGGGTCGTACTGCCACAGCAGCTTGCCCGTCTCGGCCTCCACCGCGTGGATCACGCTCAGCCCCACCGTCTGGTAGATCACCCCGCCGGCTTCCACCGGCTGCGCGTCGGGGCGCTGCGGCACGTCGACGTCCAGCGCCCAGGCCAGCTTCAACCGACCCACCGTGCCGGCGTTGATCTGCTCCAGCGGGCTGTAATGATCCTCGGTGTAGGTCCGGCCATAACTCGGCCAGTTGGTGCCGTCCGCCTCGTTGGCGATCAGCGCGCCATCGACGATCGTCGCGCCAGGCAGCGTCCGGTCCGCCGCGCCGATGAGTGTGACGGCCGCCAGCGCCAGCAGGCTGGTGGCGGTCGCGCGGCTTGTGATCGATCCCAGGGGCTTCCGTCCTGCTTTCGCCACGATGATATCTCTCCCGAACCCGTTGTTATGGCGACAGGGTAACGGCTGCAGGCCCCGCCATCTTTAGGCGTGGCGAAGCGCGACTTGCAGCCCGGCGAAATATCGGCGCGCGGCTGTTCGGTTCTGCGCAAGTCTTTTGGCGGGCGGCCTAAAGCGGTCGCCCCCGCCGCCATCCTATCGATCGCTCGTCCCCGGTCCGCCGGGGGCCTCAGGGCATAAATTCGAGGATGGGATCCCATGGCGTCAGACGATCGGCTGGACGCGCTGGAGCGTGAGCTTCGCGCACTTCGCGACCGACAGGATATCATCGACTGCATCAACGCCTATGGCCGCGGGCTCGATCGGCTCGATGCGGATCTGATCCGCGCGGCCTATCACCCCGATGCGATCGACCAGCACGGCCCGTTCCTCGGCGATGTCGATGCCTTCGTGCCCTTCGCCATCGAGTGCGAGGCCTATTTCCGGGTCACCCACCACGGCGTCACCAGCCATAACTGCGAAGTCGACGGCGATGTCGCGCACGCCGAAAGCTATGTGTTCTTCGTGGTCGGCCAGCCCGACAGCGACAAGATCGGCTGCGGCTATGGCCGCTATGTCGACAAGCTGGAACGGCGTGACGGCCGCTGGGCGATAACCGTGCGCCGGCTGTTCATGGATTCGACCTTCGAGGTGGTGGAATCACCCTGGCTCGGCCCCGACTGGGCGAAGATCCGGGGCCGGCGCGATCGCGAAGATCCCAGCTACGAACGCCCCCTTTCGCTGCCGAAACCGGTCGACTGACGCGCGTCGGCGACACGGAATGATCCGATCCCCCCGCGCACGGCGACAGGCGGGGACGCTGATGGAGATGGACTCGAGATGAAAGCGTTGCGCCGCCTGGCCGCCAGGATGACCGCCCCCGATCCGCGCTGCGTCGTCGCCGTGGCGCTGCTCGCGACGGTGGGCGTCGCGTTCACCTCCGCGCCGATGCTGGCCGCGCAGCGTGGGGCCGCCGCCGTCGATCAGGCCCGCTTCTCCGCCGGCGAAGGCGATGGCGACAACTGGCTGGGCTATGGCCGCACCTTCAGCGAACAGCGCTTCAGCCCGCTCGACCAGATCAGCGACGGCAATGTCGGCCGCCTCCGCCTCGCCTGGTACACCGATCTCGATGCCGCGCATGGTCAGGAAGCCACCCCGCTCGTCGTCGATGGCGTGATGTACACCTCCACCGCCTGGTCGCGGGTGATGGCGATCGACGCCGCCACGGGCCGGGTGCTTTGGCATTACGACCCTGAAGTCGACGGCGCGAAATCCGCGCATGCCTGCTGCGATCTCGTCAACCGGGGCGTCGCTGTGTGGAAGGGGCGGGTCTATGTCGGCACGCTCGATGGCCGTCTCGTCGCGCTCGATGCCGTCACCGGCAAGCCGGTCTGGTCGGTCCAGACCGTCGACCGCGACCAGCCCTATACGATCACCGGTGCCCCGCGCGTCTTCAAGGACAAGGTGGTCATCGGCAATTCGGGCGCGGAATATGGCGTGCGCGGCTATGTGACCGCCTATGACACCGCCACCGGCAAGCAGCTCTGGCGCTTCTACACCGTCCCCGGCGATCCGTCGAAAGGCCCCGACGGGGAGGCTTCGGATGACGCGCTGGCCCGGATCGCGCGGCCGACCTGGCATGGCGAATGGTGGAAGCTCGGCGGTGGCGGCACCGTCTGGGATTCGATCGTCTATGACGAGGAACTGGATCAGCTGCTGATCGGCGTCGGCAACGGCGCGCCCTGGAACCACCGCCAGCGGTCGGAAGGCAAGGGGGACAATCTCTTCCTCGCCTCGGTCGTCGCGCTCGATCCCGATACCGGCCGCTACAAATGGCATTTCCAGGAAACCCCCGGCGAAACCTGGGACTATACCAGCGTCCAGCAGATCACCCTCGCCACGCTTCCGATCGAGGGGGTAGAGCGCAAGGTGCTGCTCCACGCGCCCAAGAACGGCTTCTTCTTCGTGATCGACCGGACCACCGGCAAGCTCGTTTCCGCCAGGCCCTTCGTGCCCACCAGCTGGGCCAAGAGCTTCGGCCCGGACGGCCGCCCGGTCGAGGAGCCCGGCGCGCGCTATGCGGAAAAGCCCGCTCTCGTCTATCCCTCGGGCATCGGCGCGCACAGCTGGATGCCGATGAGCTTCAGCCCGAAGACCGGCCTCGTCTACCTGCCCGCGATGGAGATCCCGGTCGTCTATCGCGACCACCGCGACGGCCCCATCTATCGCGGCCGCTGGAACACCGGCGTCCTCTTTGAAAGCCCGGAAGGCAGCGACAACCCCGATACGAAGGGCACGCCCAAGGGGCAGCTGATCGCCTGGGATCCGATCCGCCAGAAGGAGGTCTGGCGCCACCAGTATGACTGGCCGTGGAACGGCGGCACGCTGGCGACGGCGGGCAACCTCGTCTTCCAGGGCGATGCCAGGGGGTTCTTCCGCGCCTTCGCCGCCGATAGCGGCAAGCCGCTGTGGAGCTATCAGGGCGGGCGCGGGATCATGGCCGGGCCGATGACCTATCGTGTCGATGGCGTGCAGTATATCGCGGTGATGGCGGGCTATGGCGGCACGATGGGCGTCGCCTCGATCACCAGCTTCATGCACTATCCGCAGCCGATGGGCCGGCTGCTCGTCTTCCGGCTCGACGGCACCGCCAAGCCGCCGGCCGAGACCGCGACCCCGCAATCTCCGCCGACGATCGTCGATGAAGAGTTCACCGATGCGCAGCGCGCCGATGGCGCACGCTGGTACGATCAGTTCTGCCAGTATTGCCACACCGGCCCGGTCAACCCCGATCTCCGCCGCTCGGCCGTGATCCAGGACAAGGACGCATGGCGCGCGGTGCTGATCGATGGCGCGCTCGAAGGCAATGGCATGGCCAGCTTCCGCGACTATCTCACCCCCGCCCAGGCCGAAAACATCCGCGCCCACCTCGCCGCCCAGGCCAAGGCCCTCGCCGACGCGGGCGACAAGGGCGGTGCGGCGGCACCACGATAGGCGGGGGAGGGCAGGGCGCGATTCAGAGCGCCGAGCGCCAGATCCGGCTCGTCACCCCAGCGCAGGCTGGGGTCTGGTGGCCATGGGCGCGCCGGTCGACCGAGCGATGCCAGCCTTCGCGGGATATTTGATCAAATTCAGAACCGTTCGTGTCGAGCGAAGTCGAGACACCACGCGGGCCGGCTGCCCCAGTGTCTCGACTTCGCTCGACACGAACGGGTTGGGGATGAAAAGGCCCTGCCTTCGCTGGCATGACGATGGTTGGCTGGATGATCTCGATTTAACGCGCGGCGCTCCAAGCGCCTACGGTTCGACCGTCAGCGTGATCGCCGCGTCGCTGCCCGGCACCTCAAGCGCCTCGCCGAAGCGGACCAGCGACAGGCCCATATAATCCCCGTCTTCCGGCCGGTCGAAGACATGGGTCAGCGCCCGGTCGGCGTCGATCACCCAATAGGCGGGGATGCCCGCTGCGGCGTAGAGCCGGCGCTTCAGCCCCAGGTCGCGGTCGCGGGTCGAAACCGCGATCTCGACAACCAGCGCCACCGCTTCCGCCGGGATCATCCCGTCACCGTCGAACGGAGCCGCCAGGACCGCCACGTCGCCGCCCACGATCGTGTCTCCGCCCAAGTCGATGCCGACGTCCGCCCGGACCAGCGCCTCGGAAACCAGGCGTGCCAGCCTGACGATGACGGCGACCTGCAAACGGCCATGCGCATTCCCCGGCGGCGACATGCGCTCCAGCTCCCCCTCGATCAGCTCGACCTTCATGTCGCCAAAGGCATCCCGCGCCAGCATGTGCAGGAACTCGGCGCTGGTGAATCGCGCACGCCCGGGCGGGGCGGAGAGGGCGGTCATCACGTTCACGTCGCCATCCCTAGCATAATACCGCGCCTCCGCCCATCGCCTGTCCGAACGCCGTCAAAGCAGGAAGCTGCTCTCCTGCAACACGATCGCCCCATCCAGCCGGATGAAGAAATCCGCCGTACCGTCGCCATTGGTGTCGCCGGAAACATAGGTGTTCCCGTCGCTCAACGTCTGCCATGCCAGCTCGCCTGCCGCACCGCTGAACCCGCTGGCCCCGCGATAGGTGAAGGCGTCGTTCGCGGCGGTGCCCGCGATCGCGTCGATGTTGGATAGATCGATGACATCGCCCTCGATCACCCAGAAGTCGGTGATCCGGTCGGCGAGCGCGCTCGTCGTCGCGGCGAAGTCGCCATCCACGAAGACGAAGCGATCCGCCCCCAGCCCACCCGTCATCATGTCGCGCCCGGCTCCGCCGTAGACCACGTCGTTGCCGTCGCCGCCGAGCAGCGTGTCCGCCCCGCCCGCGCCGTCGATCACATCGTCGCCCCAACTGCCTTCGATGCGGTTGATCCCCGCGTTGCCCGCCAGCCGGTCCGACCAGCTCGATCCGACGAGGAACTCGATGCTGGTCAGCGTATCGATCCCCGCCCATCCGGTGTCCTGAGTGCCCGCCAGATCCAGCCGCACCGTCACGCCCGCGCCCGCGTCGGTGTAGGATGCCGTGTCGAACCCGGCCCCACCGTCAAGCAGATCGTTGCCATAGCCCCCAAGCAGGGTATCGGCGTTCGCGCCACCGGACAGGATGTCATCCCCGAACCAGCCCTCGATGGTGTCGCGCGCCAGGCCCCCGGTGATGCGATCGTCACCCGTGCCGGCTCTCACGGCGATTTCGCCGTCGATCGTCAACCGGCTGAGATCGAGCACGTCGTTCCCGCTGCTGCCCTGCAGATAGGATCCTTCGCCAAGCAGCTCTATGCCGGTGACCCTCAGCTGCAGTTCGGTCGATCCGAAGCTGGCCTGCAGGGTCAGCGTGTCGTGGCCTGCGCCGCCATTCACCACGCTCGTCACTGTGCCGTTCAGCGCGGCGTTGACGGTGATCAGGTCGTCGCCGTCGCCACCATGTATCCGGTCGTTGCCGCCGCGGATCGTGTCATTGCCCGCGCCGCCGGTCAGGATGTTGTTGCCGCTGTAGTCGCGCAGGACGTCGTCGCCATCGCCGCCGCTCAGGCGATCGTTGCCGCTGCCGCCGAACAGCTCGTCATTACCCGCACCGCCCGCGAGCACGTCATCACCCCCGGCCCCGTCATAGGCGTAATCCCCCAGCAACAGGTCATCGCCATCGCCGCCCACCAGCGTGTCGTTGTCGCCACCACCCTCGATCTCATCGTCGGTCGATCCGCCCCTGATGCGATCATTGCCGGTGAACGCGTTTATTCGCACCAGGCCCGTGGCGGTCAGCGTCGACAGGTTGAGCACATCGGCGCCATTCGATCCGCTGAGACGGGTCCAAGACGTAGATGCCGCCACTGTTTCGATTCCGCTGAACCGGATCGATACGGAATCGCCCTCGAAATTGATGTACTCTCCAATGGAGAGGGTATCGATCCCGGCACCGCCGTTGATCGAACCGCCCAGCACTTGCTCCAGCTTGATAAGGTCGTCGCTGTCGCCGCCATCGACATAGTCCTGGCCGCTGATAGTGGAGATCGTGTCGTCGCCCGCACCACCGAACAACCGGTTGGCACCCGATCCACCATCCACGATGTCGTCGCCACCACCCCCGTTCAACTGGTCGTCGCCGCTCCCGCCATAGATGGTGTTGATGTCGCCATGCCCTGTAACGTGATCGTCTCCGGCGTCACCTGCGATGGTAATCGATCCTGTCGCCAGGAGCGTGCCGAGGTTGACCACATCATTGCCGGTCGTGCCGTAAAGCCAGTTGCCGAACTCCCTTAGTGCCTCAATGCTGTTGAAGCGCGCTGATCCTGAACTTCCGTCGAATGTCGCACTGTTGAAGGAGAGCACATCATTGCCCGCACCGCCTCGGACAAAACCACCGAGGGTTCCCCAGATGGTGATGCGGTCGTTGCCATTGCCACCGTCGATGGCGTCGTGGCGGCCATAGCTGCTCAGCGTGTCGTCCCCATCCCCGCCGGATAGGGCGTTGGCGACGTTCTCGACGAGGGGATGATAAAGGCTGGAGCTGTATATTTCATCGTCTCCGTCCCCGCCGTTCAGCAGATCGGCACCGTCGTCCCCGTAAAGCAAATCTTTCCCGAGGTGCCCGAAGACGCGATCATTGCCGCCGTATCCGAAGACGGTAACCTGGGTGATCGCGGTAAGGGTGCGAAGGTCGAGTACATCATGGCCGCCGCTGCCGACCAATGTTGCTCCCGCAGGGTCGTCAGATCCAAAGAATTCTATCCCACCAAAACTGGCGCTGCCTGATCCTGCGTCAAACAGGCCGTTGCCGGAGCCGCCGAACAAAAGGCGATCGCTGCCATCCCCGCCGTCGATCTTTGCGCCGAGCGGGCCGGTGAGCGTGATGACGTCATCGCCGCTGCCGCCGTCGATCGTGTCGGTCGCACTCTCGCTGAAGATATTGTCGTTGCCGCCGTCGCCGAAGACCAGATTGGTGCCGCTGCCGCCGTTCAGCGTGTCGTTGCCCGCCCCGCCATGGATCTCGTCATTCTCGCCGCTGCCGGTGATGTTGTCCGCACCGTCCTCGCCGAACAGCACGTCATCGCCCGAACTGCCGGCGATCGTGTCGTTGCCGCCGCCGCCGGAAATCCGGTCGTCACCCCTCAGCCCGTCGATCGTGTCGCTTTCGTTGGTCCCGACCAGAACGTCGGAACCGTTGGTGCCCCGGATGACCGCCATGCATGCTCCCCTGGTCGGCGACGCCCCCGGCTCGCCCGTCGCGCGGACTTTAATCACGATGCTGGCGCTGGTTCCATCGCAGATTGAAGACAACGGAAGTAATAATCGACGAACCGATCGTACCGATTTGGGGATGTGTGCATTCCCACCATTCCGGATGAACTATCGCTGCCCTTTTAGGGGGGGGCGCAATCAGAGCACGAAGCTGCTTTCCTGCAAAACGATCGCCCCGTCCAGCCGGATGAAGAAGTCCGCGGCCCGATCGCCGTTGGTGTCGCCGGAGACATAGGTATCGCCGTCGCTCAGCGTTTGCCACGTGACCTCGCCCGCCACGCCGCTGAACCCGCTTGTCCCGCGCAGGGTAAAGGCGTCGTTCGCAGCGGTGCCGGTGATCGCATCCAGGTTGGAAAGGTCGATCACGTCGCCTTCCAGCCACCAGAAATCGGTGATCCGCTCGGCGAGAGCACTGCTCACGCCGACGAAGTCGCCGTCGGAGAACACGAAGCGATCGGCACCCAGGCCGCCGGTCATCATGTCGCGCCCCGCGCCGCCCGCGATCACGTCGTCGCCATCGCCGCCAAGCAAGGTGTCCGCCCCGCCCAGGCCGTCGAGCAGATCGTCGCCTCCGCGCCCCTCCAGCCGGTTGATGCCGGCGCTGCCGCCAAACCGGTCGGCAAATTCGGTCCCGACCAGTTCCTCGATGCTGGTCAGGGTGTCGATCCCCGCGCCGCCGGTATCCTGCGCGGTGGCCAGGTCGAGCCGGACGGTCACGCTGGCCGTCGCGCCGTAATAGGACGCGCGGTCGAAACCCGCGCCGCCATCCAGCCGGTCGTCGCCGTTCCCGCCTTTCAACCAGTCGGCGTTCACCCCGCCGGCCAGGATGTCGTCACCGTCGCCGCCTTCGATATAATCCTCCGTCCCGCCGCCGGTGATCCGGTCGTTTCCGCCGCCGCCCAGGATGTCGAGCATTCCCCCCACGCGCAGGCCGCTCAAATCGACTTGGTCATCGCCGTCCGAACCGGAGAGCAGCGAGTATTGCGCGACGGCCTCGATGCCGCTGACGCGGATGGCTCCGGCGTCGCCCGCGAACCGGTGGTCGAAATAGATCGTGTCGTAACCCTCGCCGCCCTCGATGCTTCCGATTCCCGCGAAGATGCGGTCGTCGCCGGTGCCGCCGTCGATCCGGTCCCCGTCGCCGCCGTAAATGGCATCGTCGCCATCGCCGCCCAGCAGGATACCGCCGCCGCTCAGGTCTTCGAGGTGATCTGCCCCGGCACCGCCGTCCAGCCGGTCGCGGCCTTCGCTGCCAAAGACCTTGTCGTCGCCATCGCCCCCGGCAAGCAGGTCGTCGCCGGCATGGCCGACGAGATAGTCGTTGCCTTCGCCGCCGTTCGCCCGGTCGGCCCCGTCTCCGCCATGGAGCGTGTCGTCGCCCGATTCGCCGACGAGAATGTCGTCTCCGGACTGGCCCGATAGCGAATCCGCTCCTCCGCCGCCGTTCAGGCTGTCCGTTCCCTCGCCACCGCTGACCCAGTCCCGTTCGGCACCGCCCTTGATGCGGTCATCGCCGGCACCGGCGCTGATCGAGATGGTCCCTGTAGCGGACATGGCGGATAGGTTGAGCACGTCGCTGCCCGTGGTCCCCGTGAGCGTCGAGGATTCGTCGATCGTTTCGATCCCGCTGAACCTGGCCGAAACCGAGCGCGCATCGAATGTCGCGTCCAGAACGAGGTGGTCGGTGCCCGCGCCGCCGATGATCGCGCCACCCAGGGTGCCGCGCACCGTGAGGATATCGTCGCCGTCGCCGCCGTCGAGGTCGTCGCGCAGGCCGTTGCCGTAGATCTTGTCGTTGCCTTCGCCGCCCGACAGCACGTTGCGATAGAGTTCGATGTCATCGACTCTGTCGCCGCTGAGATTGCCGTAGACGTCGTCGTTGCCCGCGCGCCCCGCCAGGATGTCCGCGCCGCTGCCGCCCACCACGATGTCCCGCTCGGTGCCTCCGGCAATGCGATCATGACCGCCATTGCCCCTGATCTGCAGCGATCCGCTGGCGGTCAGGCTGCCAAGATCCAGGATGTCGTTGCCGGCCGATCCCATCAGCAGGCCCTTGACCATTTCGATACCGTCCAAGCTCGCCGATCGGGAAGCGGCATCGAAATACCCGTCAAACGAAAGGACATCGGTGCCGTCCCCGCCGACGATCCTGCCGCCAAGAGTTCCGATGACCGAAATCTCGTCGTCGCCGATCCCGCCGTCGATGTCGTCCAGCCGTCCGTTGCTGTATATCAGGTCGTCGCCCGCCCCGCCCACCAGAGTGTTCCGGGATGATTCCCGCCCGCGATCGGGTTGTTGGAGTTCCGATGGATAAAAAAAGTCATCGGAATAGATCTGATCATTTCCTTCGCCGCCATCGATGAAATCAGAGCCCTTGTTGCCGCGAATGTAATTGTTGCCGGCGCTACCCTTGATGATATCGTCGCCGTCGAGGGCGATGATAGACAGGGAGGTGGTTGCCCCGAGGGTGCTCAGATCGAGTACGTCATCGCCGTCGGTGCCTGTCATTTCTTGTGCGTAATTAGCTATCTCTTCGATCCCGCTGAATATAGCGCTGCCGGATTGGCCGTCGAAACGGGCCGATACTAAGACGTCGATGCCGTCGCCGCCGTGATAGCTTCCCCTGATCGCCCCGGAAATGACGATGCGATCATTGCCCGCCCCTCCTTCGACCACATCGCGGCTGCCGCTGCTGTAGAGGACGTCGCCGCCATCGCCGCCCCGAAGCACGTTCTCGCCGGCGCCTCCCCAGAGCTGGTCTCCCCCGCCGCCGCCCGACAGCGTGTCGTTTCCGTCCTGGCCACTGATGATGTCTCTTTCCGATCCTCCGGAAATCACATCGTCGCCGCCCTCGCCTTGGATCTCTATTTCGCCGGTCGCAGTCAGCGTGCTGAGATCGAGAGTATCGTCGCCTGTCGAACCGATCAGCGTTGCTCGTTCTACGATCTCCTCAATGCTGATGAACGTGACGGATGTCGTTCCTTCGAAGCGTCCGTATCCAAGTGATAGGCGGTCGCGCCCCTGGCCACCGTCGAGGGTTCCGCCGATCGACCCCGAGAAGAAGAACAGGTCAATCTCCCCACCACCGATCAGGGTGTCCCGGCCATTGCTGAAAAGCGTGTCCGCGCCGTCGCCGCCATCGAGAATGTTGACGCCGACGCCGCCACTCAGGCGATCGTTGCCCGCTCCGCCGCTGATCCTGTCATGGCCGCTGCCGCCGAGGATCTGGTCGGCACCGTCACCGCCGCTGAGGATGTCGTTGCCAGCGCCCCCGTCGATGTTATCGCGCTCGGCTCCGCCCCAGATCGTGTCGTTGCCGCCGTTGGCGGCGATCTTCAACAGGCCGGTGGCCGTCAGCGTGCGCAGATCGAGAACGTCGGCGGCTTCGGTCCCGGTGAGGTGTGATGGATCGCCCCGGGGATTGATATCGCGCAGTTTCTCGATGCCGACAAAGATAGCGGAACCCGATGCCCCGTCGAAGCCGCCGACCAGCATCAGGCTGTCCGTGCCCGCGCCGCCGTCGATCCGGCCGCCGACCAGCCCCGCTATTACGATCAGGTCGTTGCCATCGTCCCCGTTGATCGAATCGATGCCCGCCCCGCCGTGGAGTTCGTCGTTGCCGCCGCCGCCGCCCAGCAGGTCGTCCCCGTCATCGCCGTGAATGATGTCGTTCCCGCCGTCGCCCGACAGCGTGTCGTCACCGCCTTTGCCGCTGATGACGTCTGCGACGTTGGTGCCATTGTACAGGTCGTTGCCGTCGGTGCCGTTGTACGTCGCCACGATCGTCTCCCAGGGCGACGCCTTCCCCCTGCGGAGCGTCGCTTCCCGCCGCTATTATCCGCTCGACCGGTATTTGCGCCATACCGGGTTTACTCGAAACGACTGAAATTAATCTCATCCCGGATGAATTTTGAAGATCATTGGTCGAGCGGCAGGGGCCGTTTACTGGGATATTCAAGAAAAGGTACGGCCGCCCCACCACCTGCCCGGATCGACGGCTCGCGGCAGGCTTGTGGCCGACACGGGGCTGCCGGGCTCGCCCCGCCGTGGCGTGACGTCGCCCGTTGCTCCATCCAGCGCCGTCACAGTACGAAACTGCTCTCCTGCAACGTCATCGCCCCGTCGAGCCGGATGAAGAAATCCGCGCGCCGATCGCCATTGGTATCGCCCACGACATAGGTGTTGCCGTCGCTCAACGTCTTGGCGGTCAACTCGCCCGCCATCCCGGTAAAGCGCTGGTCGGCGCGCCAAGTGAAGGCTTCGTTCGTGGCGGATCCGATGATTGCGTCCATTGCGGACAGGTCGATGACGTCGCCTTCGATTACGGAAAAATCGACAATGCGATCGGCCAATCGCGTGCTGGCTCCCGCGAAGTCGCCGTCCAGATAGACGAACCGGTCGGCACCGCTTCCTCCAATCATCAAGTCACGACCCGCGCCCCCGTGTAGCCGGTCGTTGCCACTTCCACCGTTTATTCGATCGTCGCCGTCGCCGGCATTGACGACGTCAGTGCCCGCATGTCCGACAATTC
>Ga0160473_101208_pt1 | contig 13657 bp, 16 predicted proteins | sample HID1975I_E11MG_FD_108217 | JGI IMG/M metagenome (GOLD analysis project Ga0160473, IMG submission 108217) | Enriched soil microbial communities from UW Madison campus, WI, USA - HID1975I_E11 MG | ecosystem: Environmental > Terrestrial > Soil > Unclassified | place: USA: Madison, Wisconsin... | reverse complement strand
CTGGCAAAGTTGGTAGCTTCTATTGCAGCAGCAAGTTCTTCTTTAGCCGGTTTCATTAGCGGACTGTGAAAAGCGCCGCCGACGGGTAATACCAGGGCTCTTTTGGCACCGGCAGCTTTCATTTTTTCACAAGCGATTTCAATACCCCGCCTGCTTCCGCTGATTACTAATTGTCCCGGGCAGTTATAGTTGGCAGGAACCACCACCTCACCTGTATCTTCCTGTATTTCTGCACAGATTGCTTCGGCTTTTGCATCGTCCAAAGCAAGAATCGCTGCCATTGATGAGGGATTAAGTTCACAAGCTCTTTGCATGGCCTGGGCCCGAACGCTCACCAGTTTTAAAGCATCTTCAAATTCCAGGGCCTTATTAGCAACTAACGCAGAAAACTCACCCAAAGAATGACCTGCCACCATATTTGGCTTTGCACCTTCTATTGTTTTATAGGCTATAACAGAGTGTATAAAAATGGCAGGCTGCGTTACATTTGTTTGTTTTAGATCAGCTTCGGAACCGGTAAAAAGCAAATCGGAAATTTTGAAGCCTAAAATATCGTTTGCGTGCTCAAAAAGTTCTTTAGCAACCTCATTATTATCATATAAAGATTTACCCATTCCCGGGAACTGGCTTCCCTGGCCAGGAAAAATATACGCGTGTTTCATAAGCAAGAATTTATTTTATAAAAACCCTTAATATATTAATGAAGATGTGATGAAATAAGTTTAAGAAACTCGTTGCGTGTCGGATATTTTTCAAATTCGCCAAAAAAAGCAGAAGTGGTTGTTACCGAATTTTGTTTCGACACACCCCGCATCATCATACATAAATGTGAGGCTTCGATCACAACCGCAACACCTATAGGATTTAAAGATTCTTTAATTGCGTCTAATATTTGCGTGGTCAGTCTTTCCTGTACCTGTAATCTTCTCGAATACACGTCGACGACCCGTGCTATTTTGCTAAGTCCGGTTATCCAGCCGTTGGGGATGTAGGCTACATGCGCTTTTCCAAAAAAGGGCAACATGTGATGTTCACACATGCTATATAATTCAATGTCTTTTACAACAATCATTTCACTAACATCTTCATGAAATTTTGCTGAATCTAAAATAGCCTTTGCATCCTGGTGATAGCCCTGAGTGATAAATTGCATGGCTTTTGCCATTCTTTCAGGCGTTTTTAGTAATCCTTCCCGCTCCGGATCTTCACCGAGTAAGGCGATGCTTTCCTTATAATTTTTTATTAAACCCTGTGTAACCTCGTGATCATAGCCTTCGGTTTTAATATATGCCATATCTTATTTTTCTGCTTATTGGTTCTACTTTAACAAATTCAGTTTTTTTTGATAATCAGCAATTGTTTTCCATTGCTTCATCGTTGTGTCACTCCCTTGTACTGATATAGTTTCATGGCATCTTTTTCCACCTTTTATTGTCCCTTCATCTGCTTTGAAACATTTTTTTTGAACTTTGTTAAAGTAGAATTAGGCATAATTTTTTATGCCGGATACTCTACAAAATTTCTTTCTGTCTCGTAAAGCCGTACTTGCAAATCCAACGCTGCATCTAACTTTTCTCTTAATATTTTATAAATGGCAATAGCAATATTTTCTGCTGTCGGGTTTACGTTTTTAAATTCTACCGTATCAAGGTTTAGGTTCTTATGGTCAAAACGGTTAAGTACGTTTTCTTCGATAAGTTCACTGAGTACTTTTAAATCAATTACAAACCCGGTTTTGGCATCGGGCTCGCCGGTTACTTTTACAATCAGCTCATAATTGTGACCGTGGTAATTGGCATTGTTGCATTTACCAAAAACTGCAAAATTCATATCATCATCCCAATCCGGATTGTGAAGACGATGAGCTGCATTGAAATGTTCTTTTCTATATACTGATACTTTATTCATCTGTAAGTAATAAGTTGTAAGTGATAAGTTTAGGTAAGAACCATAAAACTTGTCCCTTTGTTTGATTAAAGACTTAAGCAATAAGAATGACTGTTACATTTTGCTCAATAAAGAGAAAAAGTACAAGAGTGCGACGCAAGTAAAGCTTCATAGTAGTAATTCTGCTCTGGCTCCAAAAATTATAAGTAGCAAGTTGAAAGTGGCAAGTATAAGACACCACTTACAACTCCTCTTACTGCTCTCCGAAATACTCGACATAGATGCGGGGAGTTTCGTACAATTTTATACAGTGCAACTTTACGTGCATGGGCAAATGTGGGTGCAACTGTTTCCAGATCTCCATTGCGAGCACTTCAGTACTGCACATTTTTCCCTGTAAAAAAGCAACATCCATGTTCAGATTTTTGTGGTCGAGCTTTTTAATTACGTGCTCCTGTATCAGCTTACTCAGCTTTTTTACATCGAACAAAAAACCCGTTTCGGGATTTATATGTCCTTTGATAGTGACGTACAAGTCAAAATTGTGTCCGTGCCAGTTCTCATTGGCACACACGCCAAATAACTCTTCGTTTTTTTCCTTGCTCCATTGAGCATTGTATAATTTATGCGCCGCATTGAAATGCTCAAGTCTTGTCAGGTAAACCATTCTGCCCTAAATTTTGGCAAAGGTAATATTTGAATTGTAAATGCTTGCCTGCTTGATGAGATATACGAACTTTGCCGCATGAATGTAGTGATTACATCAGCGACGGAGAAGGAGATTTTGCAAATAAAACAAGCGATAAACCCATTATATACAGAGGGAAGTACCAGGTTGCAAGTGTCATTTGTGATAAGTGGAGTTGGAATGTTGTCGTCCTGCTTTCAAATTTCAAAACTGATTTTTGAACAAAAACCTGAACTGGTTATACAGGCGGGTATTGCCGGAAGTTTTGATGAACAAATGGCTTTAAGCAAAGTTGTCGCTGTAAAAGACGAATACCTGGGAGACCTTGGCGTGGAAGAAAATGGAAATTTTACAGACATTTTCGACTTACATCTGCAGGAACCTGACTCTCTTCCCTTCAAAAATAAAAGTCTGCACAATCCGTGGCTGGAGAAACTGAATTTGCTTCAATTAGATACAGTAAACGCTGTCACAATTAATGAAATAACCACCCGAAAAGAGAGAATTGCCCAGTTGAGAACGAAATATAACCCACAAATAGAATCTATGGAAGGCGCGGCTTTGCATTATTGTTGTCTTCAGACCGAAACTCCTTTTATCCAAATCAGGGCAATCAGTAATTATATAGGTGAGCGTGATAAGTCGAAGTGGCAATTTAAAGCGTCGTTCGATAATTTAACGAGCATCATTACCAGCTATTTAGACCGATTATACACAATAGAATAAACAACAAAGAATGAGATTTACGATAGGATTTAGCCCCTGCCCCAACGATACTTTTATTTTTGATGCATTGGTAAACAAGAAAATAGACACACAAGGTTTCGATTTCGATGTCGTGCTCGAAGACGTGCAGACTTTAAACAAATGGGCCATCGAAAAAAAGCTGGATATCAGCAAAATCAGTTATGGCGTACTTCCACTGGTGGCAAAAGAGTATTCGGTGCTTAACAGTGGCGGCGCTTTGGGAAAAGGCGTTGGCCCTTTGTTGATTGCAAAAAACGAAATCGCCGACCTTTCGTCTGCCATAAAAAATCTGACTATCGCCATTCCCGGAGAAAATACCACGGCGCATTTGTTGTTTTCGTATGCTTTTCCGTCCGCGAAAAATAAGTGCTTTCTTGTTTTCAACGAAATTGAGAATGCGGTCTTAAACGGCGAAGTTGGTGCAGGTGTAATTATACACGAAAACCGTTTTACCTACCAGGACAAAGGTTTGTACAAACTGATTGATTTGGGCGAATATTGGGAAAAGGAAACCGGAGCCCCAATTCCTCTTGGCGGAATAATTGTGAAGAAAGAGATTGGCACCGAAGTACAACAAAAGCTGGATGACTTAATCAGGCAAAGCGTCGAGTATTCTTTTAAAAACTATCCGCAGATTTCTTCTTTTGTCAGTTCGCACTCGCAGGAAATGAGCGAAGATGTAATGCGCAAACACATAGATTTATACGTAAACAACTATTCGATTGAGTTGGGTACAGAAGGAAAAGCCGCCGTCAAAACGTTTTTAGATGTCTATGCAAATCTGCATGGTGCTGCGATAACTTCCGGTGAGATTTTCGCTGATGCCGGTTAAAGTGATTTGTTTACAAGCTGCAGAATATGAATTGAACATCGTGGTGTCACTCCCTTGTACGGCAAATCTGTATGCAGCTTTTTTTTAAAAGCTACTTTCAACCGTGATGGCACAATTTGCAAACCTTTACATGCTGTTGAACTTCACCATACATAGCAGCGGTCATCTGCATCTCTGCAAGGCATAACATGGAGCCATTAGAAAACAAAATACTACGGTTTCAGTTCTATTTTAAAACAGCTTAAGGTTTCTAATAGCATTCCCCTCAATTTATAATATTTAAGCAAAAGTTAATGTGGGTTGTTAAAATATTGCTTCTATCTTTTCTTATCGAAATTAAAATTTATTTCGCCTGCCTGTAATTATAGCTTCTATTTTTCTTTTATCGCTTCTAATTAAAAAAAAGCAATGACTTACAAAATTTTATTTTCGATATATCCCCTTTTTTAAAACACAGCTATGAAACCTTCAATCATTTTATCTATACTTTGTATAGCTATTATTAGTACTGCAAGTAACTGCAAAAAAACACCATAGATCCCAATAGCGATAACGGCTTACCACCTGCCACACAAACCGGCGCTAATGTTTTTGCCTGTAAGGTGAATGGGAAACCATGGATTTCAGGGACACATATGTTTGATATAGGTGGAGGAGTGAGTGATACTCTTAGTGTTAAGGGTTCAAACCCTAATGGTGGAGTTTATGCAGAGAGACTTTATATACAAATCAACAATATAATTGAGGGTGTTAGTACTTATCGCTTAAATGATACTACAAGAGGTTTTGCTCGTTATTCCACTAATCAATCCTGCTTCGATATTCGTAATGGCTATAGTTTGGGAATAGGATATTCCATTGATGGACAATTAAATATTACCAGGTTAGATCGTGTAAAAAAAATTGTATCCGGAACATTTTCTTTTATTATACCTACTCAATATTGCGATACTCTTCATATAAGTGATGGTCGTTTTGATATTAAATACTTCTAAAATTCACTCAGAACTATATCTGTTTTTCTACTTCCTCAATGCTTTGCCATACACTTCAAGCGCTCTTTTACGGGCAAAGTCATGTGCTACAATTGGTTCCGGGTAACTGAACTCATTTAAATCCGGCACCCATTTATTGATGTACTTGAGACTTTTGTCAAACTTTGTTATTTGAATAGATGGATTAAATATTCTGAAAAAAGGTGCAGCATCGCAACCGCTTCCGGCGGCCCATTGCCAGCCGCCATTGTTGGAGGCCAATTCGTAATCAAGCAGCTTTTGTGCAAAATAAGCTTCGCCCCAACGCCAGTCTATCAGCAAATGTTTTGTAAGGAAAGAAGCAACCACCATTCTTACCCGGTTGTGCATAAATCCGGTAGCATTTAATTCCCTCATTCCAGCATCTACTAATGGGTAGCCGGTCATTCCGTTGCACCATTTCTCAAACTCATCTTCATTATTTCGCCATTCAATTCTTTCATATTCAGGCTTAAACGCATGTCCCTTTCCTACTTGTGGAAAATGCCATAGAATCATCTGGTAAAACTCCCGCCATATCAGCTCGTTCAAAAAAGTTTCATTCAGGCTCCTTGCCAGCCGGGCAATTTCCCTGATACTGACAGTGCCAAATCGCAAATGGACACCCAGTCTGGATGTTCCGTTTTCGACTCCCGGAAAATCACGGGTTGCAGCATATTTTTGTATTATTTCCTCTTTCAGCTCTTTTGAAGGAAAGGAATCAATTGCTTTTTCAAATCCCATACTTTCAAGAGAAGGTATCTCATGAGGTTTCTGTTGGTGAAAATTTTTAAAATACTTTTTGTTGGGGTAAGAAGAAAGGAAAAAGTCATCCAGTTTCGCTTTCCATCGTTTGCTGTAGGGAGTAAAAACAGTGTAAGGTTCGTTATTGTCTTTTACAACTTCATTCTTTTCAAATATTAGCTGGTCTTTATAAGTATGAAATGAAGCGCTCTTTTGTTGTAGCAGATCTTTTACTTTACCGTCTCTTTCTGCGGCATACGGCTCATAGTCGTGATTGGTAAAAACTTTTTCAATATGATAATCAGCGATTAAAGAGGCAAATACGTCCGTCGGAAAACCATAAAAAACCTGAAGCGAGCTGCCTAAAGCAATTAATTGTTGCCGTAGTTCTTCGATAGCAGCATGTATAAAAGCTACGCGTCTGTCTGCTTTTTCCTCCAGTTGGTCCAGAATATTTTTATCAAAGATAAATATGGGAAGAATCGGTTTGCCTTCTTTCAAAGCGTAATATAAACCTGCATTATCGTGCAACCTGAGATCTCGCCTGAACCAAAAAACGTTTACAGATGGTTTCATCCTTTTCAGAAAGTAACAAAATGTGGCACTAAAAGGTTGTAGCGTTAAAAAGCGGAGTTATAAATTTTTGGTGCAAAAAGGTGGATGTGGCATTTTTATAATGATTCTCCCCGACTTTCTCTACCCACCTGATGCCATAAGTTGCATTGGTTAAAAAAACCTCTGAAGCTTCTAATAATTCATCCACTGAAATTTCCGATTCGGCATAAGGAATTCCCTCTTTTTTGAAACAATTGACGAGGTATTTGCGCATTACGCCATTTACACATCCTTCTGATAAGAGAGGTGTTTTGATGATACCATTGGTGACAATAAAAATATTGGCGATGGTGGCCTCTGCAATCCGATTGAAAGCATTGCAAACAATACAATCATCGAGGCCTTGTTCTTTTGCCTGAATTGCTGCCATTATATAAGGTAAATAATTATTGCTTTTTATCGGAGAGAAAAGATCGGCTGTTTTTTTAGCGTCGGCGAAAATATTGAGCTGGAAACCTTTAGCATTGAAGTGGTTACTATCACTATTTCCCGCCCAGCTTTGAATGATGTAATGGAGAGAGTTATCGAAATCGTACAAGCTTCCATCACCGCGGTAAATGGTTAATCTCACTCTTGCCAGCGATGAATGCCCGTTTAACTGAACAATCTCTTTTATATATCCGGATAATGCTTCTGCGGTGAAAGAGGGCGGCTTTTGAAACCGCAGCGTATCGAGAGACGAGAAAAGGCGTTGAAAATGTAGTTGCTGCAAGAGGATTTCGCCATTAACAATTTTCATTGTTTCAAAACAGCCGTCGCCGTACCGGAAAGAACGATTGTTTGGAGAGATGACGATGTCATTTTCATTTACAATTTTTCCATTCCAGGCAGCATATTGTAGCATGAGAAAAAATTAATGGGGCAATGATAAAAACCGGTACTGCTGCTTTTTTAAATATAACATGGAAAAAGATGCAAAAAGATTTGCCGACGAACGTAATGCGACGCAACGATGATTCATTGAAAAACAAATGTTTGTAACCAAAAAATGACCATTTGTATAGAAGGTACATCAGAATATTTTACACTCTTCACTACCTTTTGAGCCGGGACTTATCCTTCGACAATGCCGTGTTTTACTGCATATAAAATTAAACCGGCGGTACTTTTAGCTCCAGTCTTAATTTTTAAACGGTCCCGGATCGCTTCTACCGTTCTTGGGCTTATTTCTACGATTTCGGCTATTTCTTTTGTGCTTTTTTCGTCGCACATTAATTTTAATACCTGCATCTCCTTGTCGCTTAGATCGGCATTGTCCTGCACGGGAGACTCGACCACTTTCCTGCTTCTGAGGCCTGAAAGCATTGCTTTATTGGTATATTCATTAAAGAAATATTCTTTGGCATATACAGTTTTAATGGCCTCATATATGGTTTCGCTATCACTATTTTTTGTGAGATAACTGTTAGCGCCGATCTCCATGAGCTTACTGATCATACTTACATCATCGTTCATTGTAAGCATAATAATTTTAGCGTTGGGGAGGATCTTTTTTACTTCGGGCAAAGTGGCAATGCCGTCCATAATGGGCATTTGTATATCCAACAAAATAACATCGGGCTGAAGGAACTTGACAAGATTTAGTAATTGCATTCCATTTTCTGCCTCACCAATAAATTCTATGTCGGGATAATGCCCTAAAGAGGTTCTGACACCGGTTCTGTATAAAGTGTGGTCATCTGTTATAAGAACTTTTATTTTATCATTATTGTCTGTACTCATTTAAATAAAGAATGGCTGATTATTAGTAATTGCAGGAAACGCTGAAAGATATTTAATATTAATGAAAATCCGGAACCGGAAAGTATGTAAGTGAATTTTTTAGTAAAATTACGAATGCAGATTAGCAACGTCCCCGTAGGAAAAGCAATACATGAAGGGAAGTGAGTTTTACGATAAAAATTGTGTTTTTACTCTATTATTTTATTGCGCAGCGCATACATCATTAGACCGGCGATGGTTTTAGCCCCAACTTTTGTCTTCATATTCTGCCGTATCGTTTCTACAGTTCTGGGACTGAGGAACACCTCTTCGGAGATCTCCTCGGTGGTCTTATCCTCGCTTATTAGTTTTAAGATCTTCAACTCTTTTTCGTTGAATTTGACAGGTGTCGGGTAAAACTTCCTGATGGTCTTTTTGTGCTGAAGTTTAAGTAACACGGCTGCATTTACGAGGTCGTTGAAATAAAAATCATCGTTCATGCAGGTAATGATGGCTTTATAAATCTCATCAGGATCCGCAGTTTTAGCGAGATAAGCATTGGCGCCATACTCCATCATCTTTGTAATGGTTTCTTTATCGTCGTACATGCTAAGTATAATGACCTTTACGTCTTCATACTCTTTTCGTATTAATTGAAGTGCTTTTATTCCATCGGTTTCGGGCATTCTGATATCCATGATCAGGACGTCTGGTTTTTTAAGTTTCAGTTTATGCATCATGTCCTTTCCATCTTCCGCTTCCCAGATGATCCTGATGAACTCGCGGTTTTTCATAGCCATTCGAATTCCGTCTCTAAATATCTTATGGTCATCGGCTAATGCAAGCTGAATCAATTTTTCCATGCTTTTATATAGTTATAGTGTTTTGGTTAGAATATTAGCTTGAAGAATAATAAAAATCAAATTTATAGAAATGTGCAAAGTTCGCAGAACGTACTTACTCCAATTACGAGTACGTATTTTTACGCAAAAAAAACGTAAAAATACGGAATTTTAAAAATTGAATTTAACTAATGACTAAGCTAACATATTAAAAATCAAAAGCTTCTGGCAATTTAGACAAAACTACTCAAAAGTGTCCCCTTTGTGGACAATATTCAATTTGGGAAATTTACATTCAAATTCTATCTATCAAACCCCAAAAAAATTAACCATGATGAACTCAGAACTTTACGCAACAAAAGAAACGGTATGTGTACAATCTCAAGGCTTTTCTGCCGAAGCTGGCGAAGACATCGGCTATGAAAGAGGCGCTAAGATGGTAAAAAACCATTGCGATCAAAACGATGGTAAACTTGCTACTCATTTCTTCGGAAGAAACATTTTGGAAGCCATCCTATCTCAACCCGGAGCAGTTGGCATATCCGTTGTTAATGGTTTAAGTAAAACTGGTCAGTCTACGCCTGTTCTTGTTGGTGTTAACGTAGAAGGGCATTATATTATAGATGCAGTATCTATTGGTATAAATGGTGAAATGACTAAACAAAAAGGTATTGTAGCAGGAGGTGGCGTAATGAGCCCAGGAACACCTCCACCAACTACCTGGTAATGTAGTCAAATAGTTTTGGTTCGGAAATGTATTTATATTTGAACCAAAACTATAAGATTAGCCCGATTAATACCATAGTATTCACTTCTGTTTTAACAGAGTTACTACCCGTAATCTTTTATCTTACTCTTGATGTCAGGAAGAAGGATAAAAGTTTACGGGTAATTTTTTTTCTGTTGATAATCAATTTCCTCGTCGACCTTTATGGCATGTACAGCCTGTCCAAAATAAAGTCTAATTATATTTCGTTTAATACATATTTATTAATTGAAACTATTTGCCTCTATGTTTTTTACCAAAAAATTGTCTTCGGTAAATTAGTTAAAAAGATCTTATCGGTCGTCATTATATTGCTTGTTCTTTTTTGGATAAACGGATTTATCAAAGCGGGACAAAACGAATTTTTATATTATTCTGTAACCTTTGAAAATATATTTATTCTTGTTTTTGCGATCTACTACTACTATGAGCAAGTCATTATCTTAAACAAGTCTTATATATATACTAAAATAAGATTTTGGATTGTGACTGCCTTTTTTGTGAATGCGGCCGGTACATTTTTTCTTTTGTTATATATTCCTTCTCTAAATAACGAAGATCAACAAAGGTATTACCTGCTTAACTATTTATTTGTAATAATCAGAACAGTTCTACTGTCAATAGCAATGTTCGGGAAGAGTGAGGATTTAATTAAAAAAGGTGTAAACCAATTTAAAAGCAGGGTTGATAAATGATCTTATTACAATCTACAGGAATTCCAACCACGCTGCTTGTAGGAACTATAGGAATGCTGTTTTTAGCAATTGCACTTATTACTTTTATCATATTTCATCAGCGAAAAGTAATCAGGTATCAATTAAAGATGCAACAAATGGATTCGGAGCAGCAAAAAATTCTGCTTCGCGCTTCTATAAAAATGCAGGAAGAAGAACGGCAACGAATTGCCGCAGATCTGCATGACGATGCAGGGCCACTATTAGCGACAGCAAGACTATATCTGACCGAAAACATGGTGAACCTGGATAAAGCCACACAGTTACAATCGATATTCAATGCCAAACAAATCATTGACGAAGCCATCCAACTGATCCGCAATATTTCGCACAGCCTGATGCCGCCTACCCTCAAAAATTTTGGACTTGAAAGTGCAGTGAATGACTTCTTTCAAAAAATAAACGGCGCCGGTGCCATCAATGTAAACTGTCGTTTTCACGATTATAAGATCCGCCTGCGGCCCGAAAAAGAGCTGAGTGTTTTTCGGGTGATACAAGAGTTGATAAACAATATTTTAAAGCACAGCAACTCCAGTTTTATTCATTTGACGCAGCAAAACACAGAAGATAATATGATCATCAGGTTGCACCACGACGGAAGGGGCCTTAGTCACGACGACTTCATCAAAATGTCTAAAAGTAATGTGGGGCTGGGTCTGAAGAATATACAAAGCCGGCTGAAGGTTATTCATGGTGAAATCGAATTTGAACAAGACGCCTCTCAATCGTTTTACAAGGTCACCATTGATATTCCTAAAGATTTTGATGAAAAATGATTTAAATTTCCATGATTTAAAGTATTAATTGTAGGTTTATTCCAGATATGGCTGATATAAAAGTTGCGATAGCAGATGACCATAAAATTTTCAGAAAAGGAGTAATTCTTTCTTTAAGGCACTATAGCAACCTGAAATTTGTTTTAGAAGCCGAAAATGGGCAACAACTGCTCGATGGACTACAGGATGCAAAACCTGACGTTATTTTAATGGACCTACGAATGCCTGTAAAGGATGGCATCGAAACCACTAAATATATCAGCGTACATTACCCGGAGATCTTTGTTATAGTACTTACCATGCACGAGGATGACCGGTTTGTAAGCCACCTGATGGAAAACGGCGCAAATGGTTATTTGTTAAAAAGTACAGATCCAGTAGAAATAAAAAAGGCAATCACCGACGTGATGGACAAAGGCTATTACCTGAATAACTTTGTAAACCGCATTCTACTGAAGAAGTCCCAGAGCAAAAATAAGCCGGCGCCGTCTTTAAAGAAGGAAGCCGAGGTAAGTGAAAAAGAAAAAGATGTGCTTCAATATATATGTATGGAACTTACCAGCCAGGAGATAGGCGAAAAAATGGCTATCAGTGCGAGAACGGTTGAAAGTATAAAAGAGCGCCTGATGGAAAGGTTTGGTTTAAAAAATACGGCCGGACTCGTTTTTTTCGCAGTCAAGAATAACCTGATCGACTAATTCAATCTCAGCACTTATTGGAAATCGCCATTTTTATATTTTACCTGCTACTGGTTTCTTACCTGATCACCGTCATTCCCTTTTTTAAAAATTCCGGTCTTGGAAAATGGCTTCTGACAGCTCTTTTTTTTGTTAAGATCTTAGCTGGAATTGCTTATGCCAAATTTTACTCTTTACCCAAATACTATCCCACTTCCGATACCTGGAGATTCTACCGGCTAAGTGTTGAAGAAACTAAATGGCTGTTACAAGATCCCGTTTCGTTTGCCAAAGACCTGTTTATATACGGCTACAACCGCTCAGGCAACATATTCAGTGGCGAAAATACCTATTGGAACGACCTGAAAAGCAACCTGCCTGTAAAAATAATGTCAGTCTTCAACGTAATAACCAACAGCAGTTATTACACCAACATCATACTTTTCAACTTCCTGTTTTTATTTGGGCTTGTAGGGTTGTTCAAAGTATTCTTTCATCTTTTTCCGAATAAAAAAGCATTAATCGTAACAGGTATTTTCCTGCTGCCTTCTACCCTTTTCTGGTGTAGCGGAATACATAAAGACGGCCTTATTTTATCGGCGCTGGGAATAATCCTTTATCTTCTTTTCAAAGGTATAAAAGCAGCCTTTTCAGTAAAACAAATGCTCATGATCGCGTTGTGTACACTACTCATATTCGCTTTGCGCAACCATGTATTATTAGCGCTGTTACCTGCCGTAGTATGTTGGGTTGTAACTGAAAGGTTTTCATGGAAGGCCATAAAAGTCTTTAGCCTCGTCTATTTATCGGGGCTGATCTTATTTTTCTTACTTCCTTATCTGTATTCGCCTATAGACCTGCCTTTATTTTTCGCAAATAAACAAAGAGAATTTTTGCTTTTAGATGCGGGTTCGGCAATAGGAATTCAACCGTTGCAACCTTCCTTTAGCGGCTTTATTTCATTTTTACCCACGGCTCTGGACATGGCGTTTTTAAGACCTCACTTAACCGAGATAAAAAACTTTAGTTATATACCAGCTATTGCCGAGACATACCTGCTGCTGATCTTAATTATTCTTTCAATAATAGGTTTTAAAAAGAGGACCGTCATTCCGCCGGTTATTTTTGCTTTTATCTTTTTTTCGGTTTCTGTCCTGCTGATCTGCGGCTTTACCATTCCGTTTACAGGTGCAATTGTCAGGTATAAAAGTTTCGTTTTACCGCTTTTAATTACTTCGCTTCTTTGTCTTTCCGACTTTTCATTCTTGTCTAAAAAGACCAGGTAATTCTGTTTTTAAATACCAGGAGCATCTTTTGGAGCCCGGCAGTGAATATCTATCAGGCATTCTTGCGTCGCACTCTTGTACCGATGAAGCAATATCGAGCAACGATGCGATTCAAACACCGATAAAAGTGGCTAATCCCTTTAACTATCGTGTGGTTTATTATAATAGTGCACCAACAAAAAAAGGAAGTACGAAAACTTCCTTTTTTTATAAATATTGTGGGAATAGCTGAATAGAATTCCTCAAAGTACAAGAGTGCGACGCAAGAATGTTATATAAGGATTACTACTGTCGGGCCCATAAATAATTCTCTTGTTGTTTTACTGCATGGTAAAACCTTCGAGGAACT
>Ga0160473_101207_pt1 | contig 13666 bp, 11 predicted proteins | sample HID1975I_E11MG_FD_108217 | JGI IMG/M metagenome (GOLD analysis project Ga0160473, IMG submission 108217) | Enriched soil microbial communities from UW Madison campus, WI, USA - HID1975I_E11 MG | ecosystem: Environmental > Terrestrial > Soil > Unclassified | place: USA: Madison, Wisconsin... | reverse complement strand
GGCCCGTCAGGTAACCAATAATTTGCCTCGTAGCCGCAATCCTTTTTCTGATTTTTTCGGCGATGATTTCGGCGACCTTTTTGGTGGTCCGCAATCAAGAACAATTCCTGAGCAACGTGCCAGCGGTAGCGGCGTACTGATAAGTGAAGATGGATATATCGTAACCAACAATCACGTAATTGACGGAGCAGATGAAATAAACATTACCCTTAACAACAAGCGCTTTTATAAGGCAACACTTATTGGCGCCGATCCCAGCAGCGATCTTGCTGTATTGAAGATTGAAGGCAAAGGGCTTCCATATATGGTATATGGAAACAGCGATGAGGTGAAATTAGGACAGTGGGTACTTGCGGTCGGATATCCGCTTACGTTAGATGTAACGGTTACAGCAGGTATTATTAGCGCAAAGGCGAGAACTATCGGCATCAACCGCCGGCAGAGTGAGAGCCCGGTCGAAAGCTTTTTACAAACCGATGCGGCTGTTAATCCCGGCAATAGCGGCGGCGCTTTAATAAACACCGAAGGTCAGTTAATTGGTATCAACTCAGCGATTGCTTCGCCAACAGGTAGTTATGCCGGTTATTCTTATGCGATTCCCGTAAACATAGTAAAGAAGATTGTAAACGACCTGTTGAAATTCGGCACGGTGCAAAGAGCTTATCTGGGTATTCAATACTCGATCGCCGAACCTACCGAGGAGGAAAGAAAAGAGTATGGCCTTGCAGTTGGAGAAGGAGTGGTGGTAAGTGATGTGCCTGCAGAGGGTGCTGCTCATGAAGCTGGTATTAAAAAAGGCGATATTATCAGCAAGATAAACGGAACAAAAATCACTTCCGGCCCCGAAATGGTTGAGCAGGTTACCCGCTACAAACCCGGCGATAAAATTACCATTAGTTACTTTAGAGCAGGAAAAGAGAATACCGTTACGCTTACTTTAAAAAACCGCGCGGGCAATACAGATGTCGTTAAAAGTGCCACTATTCTCGAAAAACTTGGCGGCCAACTTGAAACACTCGACAAAAAGACTGCTGCCACTTATGATGTTCCGGGTGGTGTAATAGTTAAAAAGATAGGTGAAGGAGCGTTGAGTAAGACAAGAATGCAGGATGGTTTTGTGATCACAAGCGTCAATGGAACCGTTGTTAAAAACGTGGAGGATCTGCGCACCATCCTCGAAAGAAATAAAGGTGCAAGAGTAAAACTCGAAGGCATTTACCCGGGTTACGAAGGAAGCTACGGTTATCCTTTAAACTTAGATGCCGAATGATCTCATAAATAATAGTATTAATAAAAATAGCTGCTTCAAAAGGCAGCTATTTTTGTTTTGTACTTAGCAGTAGAATAAGAATATAGCATTGTTGTGTCACTCACTTGTACTTTACACAGCACTATTCAGCAAGCTTGGCTGCTAATCTACATTTTTCGTACAAACCAAATATTCCCAGGCAAGCAATTCAAAGTTCTTCCCGGTATAAATGTCAGTTTCAATACCAGAAAAAATGCTGGTAAACTTTCCTGGTGCCAGGTCTTCAGTTATTGCAAACCGTACATTTTCGGGTGAAAGATTCAAAATAACCAATACTTCTTCTGCCGTCCCGTCTTTTAATGAAAAAGCAAAAATGTTATCGGGCGCCGACGTTTTCACCAGGGTAACGGCAACCTGTTCAGCTCTTGTCTGGTATACTTTTGAATTTTTCCTTAACGATAACAATGTTTGATAAAAATTATGCAGAAAATATTCTCCTGTCCATTCTATTTCATCTTTGTCAAAAAATTTCAGGCGTTTCTTGTTAGGCATTTCCTGCCCGCTGTAGATAAGAGGTAAAGAATTTTTCCATGTTAGCGTTAAAACTGCAAACGCCTTTGCACCTTCACCGAATCGTTCATATTCACTTCCGCTGTGCGAGTTCTCATCGTGATTACTTGTAAATGACAACCGTAGTGCATTTTCCGGATATTCTCTTGCAGACGCTTCTAATGCTGTAGTTAGCGACTGTACCGTTGCCTCCTTTCTGTAAACAGCTTCCATTGTATGTAAAAGGCTCCAGGCGTAAGTAGCATCGAAAACAGCATGGTACTCCGGCACTTCACACTCACCTAACCAAAATAATTTTTTATGCCTGTCAAGTTCGGCTCTTGCTTCCATCCAAAAACCTAAAGGAACCAAATGAGCCATGTCGCATCTGAAACCGTCTATATCAAATTCTGATATCCAAAATCGCATTGCGGCAATCATCAGATTCCACAGCTCTGGTTTACTATAATCAAGATCTATTACATCCTGCCAGCCGTAGGCATCATAAAAATTTCCGTTTACGTCTTTTTTGTACAGTTCAGGGTGTTCTGCCGTCCAGGTATGATCGTAACCTGTATGGTTGGCTACCCAATCTATAATCACTTTAAAACCCTGGTCGTGCGCTGTTGCAACCAGTTTTTTAAAATCTGACGCTTCACCAAATTCCGGATTAATAGCAGTGTAATTGCTGCAGGCGTAGTAACTGCCCAATGTACATTGTCTTTTTTCTGCACTGATGGGTGTCAATGGCATAAACCAAAGAATTTCTATTCCCATGTTACGTAAGCGGGGAAGTTCTTTTTCAAAAGCCTGAAATGTTCCTGCCGGGGTATATTGTCTCAGGTTTACCTCGTAAATGTTTGTTCCTGTTGCCCACTGAACAGTTTCAAATTTTTCTGCCATTGTCTTATTTAAGTAAATATATAATCTGCATGTAGTTTTAGCGGGTGCATTTCAAATTGGCGCATTGAAATTTATATAGTTGCCGGTCAGGCGACCTGCAACGACGCTTCGCCGCTGTTGGTCGCCTGACCAACAGCGACAATAAAATGCACCCTTATTTAGCCTTAACATTCTTATTCCTGTTGCGCTTTGTACCTTTGCAACGCTATTTAAGTTATGAAAAAATTCAATGTACCAAATATATACAGGAGTGGTTTGATCAGCGCTATCAAAAATCAAAGGAAACAGGCGGATAAACTTAAAAAAGATTTTAGTCCGGCGTTGCTTGATTTTGGTCCTGTGCAAATTTACCTGGCCCGTCACTTTGGTTTTTGCTACGGTGTTGAAAATGCAATCGACATTGCTTTTCGTACCATAGAGGAAAACCCTGGTAAGCGCATTTTTTTACTGAGCGAGATGATACACAATCCTCTGGTAAATGCAGATCTGGCAGAGCGGGGAGTACGATTTTTACAAGACACAAAAGGTAACCCCCTGGTTAATTTTGATGAGCTTACTGCAGACGATGTAGTCATCATTCCTGCGTTTGGAACTACCCTGGCTATAGAAGCAAAACTGAAAGCAATTGGTATAACTACGGAAAAATATAATACTACCTGCCCGTTCGTAGAAAAAGTATGGAACCGCAGTGAGCAGATCGCCCGGAAAGGATATAGTATAATTGTACATGGCAAACCTTCCCATGAAGAAACGAGAGCCACATTCAGCCATAGTGCAGCAAATACACCAACAGTGGTTGTCAACGACATGCAGGAAACCATAGAACTGGCAAAATATATAACAGGTGAAAAGCCATTAGAACAATTTTATACAGTGTTTAAAGGCAGGTATTCGGAAGGGTTTTCTGTTGAAAGAGATTTTCAGCGAATAGGTGTGGTTAACCAAACCACCATGCTCGCCAGCGATACACAGGCGATCAGTGATTACCTGAAACAAGTGATGATACAGCATTATCACCTTACCGCCGAAAATATAGACGAGCGGTTTGCCGATACCCGTGACACTTTATGTTATGCTACCAACGACAATCAATCAGCAGTGCATGGATTGCTGCAAACAGATGCAGATCTGGCAATTGTGGTTGGCGGTTACAACAGTAGCAATACTTCTCACCTGGTAGAATTGTGCGAAGAGAAGTTGCCTACTTTTTATATTGATGCTGCCGATAAGATCTTGTCTGAAAAAGAAATTCTTCATTTTAACTTTCATACGAAGCAGGAGTTATCTACTGTAGATTACCTGCCTTCAAAAGAGCCGGTTAAAATTTTAATTACCAGTGGTGCAAGTTGCCCCGATGCTGTGGTGGAAGAAGTTATAAAGAAGGTCGTTTCTTTTTACAAGGTCGAAAGAACCATTGATGAGATCATAGAAACAGATATATAATTCTGTTTTAACCAACGTAATTTCTTTAATTTTTGTAAGTCAGCAATTGCTTTCATGGCGTCATCGTTGTGTCACTCACTTGTACCGTATATTTTCATGGCATCTTTTTCCGTGTTTTTATTACTTCTTCATCCTCAAAAGAATCTTTTTTGAATCTTTTAAAGCAAAAAATAAGAAAAGCTGCAAAAATGATATGCCGTACAAGTGAGTGACACAACGATGTTGATTGAAAATGATCAGCCGGCTACATAATGATACTACAAAGCCTCTTCTACCATTTCCAACTTCTTTTGTACCAGTTGTAAAGTCAGCTCCAACTGCTCCTGCATGGTCAGGTGAGAGTTATCTACAACAATGGCATCATCGGCCTTTCTCAACGGGCTAAATTCGCGGTTGCTATCGATATGATCTCGCATTTCGAGGTTGGTCTTTACTTCATCCCTGGTTATGTGCGGGTTTTTTAAGATCAGTTCTTTATAGCGCCTTTCAACCCTGACAGCGGGAACTGCCGTTAAAAATATTTTCAATTCAGCATCAGGAAAAACGGTGGTACCAATGTCTCTTCCATCCATTACAATTCCTTTACCGTCGCCCATCTTTTGTTGTTGTGCCACTGCAAATTCACGCACCTCTTTTACGGCAGCTACATCGCTTACATTTTCGGCAACCACCATATCTCTAATGAGCCACTCAACGTTTTCGCCGTTAAGCTGAATTTCGCAAATGCCGGTTTCCTCGCTATAAATAAAGCCAAGTTTAATGTTACTGAGCGCCTGTATTACTTCTTCTGTATTGTTCCAGTCAATGTGATGGCGAAGAAAGTACAGAGTGATGGCGCGGTACATAGCGCCACTATCGATAAACACATAATTGAGGTGCGCTGCCAGCGATTTTGCTAAGGTGCTCTTTCCACAAGAAGAATATCCGTCTATCGTAATAATAATTTTTTTCATAGTATTTGCCGCGATTGCTGTGCAAAAATGTAACAAATAGCTGAAAGAAAAAGAGATAAAATAGGCGTGTGCACAGTGCCATTCTGACCAAATGCAAGTCAGCGCCGGATAAATCGAAGATCGTAATAACAAAAAAGCCACCCAGCCCGAAGGTTGGATGGCTAAAAAGCTAAAATTAAGGAAACTATGCTTTACTCTGTTCTTTTTCTTCTATTTTTTCCTTTAGACTGAAGACGATCTTTTCGTTTTCCTTGTCAAGCGAAGCGATCAATACATCACCTTGCTTAACATTCATACTGAGAATTTCCTCTGCCAATTCATCTTCCAGGTATTTCTGGATAGCTCTGTGCAAAGGTCGTGCACCGAATTGAACATCGTACCCTTTCTCTGCGATAAAGTCTTTTGCCTCATCGGTTAACTCAAGACTAAACCCAAGGTTTGACAAACGTTTCAGTACATTCTTCATCAGGATGTCAATGATCTCGAATATGTTTTCTTTCGAAAGCGAATTGAAAACCACTACATCATCTATCCTGTTTAAGAACTCTGGTGAGAAGGTACGTTTCAACGCCTTTTCAATCACCGCTTTATTATTTTCATCAGCATTTTGAACACGGTTAGCAGTAGCAAAACCTACTCCGTCTCCAAACTCCTTCAACTGGCGAACACCAATATTAGAGGTCATGATGATCAGCGTATTTTTAAAGTCGATCTTCCTTCCCAGTCCGTCAGTTAACTGGCCGTCGTCTAAGACCTGCAACAAAATATTGTAAATATCCGGGTGAGCTTTTTCGATCTCATCTAATAAAACAACACTGTAAGGTTTGCGGCGAACTTTCTCTGTCAATTGTCCACCTTCTTCGTATCCCACATATCCCGGAGGCGCACCTACCAGTCGGCTAACGGTAAACTTCTCCATGTATTCGCTCATGTCTATGCGGATCAAGGCTTCGTCGCTGTCGAACATGTAACGGGCCAAAGAGCGTGCAAGCTCGGTTTTACCCACACCGGTCGGTCCTAAGAAAATAAAACTACCAATCGGCTTTTTCGGATCTTTTAAACCAACCCTGTTTCGCTGAATAGCTTTGGTCACTTTTCCGATGGCCTCTTTTTGTCCGACAACCATCGCTTTCATGTCGTCTCCCATACGACGAAGCTTTTCTGTTTCTGCTTCTACCATACGTTTAACAGGTATTCCGGTCATCATGCTAACCACTTCGGCAATTGCTTCTTCATCTATGGGGAAACGCTTGTTCTTGCTTTCCTCTTCCCACGAAGATTTTGCTTTTTCCAATGCCTCGCCTAAACGTTTTTCAGTATCGCGAAGGGCTGCTGCTTCTTCAAAACGCTGGCTTTTTACCACCTTGTTTTTTTCAAGCTTAATATCTTCGATCTTCTTTTCCAGTTCAAGTATTTCCTTGGGTACATTAATGTTCTTCAGGTGAACTCTTGCACCTACTTCGTCCAACACATCAATGGCTTTGTCAGGCAACAGCCGGTCGGTCATATACCTGTCACTTAGTTTTACACAAGCTTCTATAGCATCTTCAGAATAGGAAACGCTATGGTAATCCTCGTACTTACTCTGTATGTTGGTAAGTATCTGGATGGTTTCATCTACAGAAGGTGGTTCTATCAGTACTTTTTGAAAACGGCGATCCAATGCTCCATCTTTCTCGATATACTGGCGGTACTCATCTAAGGTAGATGCGCCAATGCATTGCAGTTCTCCTCTTGCAAGGGCAGGTTTAAAGATGTTAGATGCATCCAGCGAGCCGCTGGCACCACCGGCACCAACAATGGTGTGTATCTCATCAATAAACAGAATTACGTCGCGGTTTTTTTCCAGTTCGTTCATGATGGCTTTCATCCTTTCTTCGAACTGGCCACGATATTTAGTTCCGGCAACCAATGCTGCAAGGTCGAGGCTGATCACTCTTTTGTCGAACAATACACGGCTGACTTTCCGTTGTACTATCCTCAAGGCCAAACCCTCTACAATGGCTGTCTTACCCACACCCGGCTCACCTATAAGTATTGGGTTGTTCTTTTTACGACGGCTGAGGATCTGGCTTACCCTTTCGATCTCTTTTTCACGGCCAACGATCGGGTCTAAAGTACCACTTTCGGCAAGTTTGGTAATGTCGCGTCCAAAGTTATCAAGTACCGGTGTTTTGCTCTTTGGGTTGCTTTGCTGCTTAGAACGCTGCTGCTGCGAATACCCTTTTCTGTCTTCGTCAAAATCATCGTCGTTGTCTTCGGTGTATTCGCTTCTCGGGTCTGCGCTTCTTACCATGCCCAATTCGTTTCTAAAGACATCATAATCTACATCGAACTGGTTGAGTATCTGGGTAGCTATGTTTTCTTTGTTTTTCAAAATTGAAAGCATCAGGTGTTCAGTTTCCACAAGCGGGCTTTTTAGTGCCTTAGCTTCCAAAACGGTTACACGAATTACTTTTTCAGCCTGCTTTGTCAGAGGAAGACTGTTAATGTTTGCGATGTTCTTTCCTGTTTTATCTTTTACTGCGAGTTCGACTTCTTTGCGAAGTTCATACAGGTCTACATTTAATGTTTTTAAAATGCGGATAGCTGTATTTTCGCCCTCTCTTATCAATCCCAGCAGCAAATGTTCCGTCCCTATAAAATCATTGCCTAAGCGGAGAGCTTCCTCTCTGCTAAACGAAATGATTTCCTTTACCTGGGCTGAAAAATTATTATCCATAAAGTTTAAATTGCGTTGATACAATAATAACGAATATTTTTGATGCTTGAGTATGTGCCGTTATACACACATGTTAATCAAACTTTAATCATGAAGGTCAAAATTGATACCAAAGAAAAATTTTATGTTATAACGCTAATGGAGGCAATTCTGTCTGCCAATATAGCAGCAGACCTTTCCCAATTAGTTACGAAATTTCTACAGCAAAAGATTAAGAACGTGGTATTAAAGTTTGGCGACGTTGTCGAAATAGAAGCAAAAGCGGCTGAAGAATTGGCACAACTGCAACAAAGCTTTTATGAAAATAACGCGTCGTTTGTTATTTGCGACGTACAACCCCCGGTGGAAAAAGCGCTCGAAGAACTTGAACTGCTCGAATTGATGAACATTACGCCCAGCGAAAGCGAAGCATGGGACATTGTGCAAATGGAGGAGATAGAACGAGAAATGATGGATAGTTCTGACGTAGAGTTCTCTTAATTAGTATCTTTTGTTGTAGCCCAACCATCGTTTTGTCTCCCGGCATTGTTGCGTCGCACTCTTGTACTGTAGAATAAAAAGGCACCTTTTCTCACGTTCTGTTCTATGACCGCGTTATGTTACTCACCGTTTCTGTTACATACGCTTTAAGAAAAGTTGCCCAAAGATTTACCGTCGAACGGAGCGTCGCAACAATGATCAACCGAAGTTATACAGTTCGTAAACAAAAGAATCTCAGTCTAAATGACCATCAGGCTGCAGCCTCTAATGTCGCTGTTGTCGCGGCGGCCTACAATTTCGAAACTGCCATCTTCGTAGATCTTTCCGACGTCGTCGGTGGCGATAAAGCTGCAACTATGTACGTTGGCAAGATCGACCACATTTATCAATCCTCTTCCTTTTTCTGTCACCAGCAGCGGGTCATCTTCGTCTCTTACCAATACTTTCATCCATGGAACCGTATTGAAAATACCATTGCCATACGAGTAGCCCTGCGATAGTAATTCTGTCATTCCGTACTCAGAATGAATAGCGGGCACCTTAAATTGTTGCTGCAAAACAGCGTGTACCTCCTGCCGCAGCAGTTCGCGTCGTCGTCCTTTCATACCGCCGGTTTCCATAATGGTGGTATAATTTAGTCTCATCGGAAACTGTTCTGCAAAATCGAGCAGGGCAAACGTAACGCCGATTAGCAGTGTTTTCTGCTTTTTTGCTTCCAGCTCTTTTAAAACGGCCGCCAGTTTTTCAAATTCATACAAATAAAAGCCGCTTTCACGATGTCCCGAAAGCCGGATCAACTGCTGAACCATGAGCACCAAAGATGAGCCTTTTCGGTCGAGGTAAGAGGGCAGCAGTCCGATAATACACCAATCCTGCGGGTTATTATAAAATTGCTGAAAACCTTTTACGAAGCTTTGCGTATATATATCAAGCTCTTTTACAAAGTGCCGGCTGTTGACAGTTCCGGTTGTACCGCTGCTTTCAAAGATTATTTCAGGTTCAAAATTACCGGCGGTCACCATATGGGTTTTAAAGAAAGAAACGGGGAGAAACGGAATTTGTGTAAGCTCTTTTACTTCACTAGGGGACACCTGCAGTGCATTTACCCACTGTTGGTACACCTTGTTTTCGGCATACTGGTAATGGAAAATACGTAAAGCCTGCTGTAAAAAAGTGGCTTCTGATACTGAGAAAATATTGTTAACAATCTCTTTCACTACTACTTATCCATCAATGGTTTTAACTAAATTTGAAATGTAAATGAAACACATGAAGGCAAAGATATTGTTTACCCTTTTTATAACTGCTGTTTTAGCCGGATGCGGCAAAGACGATTTAACGTCTAAACCGTCATTAAAGCTGAGATCTGTCAGCTCCGATGTTGTTCCGGTGAATGGTCATCTTCTTTTTGTCTTTGACGTAACTGACAAAGAAGGCGATCTGACCGATACGCTGTTTGTAAAAAAAGTACGTATAAACAGGAGAGTGACACCAACTATCAGGGATTCTTTCTTTTTTAAAGTACCGGAAGCACCAAATCAGACCAAAGGCCAGATTGAGATCGATCTTACCTACCAGAATTTTCTGATTTCGGGTAATTCTCCAAATGTAGAAAATGACACACTGCTTTTTAAATTTGCACTGAGGGATAAAGCCAAAAACATCAGTGATACGATTACTTCTGATCCGATCGTTATCATCCGCTAATAAACCTATTTGCTTCTTTTGAAGAAAATCATTCACCTTATCTTCTATGGCAATATTTTTTTAGGAATTTGCGCGGTGGCTCTTTGTATAGAATCAAACCTGCTCAATCATATTTCGCTAAACGTTTTTCCTTTTTACCTTCTTATTTTTTTTTGTACCTGCATTTATTACACAATGATTTATGTAAGAAGTGTAAGAACTAAAAATTATGATGACCGGACTCTTTGGTACAGGGCCAATCTCGATAAAATAAAAGTGACTCTTAAGGGTGCTATTGCGGTTACGGTCGCATTTATCCTGTTTCTCGTCTGGCAGAATTTTCAAAAACTGCTCCTGCTGTCACCATTGCAGATCGGGCTAATATTTGCTTTCCCCCTAATAGCAGGCTGGTACACTTTTACACCTCCTATCTTCAACATCAGGCAGATCAGGCAAATCGGGTGGATTAAGCCTTTTGTCGTTGGCTTCACCTGGTCTGGCTGGGTCACCATTTATCCCATTCTTATATGGCAGGTACAAAGGGTACATATAGACAGCTCACCTGTTTTTCCATCTTTTTTATTGTGGCTGCAAAATTTTTTATACCTGTCGGTGATCGCTATGCTTTTCGATATCAAAGATTTTCGCACCGATGTAAAGCACCAGCTTAAAACTTACCCTGTGATCCTGGGCATAAAAAGGACTTTTCGATATATTATCATTCCCGCTTTAATGGTAAACATGGCTGTATTTTTTTTCTACCAATGGCAGCAGCAGAACCAGTTAATGCAAACGGTACTGCAGTTGATTCCATACCTGCTGTTAGTATATATCATTATCAAGCATCAGCAACAAAAAAGCGTTTTATACTATCTTGTGGCTATTGACGGCCTTTTATTTGTAAAGGCAGTTTGCGGAATCACAAGTATTTATATTTTTTAAAAAATAACAGATGTCAAAATCAAAAAAAGAGCAGAAGAACGAAGAGACAATACTGACTGAAGCCTCACACATTTTTTTAAGGAACTATTTAAATAATCCGTCTCCTGTAGGATTTGAGTCGGGCGGACAAAAGATCTGGCTCAACTACCTGCAGCCGTATATTGACGAGCAACTGGTAGATCCATACGGAACAGCAGTTGGTATCATTAATCCAAACCAGCCTTTTAAAGTGGTCATCGAGGCACACGCAGATGAAATAAGCTGGTTTGTCAATTATATCACAGATGCTGGCTTGATCTATTTAAAAAGAAATGGCGGTGTCGACCACCAGATTGCTCCCAGCAAAAGGGTTCTTATTCACGGCAAAAAAGGACCGGTAAAGGCTGTTTTTGGATGGCCGGCTATTCATACCAGGCTTTCTAATCCCGAACAAAAAGAACCACAACCAAAAGTCGACAACCTCTTTTTAGATTGCGGTGCAAGAAACAAAAAAGAAGTAGAAGACCTGGGCATACACATAGGCGCAGTCATTACCTATGAAGAAGGATTTGAAGAATTATCTTACGATCATTATATCTGCCGTGCAATGGACAATCGCATCGGTGGATTTATGATTGCAGAAGTTGCCCGTTTACTAAAAGAAAATAATAAACAACTTCCGTACTCACTGTATGTCGTAAATGCGGTGCAGGAAGAGGTAGGACTGCGTGGTGCAGAAATGATTGCACGCAGAATAAAGCCCAATGTGGCTATTATTACAGACGTTACCCATGATACCAGTACACCGATGATCAACAAAATGATCGAAGGCGATTGCACTTGCGGCAAAGGACCTTCTCTTGCTTACGGACCGGCAGTACACAATAAGCTACTCAACTTTGTACAGGATGTGGCTGAAAAGAACGAAATAGCCATACAACTACGTGCCATTAGCCGAAGCACCGGTACAGACACTGACAGCTTTGCTTATGCTAATGATGGTTGTCCGTCTGTGCTGATCTCTATTCCGCTTCGTTATATGCATACTACTGTTGAAATGTTGCACAGACGCGATATCGAAAGCACCATTAAACTGATGTACGAAACGCTGTTGTCTCTTACGCCTGAAACTAATCTCAATTATTTGTAAGGCTTGAGATATAATTTGTAACTATGCGGAAGTTAACACTTCCGCATTTTTTATGTTCCTCAAACAGGTGTACCAACATAGTAAGGGTCTGTTTACGGCAATGATAATTTTTATCTTGCTTCAGCTCTTTATTAGTTACAATCAAGGGATGGTACTATCTCCTTTTTATAACTATGGCATGTACAGCGAGGTTTTTACTATCCAAAAAAATTATCAGCTTTTTGAAGTAGTACAAAATGGAAAGAGATTGCGGGGACAGGATTTTTCTCCCGAACAATGGGATAGAATCATGCTTCCTCTGCAGTATTTTTCAGGCATCAATAAAAGCAACGACCTCTATCATACAACTGTAAAAAGGTTATTAACCAAAATAAATATTTCAGCAAAAGAGGAAAATTTTATCAGTAACTGCAATTACCGGCAATTTGAAGACTGGTATACAAAATACCTTGAACAGGTAACCAAAGAGCCGGTCAGTTCACTTAGTATTTATTATCGCACCTACCGTTTTTCAAACAACAAATTAGAAGCAACAGATTCAGTGCTCCTGCTTTCTCAGCTATGCCAATAACAGAAAAACAAAGAAGACAAATTATAGCAGCTTTCTGTATTGTATTTTACCTCTTGCTGTTATTTAAACTCAGAAATGGCTTCCTGCTTTTTCAATTAAAACCCATATTGTTCAACACCAGGTTCGACTTGATGACCTGGATATTTATGAAAACCGGCCTGCATCAATGGCTTCTGCAAAATCCGTCAGGATGGATCGCTTTTGACGTTCTCTTTTACATAATGCCTGCTGCATATTGGTTTAGCTACAAAATATCAATCAAAATATCTGCTGCGGTAGCTTTCGTGATGCTGCTGGTAAACTGGGTTTATATTCAATGTTATACTTTATATCCCGCCAACAGTATAGAAGGTTTTACCGCCTGGCTGCTGTTTCCGTTCTTGTTTATGGCCGTCAATCTCAAAACTTTTTATCTTATATTACATGCGCTGCGGTACTTTTTTCTGTTCTTTTTTATCTCTGCGGCGTTATGGAAGTTCTCGCAAGGGGGTATTTTCAACCTGCACGAAATGAGTGGTGTTCTTTTGTTTCAACACAAAGAATATTTGGCTTCATCGCCGGGCCATTGGTACACAAATTTTATTTACTGGCTAATACAGCACCCAGGTGCAAGTTACTTTTTGTATGCAGCCGCAACAGCCATAGAACTTGTTTTTGTTGTGGGATTCTTTACCAAAAAGTATGATGCAATATTGATTGGCATCGTCCTGCTCTTCCTGGTAATGGATGTTTTGGTAATGAGAATACCATACCTCGAGATCGCCCCATTCCTGCTGACACTGTTTTTTTCAAAATACACGCAGCCTCTTCAAAATGTCGTGCAAAAGGGCTGATGTTTCTTTTGTTAGCTACGAAACAAAGAAGTACGCCTCAGTAAGCTATTTCTTAACAGTCTCTTCTTTTTGTACTTAGCTTCAGAATTATTGTTGTCCGAGATAAAAGCTTAAAATAAGGGTGGTCAAATGGCCACCCTTTATCATATTTGCAGTTACCACACTATAAATATGATATGAACAAATCTACAGATTTTGTCGGACAG
>Ga0160473_101199_pt1 | contig 13717 bp, 15 predicted proteins | sample HID1975I_E11MG_FD_108217 | JGI IMG/M metagenome (GOLD analysis project Ga0160473, IMG submission 108217) | Enriched soil microbial communities from UW Madison campus, WI, USA - HID1975I_E11 MG | ecosystem: Environmental > Terrestrial > Soil > Unclassified | place: USA: Madison, Wisconsin... | reverse complement strand
ATTTTCAAATACGCCACAGCCCTTGAGTGAGCCGGGAAATGCGAGTGCAGAAGATGGTCTGGTCATCCTGGACGGCCCAAATGGCGTTGCTATTACGATGACGGCAGACGCGGCGCGGAAAACGGGAGATAGTCTGATTTCAGCGGCCGAGATCGCTGACCGGCAGGCCGATAATATGGCATGATCGTCGCGTTAGCTACTTTGAGGAATTGCTCCGCGAGAGCTGACCGTCCGTAACTGGAGATCAAAAAGCCTCGGCTAAGTGGCAACAAAGGGTCGGCTTTACGGACCCCGGTTCATCGTGGACGATTTGCTTCATGGAATTGCCCACCAGATTGGATAGATATTCACGCAGAATCGAGCACGCCCCGTTGGATCGGGAAAGGAAGGCCTTGTCGTGAAACGCCACATCATCACTGTAGTAGGGCTTACTCTGGTACTGGCAGGACAGGCTGCATCGGCTCAGGCACCGTCAGACCTCTCCGATCTCGTGGGTTCACGTGCGCCCGGCGCTGAAACCCAGATGAAGGCGCGTGGCTACGACCTTGTGAATACGCAGAAGGGCGATGACCGCAGCTACACCACCTGGTGGAATGGCAACAAGCGCCAGTGCGTCACTGTCGCGACGATGAACGGACGCTACGATTCCATCACAGAGACGCTCCCCGCCGATTGCGGGCACAGCGCCGTTCCCGCTCAATCCGGCAACAGTGATCGCGGCTATCACCCGGACATCGGCTATAGGCCATCAGGCAACGGACAGCGTCAGTCTCCAAGCTATGTCGAGGATCGCGATCGCTACCAAGTGAACGATCAGTACGTCGATGTCGGCCTCGTGTGCTTCGGCGACGGTCAGCGCGGCGGTGTATCGACGACGTACGGCTGGTCGTGGAATGCGCGGACGAACCGATACGACTACGGCAACCGCACCGAGATGAACGGGCAGCAGTTCGATGCCTCGCTGATGCTTCAGTTCTGGGACGGTGGCGGGCGCATCCGCCTGCCCAAGAAGCTGGTTCCTCCCATCAACAGCCGGGGCAATGACGGTTGGTGGGATCTCTATGACGTGGAGATGGGTCCAGACGTGATCCGGGCCAAATATCGTCTCAATGGTCTCAACAAGCCGCTGGTCACGATCAACCGCCGCAGCGGTCAGATCAGCGTACAGGGCACCACGCCTTATGCGTTTCGCGGAACCTGCGACCTGATCGACGGACAGGAGCATCGCCGCTTCTGATCGATTGCCTGCGTCCCGCGCAAACTCGGCGCGGGACGCTTGGATTTCAGTTCATCTGTTCATGGCCGATCCGGAGCGGACGGGTAGGATCCAGGCCTTGGCGGTCGGTAGCACAATGCCGAGCAATCCGGCCATTGTCGGCGCAATCTGACGGATGTCGATCTTGCCGAGACTGCGACCGGCCTCCACGCCGGGGCCGGAGATAAAGAAGGCCGAGTGCATGTCGGGCCTGAGTTCCGCTGCCGAATAGGCGCCGTGACCGCCGCCCTGCGCAGGCTGCGTCAATGCTGCTATTCCGGCCGTCTAGGTCGGAGACTATCGATGCGGAAAGCTGCCCTTGACCCTGTAGTTACTACAGGCCTTATGAGGCGTCCGTACCCGGCGTTGCATGCCGGGCAGGAACGGGAGCGATGTGAATTTGATGTGTCGTGGCGGCAGGACATTTGCCGGAAGCAGCGCGCTAGTGATTGCGACCATGATCGCTGGCCCAGCCTATGCGCAGGCCGAGGCAGACCATGCAGAGGAGGCCGAGACCGAGATCGTGGTCCAAGCGACGCGAACTGGGCGCCGGGTTCAGGACGAGCCCATCCGCGTCGACGTCATCAATCGCGAGGAAATCGAGGAGAAACTCCTCATGCGCCCTGGCAACATCGCCATGCTGGTGAGCGAGACGCCGGGCGTTCGCGTGCAGACCACATCGCCTGCGCTCGGAGCGGCCAATGTCCGTATCCAGGGCCTCAAGGGCCGCTACACGCAGATTCTGGCTGACGGTTTGCCGCTCTATGGTGGACAGACGCCTTCCATAGGCCTGCTGCAAATCCCGCCAACCGATCTAGGTCAGGTTGAGATCATCAAGGGCGCGGCATCGGCGCTCTACGGCCCATCGGCATTGGGCGGCGTCATCAATCTGGTGTCGCGTCGGCCAGCGAGCGAACCACAAGGGGAACTCCTGTTCAACGCCACCAGTCGCGATGGACAGGATGTAACGGGCTATGTGGCCACGCCGCTCAGGAGCGTACTCAGCGCTTCGCTCACGGCCGGCTACGACCGACAAAGCCGGAAGGACCTGAACGACGACGGATGGGCCGACATGCCCGGCTATGAGCGCTTCACGGCCCGACCACGGCTGTTTCTCGATACTGCCGATGGCACCAAGGCCTTGTTGACTTTCGGCGCGATGGCAGAGCAACGCGACGGCGGAACGATGCCAGGCGCGAATGCGCCGGACGGATCGCCTTTCGCGCAGACGCTGCGCAGCCGACGCTACGATCTGGGCCTTACTGCCGAAACGCCCCTGGAAGGCATCGGGACGCTGCATCTGCGCGCCTCCGGCGTTACCCAATCGCATCGCCATGTGTTCGGCGACACGGTGGAGAATGACCGCCATCGGACGGCATTTGCCGAGGCGTCGATCGGCGGCAAGGCAGGCGTGACAACATGGCTGGCAGGCGCTGCGGTCCAGCTGGACGACTATCGTTCCAAGGCATTCTCAGCCTTCGACTACAGCTACACCGTGCCCGCGCTATTTGTTCAGGGCGAGCAGGAGCTTGCCGACAAGCTGACGCTGGCGGGTAGCCTGCGCTGGGATGCCCATAGCGACTATGGTTCGCATGTCAGTCCGCGTGTATCCGCGCTCTATCGGCCAGGTCCCTGGACTATCCGCGCTACATTCGGGCGCGGCTTCTATGCGCCGACACCGTTCGTCGAGGAAACGGAGGCCAATGGCCTCGCGCGCTTGCTGCCCTATGCGAAGCTCAAGGCGGAGATCGCCGACAGCGGTTCGATCGACTTCGGCTATGCCAGTGGGCCTTTCGAGGCGAACCTCAGCCTGTTCGCTTCCAACATCGACCATGCCCAGCAATTGCAGATGGTGGATGCCGATCATGTCACGCTGGTCAACGCCGATGGCGTCACGCGAACGCGCGGCGCCGAAGTGCTGTTGCGCTATCGCTGGCGGGCGCTGTCGGTGACCGGCAGCTACGTCCATGTCGCCGCGAACGAACCGGACCCAGACGGACCCGGTCGGCGCATCGTGCCGCTGACGCCCCGAGACAGCGCGGGCCTTGTCGGCATGTGGGAGAAGGAAGGGCGCGGCCGCTTCGGGGTCGAGGCCTATTATACCGGGCGGCAGTCTCTGGACGACAATCCCTATCGGACGCGCAGCAGGCCGTATGTTCAACTGGGTGCGATGGGCGAACTGGTACTGGGCAAGGTCAGCCTGTTCCTCAATGCCGAGAACCTGCTCAATGTGCGGCAGACAAAATACGATCCATTGCTCCTGCCGCGCCGGGCGGCGACGGGCGCGTGGACCGTCGATGCCTGGGCACCGACCGACGGGTTCGTCCTTAACGGAGGGGTGCGGTTTCGCTTCGGCGGTGAATAGGCGCGCTCCTCAGTTCCCCGCGGGCTTGGCGGATGATCTGCCATCCTCCCGACAGTGCGAGGACCGCCATGATCGCGGCGACCGCGATATCGGGCCAGCCCGTGCCGGTGCCGAATACGCCGAGCGCTGCAGCGACCACGGCGATATTGCCGATCGCATCGTTGCGCGAGCAAATCCATACGGAGCGCCGGTTGGCGTCCCCTTCGCGGTGGCGCCAGAGCATCGCGGCGCAGGCAAGGTTCGCGACGAGCGCAATCACGCCCACGACACCCATGGTCTCGGCAGCAGGAACGACGCCCTGTGCCGCCATCCAGACGGTATTGCCCAGCACCCACAGACCGAACAGCAGGATCGAGACGCCTTTGACCATCGCGGCCCGCGCTCGCCACGCCAGCGCCATGCCTGCGACACTAAGGCTGATCGCGTAGTTGGCGGCATCGCCCAGAAAGTCGAGCGCATCGGCCTTGAGCGAAGCGGAACCGGCAGCGACCCCGGCGACGATCTCAACGCCGAACATGACCGCGTTGATGACGAGTGCGATCCACAACACGCGCCGCCAGGCCGCGTCGTTCAGCTTTTCCGTGTCGTTCTGTGATCCGCCGCAGCATCCGCCGGCCATATCCATCTCCTGTTTCGGTGATGAAAGGCTATATAGGCCCTGTAGCAACTACAGGGTCAAGGGCATGGCATTCACGATCGGCGACATGGGCAAGGCGACGGCCACGAAGATCGAGACGATCCGCTATTATGAGAAGATCGGCCTGCTGCCCAAGCCAGCGCGGACGACGAGCAACTACCGGGACTATGGGCAGGCGGAGCTTGGCCGCCTTTCCTTCATCCGCCGTGCCCGCGACCTGGGGTTTTCGCTCGATCAGGTTCGGGCGCTGCTAGGCATCTCGGGTGACCGCAGTTGTGATTGCGCAGGCATCGATCGGATCGCCAGAGAGCACCTCCTGGAAGTGGATCGCAAGCTGGCTGACCTTGCGGCGCTCCGGAAAGAACTCAAGGCCGTGATTGATTCCTGCGATGGCGGCATCGTTGCTGATTGCCGGATTATCGAGGCGCTTGGACCTGTGCTGCCAGCCTGACGATCACAATTGCTGGCTCTCCCAGGTTCAAAGCCACTCGTCTCCTTCCGGCAAGTCTGGGGCCTCCGGAATAGGGAAGCAGACGGTCCACTCTTGGAACGCAGAAATTTGCGGCTGAGCGTCCGGCAAGGGTCGACTTTGCTGGGATTAGCCGCCGGGTGCTTGGACAAAGCCGACATTGGGGATAGGGAACAGAAAGAGGCATTTACCGTCCATCTTCCTTGCCATCATTCCTAGCCAAATGTGATATCGGCGATGGGGTGGCCGACATGCCCCAAGCTCCAATGGGCGCGGCAGTGAATAGAAGAGGCTCGTGCAGGGCCGACAGTGCAGTACAGCCATGCCTCATCCAATCGGGAAGGCAAGGAGGTCAGTGCCTCGCCATCTTCGGCATCTAAGAACACGAAGGTTGCGAAGTTCGAATATTCGACGTTAACCCATTGAATGAAAAAATGATGTAACGCAGATCCAGCTTTATTTGATATTGCTGGGGACAATGCGATGAACAGGCTGTATTTTGGAGATAATCTAGACATACTCCGCAAGCATGTCGCCAATGATTCTATTCAGCTAATTTATCTAGACCCACCCTTCAATTCAAAGGCAACGTATAACATCTCTACAAGTCCCCTGTCGGGGCAGATGCGCAACGTAAGGCATTTGAAGACACATGGAGATGGGAGGACGGCGCGGAAATCGCAGTGGAGCGAGTGCGCGATACGGACGTTCGCATCTTTCGGGTTCTCCAAGCATTGCAAGGCTTTTTGGGTCAAAGCGACTTGATGGCCTACCTTGCCATGATGACTGTGCGCCTTTTGGAGATGCGGCGCGTGCTGCGATCGACGGGCAGCTTGTTTTTGCACTGTGCCCCGACGGCGAGCCACTATTTGAAGGTCATTCTGGACGCCATTTTCGGCGGAGAGAATTTCCGAAATGAGATTGTTTGGCTTCGGTCGCGCAATCCAAAAGGTTCACAACATGCCGGAAGAAAATTCAGCCCCAGTACCGATACGATCTTGTACTATGCAAAATCCACGGCCGCACCGTTTTACGATGATGCGGTACGCTTACCGTTGGACGAGATGCAGCTGAACGAAAAATACAATCGTGAAGATGAACGGGGGCGCTATGCGGACGCCCCAATACTTTGCTCTTCCAGCATGGGTCCTCGTCCCAATCTAGTTTACGAGTACAAAGGCTTCATACCTCCGCCGTGGGGCTGGAGAATGACGCTTGACAAACTTAAGGATTTGGATGCTGCAGGCAATCTTGGTTGGTCCAAGAGCGGCGCGCCAAGACGAAAGCTGAGGCCTGACGACGATCGGGGCGATCCAGTAACAAGTCTTTGGGCGGATATTTCCCCACTCAATAGCCAAGCGGAAGAACGCATAGGCTATCCCACACAAAAGCCGCTCGCGCTCTTGGAGCGCATCATTTCTGCCGTCACGGTGCCAGGTGATACAATTCTAGACCCATTCTGCGGCTGTGGCACCGCCATGCACGCAGCGGAGCGCTTGGGACGAAATTGGGTAGGCATCGACATCACATATCTCGCGATTCAGGTAATAGAAGATCGAATCCAAACTTGGCTGCCTCAAGCAAAATACGAACTCGATGGCATTCCTAAAGACGAGTTTGCAGCACGGCAACTCGCGCGACTCGACCCTCACATATTCCAAGAGTGGGCAGTTGGCCGTGTCGGCGGCCAATCACGTGGCCGAGGTCCCGACAAGGGCATTGACGGTGAGATCGCCTTTTTGCTTGGTAGCCGTCGATATGGCCTCGGCATAGTCTCTGTGAAGGCAGGTAAACATGTCGGCCCTGATGCCGTCCGAGTTCTCAAGAGTGTTGTCAGCCGAGAAGGCGCCGATTTGGGGGTGCTGATTTGTTTGGACGATCCAACGTCAGAAATGCGCAAGGAGGCCGCCGTTGCGGGGCGTATCGATCTTCCTGGCGGCTCACGATTCAAAATTCAAATTCTGACGGTCAAGGATCTAATTGATGGGCCCAACCTTGGCATTCTTACAGAGCTAAACACCGTTCGAGCAGCCCAAGAAGCCAAAGCTGTTCAAAGGCGCGGCAAACCAAAAGCTCCCACTCCTGAACAGCTCCGTCGCGAACCCCAACTGCCTCCTATGCCAATCACTGGTGGGAAGATCGATACTCAGTTGCCGATCGATTTGCAGGAGCCCCTCTTGGTCACGCCGATATCTCGTGGCAGGAAGAAAGCCGGCTAATGTGTTTGTTACGGGAACTTAAACGCGGGATCACGGTGGCCGGCTTGAACCGCGACGGCGCGACGCCCGACCCGACATCGCACTATGGCTGTACGGCCGCTCGGTGCAGGCCGAGCGGCGAGCGACCGGAACGCTCAGGTTCCCGATCGAGCGCACTCTTTTGTGGGAGCATCTCCTCGCGGCAGCTTTGAGGTGCGCAGATTGGATAGCTGCCGTTCCGGACCTGGAGATGGGAAATCGGCTCCTGTACGGCAAAGAAGGGTCGACGCCGGAAGGCAGGGCATGAGACATACCTGCCATCGGCAAAAGATGTGCTCAACGACAATTTGGGCCGGAAACTGTCATCCCAATTCAAATGTGGCCTTACCGAAATTTCAATTAGGACCAGCTTTCACCGAGCTTCCCCCCGGACAACACTGCCTATTGTCTCGCCAGCCTTCCCGAAAACGATAGCAATTCGGGAATCTCGTAGCGGTTCTTAGGTCGCGTTGACAAAAGGGATTCCCAACCCGGTGAAGTTCTGATTCAAGCCTTCCTTTTGGAAGGGCAGGCATGGATCGCGGCAACCTGAGCGACGCAGAATGGGATTTGATCGGGCCGCTGCTCCCACCCGAGCGTGGCAGGCATGCTCGCCCGGCCGGAGATAACCGGCGCTATCTCAATGGAATGCTGCACGTCCTGCGAGTTGGATGCCCCTGGCGCGATATGCATGAGCGCTATGGGAAATGGAACTCGGTCTACGTCCGGTTCCGGCGCTGGGCCGAGCAAGGCGTCTGGGATGCCATGCTGCAAACTCTGGTCGATCTCGGCCTGACCGACGACTGGCAGCACATGATCGACAGCACCACGGTTCGCGGTCATGTCTCGGCCGTGGGCGGAAAAGGGGGGCTTGTGCGCAGGCTTTTGGTCGATCACGCGGCGGCTTTACGTGCAAGGTCCACGCCCGCTGCGACAATCAAGGCCTTCCTCTCGGCTTCTACCTGACGGGCGGGGAGGCTTCCGATTACGGCGGTGTCGATAGCCTCATGGCCATGCCGGTGCCAAAGCCTGCGGCCCTGCTCGCCGACAAGGGCTACGACGGCGACCGTTTCCGCGAGAACCTGCTCCTGCACAACATCCTGCCGGTCATCCCGCCGCGTTCGAACCGCAAGGCACCAGAGCATCCCGACTATCGCCGCGATCGCAATCGCGTCGAGCGCATGTTCGGCCTCCTCAAACACCAACGCCGCATCGCAACCCGCTTCGAGAAAACCGCGCTATCCTACCTCAGCTTCCTCAACCTCGCCGCAGCAAGGCTATGGTTGAAGCATTTTGTCAACGAGACCTAGGTCCGTCACATCGATGCGAAATACGATCCAAGTTGCGACCGAACTTCGATGCTGCTAGCCGTGTCATATGAGTAATACAGTTAGTGTGATGAAACGGACAATCTTCGGCAGTTTGACCGCGCTGGCGGCCTGGGCCTCTGCGGCGGACGCCAGAAAGAGCGGCGCGCTGCCAGATATGACCGCAACCCTGCGCGAACAGCGCGTGGAGAGCGCGTCGATAGCCGTGATCCGCAACGGACGGATCGTGTCGACTGGGGCTTGGGGCATGGCGGGCCCGAACCGCGCGGCGACCGTTTCCACGCCCTACAATCTCGCATCGCTGACGAAGCCGCTAACGGCAGAGGTTATCCTGCGACTGGTGTCGGCCGGCAAGCTGTCGCTCGATGAGCCGATGGATCGCTACTGGAGCGACCCCGATCTGTCGCACGATCCACGACGGATGAAGTTGACGGTCCGCATGGCGCTAAGCCATCAAACCGGATTGCCGAACTGGCGCGATGCAAAGGGCCTGGCTTTCGATCATGACCCCGGCACGACCACCGGCTATTCGGGCGAGGGTTATCAATATGCAGCGCGCTATGCCGAGCGTCGCACCGGGCAGTCGTTCGAGGCGCTGGCGGGCCGTTGGCTGTTCGCTCCTGCCCACATGCGCGCCTCGGGCTATGTGTCGGCGCAAGGCGCGACGATGCCAATCGCCGTGCCTTACAACGACGTAGGCAAGCCGCTGCCTGTCGAGCGGGTGACGCGATACAACGCTGCCGATCTGGCTCATGCGACGGCGCGTGATTATGCGCGCTTCCTCGTTGATGCCCGCAACGACCGGGGCCTGATCGCATCTGTCTCGGCGGAGCGCAGCAAATCGCAAGCCGATCTGACACCCGGGATATGTGCGGGAACGAAAGCGACCACTTGTCCACCCTGGACCGGCTTCGGACTGGGCTGGCAACTCCTCGGCTTTCCGGAGGGCGCGACGATGCTCCACACCGGCAAGGATGCCGGGGCCTTCACATTTGCCGCGATCGATCGCGTGAGCGGTGACGGGATCGTCATCCTGACCAACAGCGATAACGGGTGGCGGATCATCCTGCCCATCCTTGAGCTCACCGGCAGCGATCCAAAGCTAATTGCCTTCCTTCGCGGCCAGATGAACTGACGGGACGAAAATGATGTTCACCACCATCGCCGTTGCCGCAGCACTGCTCGCGACAGCCGTGTCGTCTCCGGCCGATCCGCTGACGACGGAAATCGGAGCGCTCGATGCCAAGGTGTTCGACGCCTACAATCGCTGCGACCTGCCGACTTTCTCCAACTATTTCGATCCGAAAGTGGCCTTCTATCACGATACTGGCGGCGCGACGTTCGAGCGTGATGCGATGGTGGACGGCGTTCGCAAATATATTTGCGGGAAGGTGAAGCGCGAGCTGATCCCAGCGACGTTTCACGTCTATCCGATCAAGGATTACGGCGCGATCGAGGAAGGTGAACACCGCTTCTGTGAACTGGCGACGGGACGATGCGAGGGGATCGCCAAGTTCGTGATGGTCTGGGCAAAGCAGGATGGCACTTGGCGGATTACTAGCGTGCTCAGTTACGGACACCGCAGCGCGACGCCTGCGGAGTAGCGGAGCGCCGATAGCTGTTTGCCAGTCGCCGGAATAGCTGACGGTCTGCACCTAAGGAGCGAAGATCGGGCGCTGAGTGTCCGAGAAGGGTCGCGAGCGGCATTGCATGCAGTCTTGCCATGTTGATAACGAACTCCAGCGTCGTCCGCACAGCAATCCATTCGGATCATTCGCAGCCGATCCCATCACCATCTCGATCCAGGTGTCGGCCATAGCCGGGATCGCCGGCACGAACCGGCGCAGCGCCCGCTGCTCGCGCTGCAGCGCAGTTCGGGAACGCCCCGCGAGTTGATGAGGACAGAGGCTGAGGTCGGGATGGTACCGATGGAGAACGATGGCAATGATAGCCGCCGTTCTTCCGATCATTATGACAACCCTCAGCATTCAAGCCCCCAGGATGCCCCGATGCTGCCGCACCCCACCCCGTGATGATGAGCCAAAGGGTAGAGCGGAATGGCAAGTATCGAATAATCGGGGCCATGGGACTACAGCTTCAGCGTGGCTGCAAGTTTCCTGAACTTGTCCACATCCTTGTCGAAATAATAGAGTTTCGGCGCTTCGTAGATCACCAGGTAGAGCTGGCCATTGACCATGGCGCCTATGCCCTCCCCTTTGCGTTGCACTTCATCGTCAGCCCGCGTGAAAGCGTAGGTGAAGCGAATACCCTTGTTCCCGGCGAGCAAAGCCGGCTCCTGGTCCGCAATCTCCATCTGGTTCACGGAGAACTGGCTGCGATAGGTGGTTTCGAGCAGAGCCGGGATATCGGTGATCAGCATATTGGCTGTCACTCTGGGCAAAGGCCGGTTCTTCTTGTCGATTTCGCGAAGCAATGGCTCGCCGACTGGAACGCCACCGAAGAAACTCACCTTGTTCAGGGAATCCCCGTCGAGCGTCCACAGCTCGACATTCTTGCCATCCTTGCGGCTGAGCCGGTTCCATTCGCCATCAGGCGTTGCCGAGAGCCTGGACTTTGCGATGCCGGCACGTGGTCCCGGCGAAATCAAGGCATTCCCCAATGCGGAAGAGGCGGTCAACATCAGCATGGCTGTGGCGATGATCAGGCGCATGACGTCAATTCCTCAATTCGCAAGAAGGGCTGTTATGGCTTTTGCGTCCGAGGCATCCGGACGCGCGGCGAGATAGGCCGAGAGAGCTATGCGGGCCTCATCACTCTGGCCGTTTCGCAACAGGGAAAGGCCCAGATTGCGGTCGAGTTCCGGAGCGGCATACCCGGCAAGCTTGGCCTGGCGGTAGAACTCGCTCGCCTGTTGGAGGTCACGCGGATTGGCGCGGGCGCGATAGAGTTCGCCGCGCGCAAACAGCAGATCACCGGTCCAGCCGGATCGTTCCGCAATATTGCTCAGAATATATTCGCTACCCCCAAAATCATTGAGCTTCATCTGGGCGGCGAGAAAACGGGAAATATAAGGCGCGATGGCATCATTATATTCCTTCGCTCGCGCGTCGCCGCCGGGCGGGAGCTTGCCCGCTTCGGTAGCAAGGTAGTAGGCACGCGCCAGGGAGGCAGGATGCGTGTCGAAGAAACCCGCCGAATATTTTGCTTTCACCTTTTGCTTGCGACCAAGCGCACTGGCATCCGCTTCGGCCATCAGGGCCTGCCAGACTTCGGAGGCGGATTGTGCTGGATAGCCCGATTGAGCGAGATATTTCAGGCCTAGAAGATCAGCCTCCGTCTCCTGCGCACGGTTGAATTGGTATATGGACCCCAGAAGCGAGAAATTCGTGTCGGCGACCGGTGTGTTACTTATCCCGCCCAGAACCGTGAGCCAGGCCATCGCATCGGTCGCACCGCGGCGATTCTTGAAGCCGTAAAGCGAATGCCGCAGCTCGAAATGCGCAAACTCATGCCCCAGCACGGCAGCAAGTTCCGCCTCGTTGCGGGCGCGCAGCAATAGTCCGGAATGAACCTGCATAGCTCCATTAGGCATCATCGAGGCATTGAAGGTCGGAACTTCCACTGCGTAGATGCGGATGCCGGCACAGCGGTCATTGCCGACTTCCTTACACAGGACGTTGCGCAGATAGGTTTCAAGACCGCCGACCCGAATGCGCAAAGGACTATCGCGAAGCTGGCGCTCGCCTTCATCGGCAAGCATCCACACGCCGCGCTCGTCAACGGTGGAAGGCTCATAGGCCGCCACATAGGGCGCAAGCGTGAAATCATCCTTGGCCACGGCCGGCCGGGAAAAGGCCAACTCCGCCAGGAGAACAAAAGCCATGGCATATCCGCGCATATCAGGGCTGCGCAGTGGTGAGGGCGACAGGCTTCCCTGGAAAGCCTTCAAGCAATTGCCTGACCCGTTTCTGCGCGCCTTCGGGCGTACGGACATCGCCACCCATCTGCCGGTCGGCATTCAGCCACACCAGTTCTCCGGTCTTGAGGTCCACAAGGCCGGCATATCCCTGATGCACCCCCGATGTGACACCGATGCCGCCCAGCATGCCGACGATCTGCAACATCTTGCGGCCGGTCGAACCATATTCATCATGGGTTGAAATGAAGAGGGCATAGTCCGCGCCCTCAAGGGACTTGAGTTCGGCAATGCCGGGGCCGACGGCCCATTCAAAGCCCTTGTCCCGCTTTTTGGTGGGGAGACGATTGCCTGGAAAGAACTGATATTCGATCACCGAGTCCGCGACAGCGTTGAACAACTGGGAATATTGCGTCACCAGCGGGCCTTCCGCGCCAGCGCTTTCCTCATATGGCATGACCTGGTTTCCCAGTTGCGTCTGCGCTTCGCTCAGTGCCGTCCCGAGATGGCCGCGTGCCTGCGTAGTCCAGTCTGCATTGGGTTCATAAAGGCCGCCGGTCGACTGCTCGCCCACTCCAATAACTGGGCGCATGAGGATTATTTTCACTGTCCCGGGCTTGAGGGCGAAACCCTCCTTGTTGCCGGTTTTCTCTTGGCCGATCACCGTTGCCGACATGCAGCACGCAAGCGCCAGCAGACATGCTCGCGCAAAATTGTTGATCCGCACCTTTCCCCCGCTCCCTCATCACTGCCGCGCCATCAAAGTCGCGAACCGCCGATTGGAACGTGCCCCTCACGTCCCAATCGCATAGCGATCTTAGAACTGCCGGAATGTGAATGCGCGTGACGCCCATCACGGTTGCGTCGGCATAAGCGGCAAACTTCTTGCAGGTCCTAGATGGATTAGCCGACCGTCAGGATTTGAGAAGGAACAAACGGATGCCGAGTGTCCGGTAAGGGGGGTGGGTTCAACGGGTAGCGACAACACTTTAATCTTTTGAGGAAGATGGAGTGTCGCGATGAAGCAGCGTCGTCGGATCTATTACACGGCCAGTCAGCGAGCGGAGATATGGGATCGCTGGCAGCGCGGGGAATCGATGAGTTCGATCGGGCGACGGTTTGATCGAGGGTCATCGTCGGTATTTTCGGTGATCTCGCCGACCGGCGGTATTAGGCCGGCCGATCGCAAGCGTGGCCGCCTTGCGCTGAGCCTTGCCGAGCGGGAGGAGATATCGCGGGGCCTGAGCGTCAGTGAACCCTTGCGTGCGATAGCACGGCGACTGGGCCGCGCGCCTTCGACGATCAGTCGTGAAGTCAGGCGTAACGGCGGCCTTGCACGGTATCGGGCGACCGCGTCCGATCAGGCAGCATGGGACCGTGCCTTGCGACCCAAGTCCTGCAAGCTGGCTTGTTCGCCGCCACTGGCCCGGGCAGTATCGGCCAAGCTGCGCCGCAAATGGTCACCGGAACAGATTGCGGGGTGGCTCAGGCGCAGCTTTCCCAAGGAGCCGCACAGGCAGGTGTCACACGAGACCATCTACAGAAGCCT
>Ga0160473_101191_pt1 | contig 13735 bp, 10 predicted proteins | sample HID1975I_E11MG_FD_108217 | JGI IMG/M metagenome (GOLD analysis project Ga0160473, IMG submission 108217) | Enriched soil microbial communities from UW Madison campus, WI, USA - HID1975I_E11 MG | ecosystem: Environmental > Terrestrial > Soil > Unclassified | place: USA: Madison, Wisconsin... | reverse complement strand
TGCCCTGCCCGCGCAGGGCGGTCAGTTTCGCGCGGCGCTCGGCGATGAGGCTGTTCTCGTCGACGGGGGGCTGCGGCGCGGCGGTCTGATCGTTCATGGCGTGGGTCTATGTATGTCGGGGGGGGAGGTACGGTCCCCGCCATCATGCCGATGGTCGGGGCGGATTGCGAAACCGGGCGCGGCCCGGGCACAACGGATCGGGGCCGCGCGTGGCGGCCCCGACGGTCAGGCGTCGGTGCGTTTGGCACCCACGGCCAGGCCGGACTTCAGGCTGGCTTCGACGAATTCGTCGAGGTCGCCATCCAGCACCTTCTGCGTGTCCGAACGTTCGATGCCGGTGCGCAGGTCCTTGATACGGCTCTGGTCGAGCACGTAGTTGCGGATCTGGCTGCCCCAGCCGATGTCGGACTTGGTGGCTTCCACCGCGTCACGCTCGGCGTTGCGCTTCTGGATTTCCAGCTCGTACAGCTTGGCGGCCAGCATCTTCATCGCGTTGTCGCGGTTCTGGTGCTGGCTGCGGCCGGTCTGGCAGGCCACGACCGTGTTGGTCGGGATGTGCGTGATACGCACCGCCGATTCGGTCTTGTTCACGTGCTGACCACCCGCGCCGGAGGAGCGGTACACGTCGGTACGCAGGTCGGCCGGGTTGATGTCGATCTCGATGTTGTCATCGACTTCCGGCGACACGAACACCGAGGTGAAGCTGGTATGGCGGCGGTTGTCCGAATCGAACGGCGACTTGCGTACCAGGCGGTGCACGCCGGTTTCGGTCTTCAACCAGCCGTAGGCGTAATCGCCTTCCACGCGCAGGGTGGCCGACTTGATGCCGGCGACGTCGCCACCGGACACTTCCATCAGCTCGGTCTTCCAGCCGCGCGATTCGCACCAGCGCAGGTACATGCGCAGCAGGATCTCGGCCCAGTCCTGGGCTTCGGTACCACCGGCACCGGCCTGGATGTCGACGAACGCCGCCGCGGTATCCATCTGCCCGGAGAACATGCGCTGGAACTCCAGCTGCTCCACGTGCTTCTGGTACTTGTCCAGGTCGCTGACCACGGCCAGGGCGGTTTCTTCGTCCTGTTCGCTTTCGGCCAGTTCCAGCAGTTCGCCCGACTCGGTCAGGCCGTCGAGGATCGTGGCGATGCCGCCGACGGTCTTGTCCAGATTGGCGCGTTCGCGGCCAAGATTCTGGGCGTACTCGGCGTTGTTCCAGATATCCGGGTTTTCCAGTTCCCGGGTTACCTCTTCCAGACGCTCTTTCTTGGCGTCGTAGTCAAAGATACCCCCTGAGCGACAGCACGCGATCGGTGAGATCGGTGATGCGCTGGCGGACAGGATTGAGCTCGATCATGTCGGCAGTTAGTGCGTGCGAAAAGACTGTCCATCATAGCCTATCCGGGGCTTTCCAGCCGCAATGGCCGGCGGCGCTGACGCCCGGGCGGCCCGCGTCAGCGATCGGTGAACACGCCGGGCGGGCCAGAGGGTAGACTCCTGCCGCGCCCGGTGGCCCCCGCCAGCGGTCGCCCCCAATACCACCTACATGGAGCTTTACCCGATGAGGAAGTCATCCTCCGCTGTTCTGCTGGCCCTGGCCTGCTTCGCCGCTGGCAACGCCTCGGCCCTGGACCTGAAGTCGCTGGCCGGCACCGGCATGAAGGCCGGCCAGGCCCTGACCCTGTCCGATGCCGACGTGGCCAAGGCCGCCGACCAGGCCTGCGCCTACATGGACAAGGACAACAAGATCGCCCCGGCCAACAGCCCGTATGCCCAGCGCCTGGCCAAGATCACCCAGGGCCTGGCCAACGAAGACGGCCTGAACCTCAACTTCAAGGTCTACCTGACCGAAGACGTCAACGCCTGGGCCATGGCAAACGGCTGCGTGCGCGTGTACTCGGGCCTGATGGACATGGCCTCCGACGACGAAGTGCGCGGCGTGATCGGCCACGAGATCGGCCACGTGAAGCTGGGCCACAGCAAGACCAAGATGCGCACTGCCATGCTGACCTCGGCCGGTCGCGACACCCTGGCTGCCTCCGGCAACGCCAATATCGCCGACCTGACCCAGGGCCAGCTGGGCGAGCTGGCCGAAGGCTTCGTCAACGCGCAGTTCTCGCAGAAGGAAGAGAGCGCGGCCGACGAATACGGCTACCGCTTCATGAAGCGCCACAGCTACGATCCGGCCGCGCTGGCCAGCATGTTCCGCAAGCTGTCCAGCGAAGGTGGCCTGATGTCTTCGCACCCGGGCTCGGAAGCACGCGCCGGGCGCATCGACGCGATGATCAAGAAAGACGGCAAGCGCTGAGCTGCCTGACGGCATCCCGGCCTGCCGGGATGCCACGCCGGCTGGCGGCGCTCTGCCCTCAGCCGGTGGCCTGCGCCGCCAATGCCTGGCGGAATGCCGGCAGCTGCCGACGACTGCAGGGCACCCGCCCGCCATCGTCCATGTGCAGCAGCGCCTCACCGCCGTCCAGGGGCTCGATCGAGACCAGCCGGCGCACGTTGACCACCCAGCTGCGGTGGGCACGCACGAAGATCGCCGGATCCAGCCGCTCCTCCAGCGCCGCCATCGTGCTACGCAACGGATAGTCGTGCCCGCGCACGCGCAGGTTGACGTAGTTGCCGGCGGCCTGGGCGTATTCGATATCGGCGGTGGCGACCAGGAAATCCCGGCCCAGCTTGCGCACCAGGAAGCGTTCGGGGCGCTCCACGGCCTGTGCCTCCTGCGGCGGGGCATCGTCGGCGACGGCCAACAGGTGCGCCTCGCCCTGCCGACGCCGGCCAAACCAGCTGAAGAAGTGTTCGATCGCCACGAAGCTGAAGAACGCACGCACGTCCTTGAGGTACTCGTACATCAGGCGTACCGGCCAGGTGGCATCGTCCTGGTAGTGGTAGCCGAGCGCGGCATAGGCGAGATGGCGCAGCCCCATCATCCCGGTGACATGCACCAGCGACCACGCCACACTGGCCAGCAGATACAGCGGCAGGCGACGCTTCCAGGTATCGGCATGCAGCGGCCAACGCTGGCAGCCCCACCACAGGAGCGGCAGCGTCAGCAGGATCATCGTGACGCTGCTCAGCTCCCAGATCATCGGCTGCCACAGGCCCAGGTCTTCGCCACGGCGCCCCGCATCCATCACTTCCACCAGGGCATTGGCCACCGCGGTGGTCAGCAGGATCACCGACCACACCAGCATCCGCGCACCCGGCCGCCACCGCGCGGCACGTCCGTTCGCCATTGAATCGTCCATTCGCAAAGGGCCGTCAGCCTGACTCATCACGCCATGGTAGTGCGCCCCGCCCGCCCCTTGGCGACCGCCATTGGTCACTTGGCACCCACGGCAGAACCCTTTGGCGTGGCCGAACCCCCTGCCAGTGCGCACCGTGGAGGCTCCTGTCCTCCCTGCCCCGTCCATGCCACGCCGCCACGACATCGACACCCTGCGCGTACTCGCCTTCGCCCTGCTCATCCTGTATCACACCGCCATGGCCTACGTGGACGGCTGGGGGTTCCATCTCAAGAGCGACCACACCGCAGAGTGGCTGCAATGGCCGATGCTGCTGGTCAACCGCTGGCGGATGCAGCTGTTGTTTCTGCTCTCAGGCATCGCCATCGCCTTGATGCGGCCGGAGACACGCATCGTGCGATTTGCCGTGCTGCGCTCGTGGCGGCTGCTGCTGCCGCTGGTGTTCGGGATGGTGCTGGTGGTGCCGATCCAGCCCTACTGCGAGGCGCTGACCAACGGGCACATCGAGCCCGGCTTCGGCGCGTTCCTGCTGCGCTACTGGCAGATGCCGGCCTGGCCGCAGGACAGCTTTGCCGGCTGGCAGCTGCGCATTACCTGGAACCACCTGTGGTACCTGGCCTACCTGTGGGTCTACACACTGGTGCTGGCCTTGCTGATGCCGGTGCTGGACAACGCTGCCGTGCACCGCGCCGTGGAGCGCTTCGCCCGTGCGCCGGCACCATTGCTGATCGGCCTGCCCAGCCTGCTCTCGTTCGGCTGGGTCGCGTGGCTCGACCCCCGGTTTCCTTCCACCAATCTGCTGTTCGGCGATTGGTACCAGCACGCCAAGTACGGCACGGTTTTCCTGGCCGGCTACCTGCTTGCCCGCGCCACCCCGTTCTGGGCGCGCGTGGTCGAGCTGCGCCGGACCACCCTGTGGGTGGCAGCCGTTGCCGCGAGCTGGTACTTCGGCATCCGCCTCCTGGGGCGGGTGTTGCCGGACGATTCGGTGCTGCGGCAATGGCCGGACAGTGTCTGGACGCTGCAGGTGATGGCCAGCCAGTCGCTGTACCTGTGGGCCGTGCTGCTGACCCTGTTCGGCTGGGCCAAGGTGTATCTGGATCGCCCGTTCCGCTGGCTGCCGTACTGCACCGAGGCGGTCTATCCCTGGTACATCCTGCACCAGAGCCTGATCATCGCGCTTCTGTTCTGGCTCAAACCGCTGCACCTGGGGCCGTGGTGGGAGCCGCTGCTGGTCCTGGCCGGTACCGTGGCGGGTTGCCTGCTGCTGCACGAACTGCTGATCCGGCGCATCAGTTGGCTGCGTCCGCTGTTCGGGTTGCGGCGACCACGGTTGCCGCCGATGCGTCCCGCCGCCGTTGGCGCAGCGACGGGATCACCGGTGAAGGACTGAGCAGCTATTTCACCTCGAACTCGCCGACCAGCACCGTCTCCGCCCTGTCCTTCAACCGCAGTGTGATCTGCTGGTCGCGCTGGTCCCGGCTGCCCCACCTGGTGCTCAGGCGAAGCATCAACGTAGTGGCCCCGGTGACCAGCTGTTCGCGGCTGCCGAAGAAGTTCGCCTCCACCTTGTACGTGCCGGGCTTGGCATCGCGCAGCGAGAACTGTTCCGGCCCGTAGCCGCCGGTGAAGTCCTGCGACATCTGCCCGCCCTGGTAGGTGAGCCGGTTGCCGTAGTAGGCGCGCTCGCCGTTGGGATCGGTGACCCACAGGTCCATGTCGCTGTTGTCGCTGTCCCAGCTGAGCACCACCCGCAGATCCAGCGGCAGTGCCCGGCGCAGGCGCGGATCGACGGCGCGGGCATCCACCCGCTCGCGGGCCGCCAGGGTGTTGAGTTCGTCCAGGGCGATCAGCGAGATGCCGTCGAAACGACTGTCCCACGGCCGCACCACTACTTCGTTGAGCGCGTCCAGCGCGGGCTGGTACTGGCCGCTGGCCTCCAGGGCCAGGCCCAGGTCGCGGAAGCTCTGCGGCTCTTCCTCGCCCAGCCGCAGCACCTGGCGGAACACCGGCACCGCCAGGTCCGGCGCATTGGCCTGCATCAGGCGGTAGCCGAGCACGCGCAGCACATGCCGGTTTTCCAGCTGCATCTCGGCCAGGTTGGACAGCACGCGCAGGCCCAGCTCGCGCTGTCCGGCGGCCAGCAGCAGGTCGGCCACGTCCAGATAGAACGCGCTGCTGTCACTGTGCTGCTCGCGTTCGGCCAGATACACCGCGTACAGCTGCTTCGGCGCGGCACCGCGCAGGCGGCGGGCGTAGGCCGAATCGGGTTCCCAGGCGGCCAGCGTGACGGCGATGGCGCCGCTGTTGGCGCTGCGGCTGCGCTTGCTGCCGCTGACGGCCAGCGTCTCCAGGTTGCCCCGCGGCGCGGCGGCCGGGGCCATCTGCGGCGACGGCGCGGGCGGTGCGGGCGGCGACGGCGGGGCAACCACGTCATTGGCGCGCGCTTCCATGTATACCGTCGCATCCGCAGCGGCAACCGCCATCGGCGCGGCCTTGGCCAGCACCGCCTGGGTCGGCGGCGCGCCCTTGGGCCAGCGCGTGTTCCACCAGCGCTCGCGTTCGGCGAACTGCAGCGCGATCTGATCCAGCCGTCGCGCACGGGCCTGCTGTTCGTCGCCGATGCGCACCGCATGCAGGCGGTCGTAGTCGGCGCGCAGCGGCGCCGGGGCGCGGATGCCATGGCGCAGGTAGTCGTCCAGGGTCTCCAGCACCAGCAGCGAGGTATCCGCACCGACCATCCCGAACTGCTGCGACAGCGTGCCGATCACCGCGGCATTGCCCACCGGGTCGGCCGCATAACCGGCCAGCGTGGCGCTGGCCCAGGCCTGCGCCACCAGCCCACCCTCCAGAGCGCGCGCACCGGCCAGCGGAATCCGCTGGGTGTGGCCGCGGCCATCGGCCAGGCGCACCTGCACCTCCACCACGCCATCGTCGCGCTGCACCCGGCCGGACACCCGCACCCAACCCTGGCTGGCCGCGCTCGCATCGGCCACCAGCTGGTCCACGCCGGTGCCGCGCAGCGCCACTACCTGCGCCGGTTGCTGCAGCAGCAAGGGCAGCACCGCCTCAACCTCGGCTGGGCTGGACAGCACCAGCGCCTGGCCATGGTGGGCAGCGGTCCAGGCACGCAGGCGTGCACCATCGGTGCGCGCGCCGGCGCTGCTCAGCGCGTACAGGCGCTGTCCCGCGGCCAATGCCGGCGGCTCCGGGGTGCCGTAGTTGGAGAGGCCGTCGCTGACCAGCAGGTACTCGCCGATGTCGGCGCGCGGCGTCCACGCGCCAAGCGCGCTGGCACCGTCGAGCGGCAGGCCGGTCAGGTACGTCCTCAACGCACTCCAGTCACCGCCCTGGATACGGAAGCGGCGCGACGGTTCGGCGCGGTCGCGCAATACGGTCAGGTCCACCTCGCCCGTGCCCAGCGCACCGAAGTAGCGGTCCAGCACCGCGAATTCAGCGGCCCGGTCCCGCTGGCGCGCCGAACCGGACGCGTCCCACACCAGCCCGATGCGCCTGGGCAGCACCCGCGGCGTGGCCTGCGCCGGCACCGGCACCTGCGCCAGCAGATAGCGCTGCCCCTCGTGCAGGCCGGTGACCACGTCGGGCTGCCGCACCTGCGGCAGCCGCCACAGCACCTGCGCCGGCAATGCATCACCACGCCCCTGCCACTGCGCAACATAGGCGCCCTGTTCCGCACCGAACTTCCAGGGCGACGGCTGGATCGCCGTGGGGGCACCGGTGCCCCGGACTTCCATCCGCAACACCACTTCCTGGGCGCCCCGTGCGAACTGCAGCGGCACGGCCCAGCGCAACCCCTGTGCATCCACCGGCAGGGTGTCACGGAAGGTGAGCACGATGCGGCGACTGCCATGGGCCGGGATCGGGTACACGCGCAGGCGGAACTGGTTGCCGGCGGTCTGCTCCAGCAGGCCCGGGTCGACCCGGCGCCGCTCGATCGCCTCGAAGACCTGGCGGCCCTGCGCCTTCGGCACCGGCACCGCGTCGCGCAGCACGCCGTCGATGTCCAGCGCGAACCCGGCCACCTGCTGGCCGTCGGCCAGCGGGAACTCAAGCTGCCCTTCCAGGACGCGGCGGTTGGGATTGAAGAAGGTCATCTCGATGCGGGTCTCGCCCAGGCCCGCCACCACCCGACTGTCCAGGCGCACCTGGCGCAGTTGGACCGGCACCTCGGCCCCGGCTACCTGCAGCACCGGCGTCACCGGCGGCGGACGCGGCGCCGTGCGTGCCTGCGCGAGGCCGGCCTGTGTGCCCAGCAGCAGCATGCCCAGCATGCCGATCCCACGAAGTGTGCGTTGCATGTGACGCTCCGGATTCGATGACAGCAGGTTGAACGGACCATGCCGACAAACGGGGTTGAGCCGATGCAAGGCTTGGCGTGTCCGCCGCAGTGGGCCAAGATGCCGCTCCCCCATTGCGTCATTACAAGGATGTCCCGCATGCGCCTGTCCGCCCTGCTCCCCCTGCTGATGCTGGCCCCGTGGCTGCCGGCCCACGCCGCGCCCGCCGCCGCTGTCAGTGGCCTGAGCTTCACCCACAACGACTGGACGCTGGCCTGCGACAACACCCGCACCTGCCGCGCGGCCGGCTACCAGAACGACGAGGACGGCGGCAATGCGCCGGTGTCGATCCTGCTGACCCGGCTGGCCGGGCCCGACCAGCCGGTCAAGGCCGAGGTGATGCTCGGCCAGTACGACGAAACCAAACTGCCCAGGCAGCTGTCACTGCAGATCAACGACTCGAAACTGGGCGCGCTGGCGTACAAGGCCGCGGACGGCACCGCCGTGCTCTCGCCGGCGCAGGTGAAGACCTTGCTGTCCACCCTGACCGGCACCAGCCGGATCGTGCTGACCGGCAACGACGGCAAGCGCTGGACGGTGTCCGATCGCGGCGCCTCGGCGGTGCTGTTGAAGATGGACGAGTTCCAGGGCCGGCTGGGCACGCCGGGCGCGCTGGTCCGCAAGGGCACCAAGGCGGAAAGCACGGTGCTGCCGGCCGTGCCGATGCCGGTGGTGAAGCTGGCGAAGGTGGTGCCGACCCGCCCCGCCGATGAAGCACTGGGCAAATCGAAGGCACTGCGCGCTGCGCTGGCCGCATCGACCTCGGCCGACGACTGCGAGGCCCTGCACCCGGGCGACAGCATGATCTCCAATGAAGGCCCGCAGGAGATCACCGTGCAGCGCCTGAGCGCGGACAAGCTGCTGGTCTCGCAGGCCTGCTGGCGCGCGGCCTACAACACCGGTGACGGCTACTGGGTGGTCAACGACCGCGCCCCGTACCAGCCGCGGCTGGTGACCACCTCGGGCGCGGGCGATGACGTGCGCACCATCGGCGAATCGCACAAGGGCCGCGGCCTGGGCGACTGCTTCTACAGCACCACCTGGGGCTGGACCGGCACCCAGTTCGTGAAGACTGAAGTCTCCAGCACCGGGCTGTGCCGGCTGGTCACGGCCGGCGGCGCCTGGGAAATGCCCACGCTGGTGACCAAGGTGCAGGAGTAAACAGCGGCACCGGTGCTGCGCGCCCCGCGCGCAGCACTCACACGTCGGCGCAGTGCTCCACGATCAGCTGGATCGCGCCGCCGCCGCGATAGTCATCGCTGACCAGACGGTAGGCGATATGCACATGATTGGCCGGGGCGGTGCCCTTCCAGCCACTGAAGTGGATCGCATTGATCGGTTCGGCACGGCCGGGCACGCGCAGGCTGAGTTTCAGGTGCTTCTCCTTCAGCACCTGCCAGCGCGCCACCTGGAAGTGACCGTCGAACAGCGGCTCGGGGAAGCCCTGCCCCCACGGGCCGGCCAGGCGCAGTGCTTCGGCGTGGCGGAAATCCAGCTCCCCCGGCGCCAGCTCGCCATCGCTCAGCAGCAGCTGCTGCAGCGAGGCCGGGTCCATGCTGGATTCGACCACGGCCACGAACGCCTGCTGGAATTCCTCGAGGCGTGCGTGCGGCAGGCTCAGGCCCGCCGCCATGGCGTGGCCACCGAACTTGTCGATCAGGCCCGGGTGCGCGGCATTGACCAGCGCCAGCGCGTCACGGATGTGGAAGCCGGGGATCGAGCGTGCCGAGCCGCGCAGTGAATCGCTGCCCGGTTCGGACGGGGCAAATGCAATCACCGGACGATGCAGGCGGTCCTTCATCTTCGATGCCACCAGTCCGACTACGCCCGGATGCCACTCGGCATCGAACAGACACGCGGCGATCGGGCGTTCGCCTTCGGCGGTTAGCATGGCGCGCGACACCGCCAGTTCGGCGTCGTCGGTCATCAGCTGCTGCACCGCGCGGCGCTCGGCGTTGATCTGCTCCAGGGTCTGGGCGATCTCGCGGGCCTGGCCGCGGTCTTCGGTGAGCAGCAGTTCGATGCCCAGCGCCATGTCTTCCAGGCGCCCGGCGGCATTCAAGCGTGGGCCCAGCGCGAATCCGATGTCGGTGGCGCTCAGCCGTGCCGGATCGCGGCCGCTGGCCTCGATCAGGGCCTGCAGGCCCACGCAGCCCTGCCCGGCACGCAGGCGGCGCAGCCCGGCCGCGACCAGCGCGCGGTTGTTGGCGTCGAGCGCCACCAGGTCGGCCACGGTGCCCACCGCAACCAGGTCCAGCAGGGTCAGCAGGTCCGGCTCGCGGGTCGCGGCAAACGCCCCCTGTTCGCGCAGGTGGCGACGCAGCGCCATCAATACGTAGAAGATCACGCCCACGCCGGCCAGCGCCTTGCTGGGGAAGGCATCGCCGCTGATGTTCGGGTCCACCAGCGCGTCGGCCGGCGGCAGCCGTTCGCCGGGCAGGTGATGGTCGGTGACCAGCACTTTCCAGCCCAGTGCCTTGGCCGCCGCGACGCCGGCATGGCAGGCAATGCCGTGGTCGACGGTGACCAGCAGGCCCGGCTGCAGGTGCGCCAGGTCGGCCACCAGCGACGGCGACAGGCCATACCCGTGCAGGATGCGGTTGGGCACGGCGTGCACCACGTCGGACGCGCCGAGCATGCGCAGCCCGCGCACGCCTACCGCGCACGCCGTGGCGCCGTCGCAGTCGAAATCGCCCACCACCAGAATGCGCGCGTTGCTGGCAATCGCCTCGGCCAGCAGGTTCACTGCGGCCTGCATGCTGCCCATCAGCTCCGGCGCGTGCAGCTGCGCCAGCTTTGGCTGCGCCTGCGCCGCATCGGTGACACCGCGTGCGGCATACAGACGCTGCAGCAGCGGCAGCATGTCGTCGGGCCAGCCAGCCACGGGCGCTGCGTCGCGACGCTGCAGGGTGACGGCGTGCGTGGTGGTCGGGGAAGCGGAGAGCGGCGCAGCAGCGGCGGTGGAAGACATCGGCATCGCCGGGTTGCAGGGAGTGCCGCCATGATACCGGCTGGCTCCGGTAGCTGCGCTGCGGGTGTATCGGTCGACACGTGCGTTCCCGTGCATGCGCCGATGTTGGATACTCCCTGCCCGCTTCCACCCGGCTATTTCATGCCTTTCTCTGCATTGCCGCTGCGCCTGGCCACGGCCCTCTCGCTGGCACCGGTCACCGCCGCGACGGCTTCTTCACTGGGTACGTCGTTCTTCGAGCACGACTGGCTGCTGGCCTGCGACAACACCCGGACCTGCCGCGCCGCCGGATTCAGCGCCGACGCACCGTTGGCCTTCAGCCTGCTGCTGGAACGTGCCGGCGGGCCGGATACCCCGGTCACGGCGATGCTGGGCTACGTGGACGGCGCCGAATACGGGGATGCCGGAGAGAAGACGCCGGCGCCCAGGCCCACCGGCGCGCTGCAGCTGCGCGTGGACGGCCGTGCGCTGGGTACGGTGGTTCCCACGCAGCCCGAGGCACCGGCCACGCTCAGCCAGGCGCAGGTCGAGGCGCTGCTGGTCGCGCTGCGGCGTGATGCGCCCATCGCGATCGTTGATGCGGCCGGCAGCGCCTGGCCCATTTCCAACCGCGGTGCCACCGCCCTGCTGCTGAAGATGGACGCGGCGCAGGACCGGCTCGACACCCCCGGCGCGCTGATCCAACGCGGCACCCGGCCAGAGTCGAGCGTACCGCCGGCCTTGCCCAGGCCGGTGCTGAAGAATCCGCCACCGCTGGCGGAAACACGGCCGAACGATGTGGCGCTTGCCGAACGCAAGGACCTGATGGACGCGCTGTTGGCCGGCCGCGACATGCAGACGGTGTGCGCATGGCAGGAGGATCAGGTGGAATCGACGTCACTGGACGTGCACCGGCTGGACCCGGTGCACCTGCTGGCGTCGATGACCTGCCTCGGGCCGGGCTACTACGCGAGCGGGCCGAGCTGGGTGATCCGCGCGCAACCGCCATTCGAGCCGGCGCTGGTCACCACCGCGCACGTGTTCCTGCGGCCTCCGGACGCGGTGCTCTACGAAGAGAGGGACGAGCGGACGCTGGGCCGCTGCGGGTTCGGGCGCTATTGGGTGTGGGACGGCACGCGGTTCGTGGTGAGCCGCGAATACGTGACCGGGCTGTGCCGGGCCATGCCGGGCGGCTTCTGGCACCTGGCCACGTTCGAGACAGAATTGCGCTGAGCCCTGGCGCTGGCCAGAGGCAGGAACGCCGACCCTCGGTCGGCGCCGTACTCAGGTGTCGTGAAGCTGGACCGGCTTCTTCCAGAAGCGCCAGCGCTGGCCCTTGTCGATTTCGAAGCGCACGCCGTCCTCGAAATCCAGCACCAGCCGACGCAGTTCGCCGCGCTGCAACGCCGACAGCAGCGGGCGGATCGCATCGTTGCCCAACTGCTCCAGCGAACGCAGTTGGCGCAGGTCGACCAGCGCATCCACCTGCTGTTCGCCATCGGCATGCACGCCGGCCGCGCGGGCCAAGGCCTGCAGCAGCGACTCCCGGCTGCGCACCTGGGCATGCGGGGTCTGTACCGCCTGCGGCAGCTCGCCGCCGCCCCAGAACCACAGGGAGTTGATCGGCCGTTTGCCATCGGCGACCCGCTGCTGGTTCCAGTCATGGGTGTGCAGCACCACCTGCGCCTCGGTCAGCAGCGCGCGCCAACGGCGCCCGGCGTCGCCCTCGGGCAGGTGGGCGAACAGGTCATCGCCCAACACATCGTCGGGCGTGTCGAACTCGGGAAGGTGGGTTCCCGGTGGCAGGCGCAGGTACCAGCGTGAGGGTACCGGCGCATCGAGCGTAAACCCGAAACCGGCAAACAGCGGCTGCAGGGCGGGCAGCAGCTGCGCCGCGTCCTGTGCATCGGGCCGCAGCGTGTCGCCGTGGCCCATCATCCGCGCGCCCTGCATGTCCGGCACCACGTTGGCCGGGTCGGCACGCAGCCAGATCGCATCGGCGGCATCGCCCACGTCCAGCTGGCGGGTCAGCGCGGCCACCGGCCAGTGCGCCGGCTGCAGCTGGAAATGCCGCTGCAGCTGGGCACGCTCGCCGGCCTGGACACTGCTGCGCTCGGCCCGCCCCAGCGCCTTTGCCACGTCATCGGGCAAGGGTGCGGCGGGAAAACGGCTGCGGGCCGGCAGCAGCAGCGTCGCGGTGGCCATCGTTTCAGTCCAGGTACTGGACGCTGACGATTTCGTACTCGCGCTGGCCGGCCGGCGCGTCGATGGTGACCGCATCGCCTTCCAGCTTGCCGATCAACGCACGCGCCAGCGGCGAGGAAATGGCGATCAGGCCAAGCTTGATGTCCGCTTCCAGGTCACCCACGATCTGGTAGCGCTTTTCCTCGTCGCTTTCCACGTCCGACAGCTCGACGGTGGCACCAAACACCACCTTGCTGCCGGCGTTGAGCTTGGTGATGTCGATGATCTCGGCGTGGGAGAGCTCGCCTTCCAGCTGCTTGATGCGGCCTTCGATGAAACCCTGCTCCTCACGCGCGGCGTGGTACTCGGCGTTCTCCTTGAGATCGCCGTGTTCGCGCGCTTCGGCGATCGCCGCGATGACCTTGGGGCGCTTGACCGACTTCAGGTGGTCCAGCTCTTCGCGCAGACGCTGCGCGCCCTTCAACGTGATCGGTGCTCTCATGCGTTCAACTCCTTGTGCAGTTCCTGCAGCGACCAGACCGGGCCGGTCCCGCGGAATTCCAGTGATTGCACCAGCGCCTTGGCGCCGGCAATGGTGGTCGAATAGGTGACGCGGTGCTGCAGCGCCTCGCGACGGATCGAGAACGAGTCGTTGATCGCCGCACGCCCTTCGGTCGTGTTGACGATATACACGATCTCGCCGTTCTTGCTCGAATCGACGATGTGCGGGCGGCCTTCGACGACCTTGTTGACGATCTCGCAGTCCATGCCGTGCTGCTGCAGCCACGCACCGGTGCCACGCGTGGCCACCAGCGTGTAACCACGCTCCAGCAGCAGCTTGGCCACCGGCAACACGCGCTGCTTGTCCGGGTCACGCACCGACACGAACGCCTTGCCCAGCGGCGGGGCCTTGATGCCACCGGCCTCCTGCGCACGTGCGAAGGCGGCGCTGAAGCTGCGGCCCACGCCCATCACCTCACCGGTGGAGCGCATCTCCG
>Ga0160473_101189_pt1 | contig 13756 bp, 10 predicted proteins | sample HID1975I_E11MG_FD_108217 | JGI IMG/M metagenome (GOLD analysis project Ga0160473, IMG submission 108217) | Enriched soil microbial communities from UW Madison campus, WI, USA - HID1975I_E11 MG | ecosystem: Environmental > Terrestrial > Soil > Unclassified | place: USA: Madison, Wisconsin... | reverse complement strand
CTTTAAAAAATTTCTCCAGTACGGTCAGGACGACGATATTAATACTTTGCCACCCAGCTAAGCCTTTCCACTGTCTCTACGTTCACTTTTTTCACCGACGTGGTTTAAAGGCTCAATAATTTATTCCAATTGTCAGCCCCCTCTCTTTCAGGAGAGAGCGGAGGGAGAGGTCTAGCGAGCCGGCAATTTTGTTTATTCACTTTTAATATTTTTATTGGTGTTTAATTTAGCTTCGCTGGTGTTTTTTTGTTGTCAAAAGAGAAGAAGTCGTCCGGCCAAGACTCATGCCTCGTTCGAGATAACGAATTCTTTTAAGCGTCAAAAAGCAAATCCTCTACCTGCTCCACATACCGTTCAAACCCGAAATGCATTTTTACTTTTTGCTGGCGCTCTCGAATCAATTCTTGACTTGCCGGTTTATCGAGCAATTGCAATAATCCCTGATAAATTGCGTCGCTATCGTCCGGATCAACCAGCAAACCCAATTCCCCATTCAACAAAGCATCTTTACTACCATCGCTGTGGCCAGCCAAAACCCGACAACCACTGGCAACCGCCTCTAAAAATACGAGGCCGAAACCTTCTCCCTTACTGGGCATGGCAAAGATATCGGCCATTTGATAATATTCCTCAATTTCAGCTTCCGGGACATAGCCTGTTAAGGTCACATGTGCCTCCAATTGGCAATCCCGAACCAGTTGCAGTACTCTTTTTTGCTCCAACTGATCTGCTGCACCTACAATGAAATATCTTAGATTGGGATAAATTTTGACCAGGTCTCTTAGGGCCAGTATGACCAGATCATAACCTTTATATTTTTCTGCGGCGGAAAGCCTGCAAACTGTCAGAATGATTTGATCATCAAGGGTTAAATTATACTGATGTCGAATTGCAGTAACATTAACTGGGATCTTATCATAATTTTTTGGTAAACAGTTGTTCAATATCTGTATGTTCTTCGGTGAAACTCGATTATACTGTTTTAATTGCTTAGCTGTATACTCACTAACTGCCCAGATTTCAATTTCATTTAGAAACGATTGTTGCCATCTTGCTAACGGTCTCCAAACCTCGATGCCGTGAGCCAATAATATGATCCGTTTTTCGGGTTTGAGCAGCTTGATCATTTTCGCGAAAATCAGCAAATGAATATGACTTATGATGATGATGTCAGCATGAAGGCTTTCTTTTAAAGCAGCTAAACCAAAACTGATTTTATTTCCCTTATATCCCTTATGGTTTTGTTTGGTGATTTTGTCATGAAGCGATAAGCTGTGGTAATCTTTTAATTTTAACTTGTCTTTAAGAACATCTAATACCTGTAAAAAGTTTCTACACACTTTTTCGATGCCACCAGTTAGGCTAAAAGTATATAAGGTCAAAAAAAGTACTTTCGGGTTTCTCACTTTATGAGTTACTGTTGGCGATTTGAAATAAGGCAAAAGCTTTAGACCAATGCAGTTTTCCGGTTTTAAATTTTTTGATTAACTGAACCGAGTAGCCACTATAGTGATTTTCATTTGTGATTAGAGCGCCGTGTTGCAACCACTGTTGCAAAGGAAAGGTAAAACCCATTTTCGGTCGGTTCCAAATGATTTCCGGTAATATATATTTAAACGCATCTATCAATAAACCTTTTGGACGGTTGTGAAACCGTTGTGTATTAGCAATGCTAGAAGCGCTGTTTAGAAACTCTTGATCTAGGAATGGAACACGAACTTCTACACCATGACTCATGCTCATAAAATCAGTATCTTTTAGTAACTGGTTTTGCATGAACAGGTGAGTTTCCATCCAGGATGCCCTTTCTTCTCCTTGCAATACTTCCATTGATTTGTCGATGGGAAATGCTTCCAGCAAGGCATCGATGTGATGCTTATCAATTTGTAATATTTTGGCAATCGTTTCCGGAACAAAAAAACCTCTCAAAAAAAGATATTCGCCGATAGGATTCTGATAACTTAAGTAAGCGATTCGTTTCAGTCGCTCAGAGCGCAAAAATGTTGCTGATTTCAGCAGAAATCGAGGAAAACGCTTCATTTTTTGAATCAATTTCATTCTTTTGAAAGAGGGATAACCGCCAAAAAGCTCATCTGCACCAATGCCAGATAGAACGGCTTTTAATCCATCAACTTTTGCATACCGATTTACGAACCAGGAATTGATGCCATCATTGGTCGGCTGATCCATGGCCGATAAAATTTCTTTGAAATGAACTTCCAAATCTTCTTTTTTTACCTGGTAGGAGTGATGTGTTCCGTGCGTCTGATCTGCAACGGCTTGCTGAAATTGCGCTTCAGAAAATTGTTTTTCTTGAAAATTGATGGATAAACTATTTAAGTTGCTGCCGATCTTTTGATTGGCAATCAGGGTGATGATACTGGAATCAATACCGCCACTTAAAAAAACGCCGACAGGCGCATCAGCGATTATCTGGCGATTCACCGCTTTGCTCAGTTCTTGCTTAATTTTTGTACTTGCATCCTGACTATTGAAAATCGTCTTTTTCCATTCAATATTTTCAAAGGAATTGATTTGAAAGGTTTGTTCCTGATGATCCCAGGTTAAAAAGTGTCCTGGACTGATAGAATGCACATCTTTAAGGGTGGTAAATGGGTGAGGAAGATGTCCGAAGGCCAGAAAATAGATTTTCCAGTCGGCATTTTCTTCGAATCTGTAAGAAGTCTTTTCGAAAGCTTTCACTTCAGAGGCAAATATCAATCGGAAATCAGTGGTGGAAAAATAAAGCGGTTTTATGCCCATCTGATCCCTTACCAGATGCGTCACTTGTTTCAGCTGATCATAAATGGCGAAAGCAAACATGCCTGTTAACTTGTGAAAGCTCGCTGTTCCCCAGGTTTGATAGGCCGCTAAAATCACTTCCGTATCGCTTTCAGTATTGAATATTAAACCCAGCTGATTTAGCTCGGTTTTCAGCTCCAGGTAATTGTAGATTTCACCGTTGAACGTAATAGTTAAATTGCCTTTATTATAGCGCATAGGTTGATGCCCGCCAGGAGAGAGGTCAATTAATGCCAGTCTACGGTGACCAAATTGCAATCCGATTTTAGGATCAGCAAAAAAACCTTCATCATCAGGACCACCATGTTTCATGCTGTCGCACATCGCCTGAACATCTTTTTCAAGTTGTGCTGGGCTTTGGTTTTGATCAATTATTCCGGCTATCCTGCACATTTGCTATTCCACATTCGTTACCTGTCATTTCTACTTTCCAGTTTACACCTGGCACAGCTTCGCCCTCTCAGTCACATTTCTTTTTTAAAAAATGACTAATTACATGTGCTTGTTATTTACTGTTCAGCACACAACACAAGCTTTATTTTGTACAAAAATAAACAGTTTATGACAACTATTCAATCTGTCAATTACTCCTAAACCTTATCCCGAGCAACATTTTTCATATTGTTGAGGTCTTATTCGAGGTATCCTGTTAGATTCTCCGACTACATTAAATTGTAATCTTTGTCAATTTTTAGTTCCTCAAATTGGCTCCACAAACGCCATCGAGGTATTAATCTCAATGGCATAGCCTATATTATCTAAACGTAAAATAATACGTTTTTTATGGTGTACCGACACCAACTCTGCAATCATATCCTTAAACGGACCGGCCTTAATCAATACTTTTTCACCTGGTTTAATCTCGTAATCAAAAACGGACAGCTCCTCTTCGGTAGCCAATAATAATTTAAGATGATCAATTTGCTGGTCGGGCATTGCGGCAATTTTTCCTGAGAAATAAATAAATCTGGCGATGCCATTTGTCATTAGAACCTCCGTATACTCTTTGGATGAAATGTACACGAAAAGATAAGATTTGATCAAGGGTTCTTCGACGATTTTCTTACGGTCGCTCCATTGTTTAAGTGTTTTTCGCAATGGTAAATAGCTCACGATTCCTTTTCTGATCAGTTCATCATGCGCTTTTTTCTCAGCTCTTGAACGCGTATATACCGGATACCATCTATAGTTTTGATCGATCATAAACAATTCGATAAGATATTTGAGATCTGAACTATAGCAGTTATAAGTAAGTCTTGTCGACCTACATCAAGATTTTTATGCAAGATTTTTAAATTACCGGGACAAGCAATCATCAAATGAGATTGTTTTTATGTTATTAAACTATCTGGGACAAAACAGAATCAAAACTACTTAATTCTGTTAGCAATATCGGTTTTTATTCAGGTTTATTATTGAGAAATGTCAAATTTGATTACATGTTCAATAGTCTATTTTCTTAACACTTGCTAAATATTATGCCGTTTGAATGAGAATTCGCTTAAAAGTTGAGGTTAATCAATGCACGTAGCCATTACCGCTTCGCTATTCCTGCGTTAGATCCAGGTCTTGGTTTATCAATATTTATTATTGTTTTTAAAGGTATTGATGAGCTCGCTGGTAGGCTTGTCTTTGTTGCCTTTTTGTTAAGAAAAAGGTAAGAGATCGCCGCTGGTGAGGCGTAAGAAAAAACCCAGGATACCTACTGTAAACAAAAGATGCCACAGTCAGCTCAAAAAGCTTCCTTCGCAATAACGAGGAAGCGAGGGTTAGCCATATAGCCTATGATTATGCCAAAACTACTCAACCCCAAAAATACTAATCATCCAAAAAAAAGCTACTTCTTCTTCCAAAACATCCACCACTTTCTATTCTCATCATCATAATAACCTGAGCCTGAATAGCCGCTGTAATCAGAGTAATAATAGGTGCTGTTTCCGCCGCCACGAGAGTAATCAGTGGTGTAATAGTTAGAATAAAGTGCGTCATCGCCAAAAGCGTTGAGAATGATCGCCAGGTTACTCAAACCATACTCCCTTGATAAACGTTCGGGAATGTTGGCCGCCCTTTGTTGGGAAACCCCCGAACGAATGACAAATAAATTGATGTCTGACGAACGAATTAAAGGAATGGCATCTGATACCAACCCAACTGGTGCGGTATCCACCAAAACATAATCGTAATCTTTCTCTAGCTGCTGCAATAAATCCTTCATTGCTGCAGTGTGCAACAACTCGGAAGGGTTTGGCGGTACGGGCCCAGAAGGAATGAAATCAATATGGTGTACGTCATCATGAATCATCACTTCTTCTAATGTGGCCTGACCAGAAAGTAGTGAGCTTAATCCTTTTTTATTATCACTTCCAAAAGCCTTGTGTAATTTTGATTTTCTTAAATCTGCCGCAATCAGGATCACTCTTTTTTCGATCAAAGCCAAAGTGCTGGCTAAATTGATTGTCACGAATGACTTTCCCTCTCCTGAAATTTCCGATGTGATACAAATGACCTTACTAGATTTGTGACTGGCCAGAAAACTTAAATTGGTACGGACAGATCGTACCGATTCTGCAAAAACAGATTTTGGTTTCGCCAATGATAAGGCCTGGCGACTATCCTGATCAATGTAATCGGGAAATTTCCGGATCACACCGATGATTGGGGTATGGGTTAAACCTTCAACCGTTTCCTTATCATAAATATATGGATTCAAAAATCTGACTAACAAAATTAGGCCAAAACCCGATGCAAGGCCCAACATCATCGCTGTACTGTAAGCCTTGCTGCTGTTTGGAGAAATGGCATAGTAAGAGGGGTAGGCCGGATTAACACTGGATGCCCCAGGAACAATCGCTGCAGCATTCATTTCTGCTTCGAGTTTTTTCTCCGACAGGTAAGAACGCACCTTATTGTTTACCTCGAAATTGGTTTGCAACTTGACAAAATTTTGCTCCTTTACCGGAATGCTGCTCATGCTTTGCGTAACGCCAGCAATTTGATTTTCGATGTATCGGATGGTTGCTTCATTGTTTTTCCGCATGCCCTGAATGCTACTTCTGATTCCCGATTTTACATTGGCGATTTGCTGTTCCACTTGTTTTACAGGCTGCGACTCCGGATTAAATTGGTTCAGTTTGATCTCTCTATTAGCCAGTAAAGTGTTCAATTGTGTAACCAATGCACCCAGTCCTGTACTTAGGTCGCCTTCTAAATCGACTCCGATTTCTACTTTATTGCGGTTATTATTAATCTGGTCTTCCAGTTGTTTGATGCCCAGTAATTTTAGGTTGAGCTCTGTTTTTTGCTTTTCAAAATCGGCCAGTTTTCCAACGGTCATCGAGGTTGATGAAGTCATGTCCACCATGTTGTTCTGCGTTTTATAATTCGCGAGTGTTGCACCTGATTTTCCGGCCTCGGTATTAATAAAACCAAGTTGGTTGTCAATGAAATCGACTGTTTGTCGGGCAGATCTCCGCCTTTGAATCACATCGTATTTCACATACTCCTTCATGATGGCATTCAGTATGTCGGCAGCAAAAACGGCATTAGCATCCGTCTGACTCAAACCCATCACGTTGGTGAAACGGGCAGCTTCACCAATATTTAAGCCCCCCATGGCCCGGCCAATAAAATCCTCTTTGCTATTGAATTTAAATTGATAGGTACTATTTGCCGGGATTTTATCCTTAATGCGGAAACTCATGTTTCCCATATTAATCACCTGACCATATTTGATGTTGGTTTTCGCGTCCTCATTCTCTGCTGAAGAAATCTCAAAACTATTGGCGTCAACGCCTTTCACGGAATAAAGTGAACGGCCAAAATTCACGCTGTCTTGTTTGATGATTTCGATAACAAACGGTACGTTAGGGTAAAGCTCAGTGGTTCGAACACGGCCTTTCAGATAGTAGCTGATTTTATAATCAAGTGTTTTAACTGCATTGGCAATCACTTCATTGCTGCGGATGGTAAAACTTTCTGCCTGAATTTTATCGGTATAGTTGTAATTCTGCATGGCCATCTGACTTCCACCCGTACTGATCGCAGGATTGCTGTCCTCTAATTTTAATGAAGCTCCGGTTTGATAAATAGGAGGGGTATACCATAAATACAGCCAGGCACCACAAAGCGCAATGGCAACTGTTGCGGCCACCCAATACCAGCGACTTAAAAATACTTTAAAGATTTTGTAAAAATCAATACTTTGGCTTACAGCCTTTTTCTCTTGCACGAACTCGGTCAATGGATATCGTTTTTATGAATGTTGGGACAAAACAATTTAGCTCCTAAGATAAGCGTAATTTTATAAGATAGGAAATGACCAAAAATTTAACTAGATGCCATCAAGGATATGTTCATCATTGTGAGGAACTATCCTGACATACATCGCTATTACCACCCTGCTCCTGGAATAGGAGAAATTCATTAAGATGATGATGAAGTCCTTCGACAAGATCAGGATGACAATCTGAGAGAATTTATGGAGGAGATTGCTTCGGCTTGCTCATGCCCAGGTCTCGCAATGACGATAACCCGAAGGGCCTACGTCGAATCGCTATGGGCACCTCGCTATCCGGCCTAGGAGATGATCGTAGGAGAAACCACCAAAAGCTTTTTAAGTGGAATCTTTATTATACGAAAAAGCTGCAGTGCGCACGCTCAACTTTTCATTGAGCCTTGCACTGTGTACGTTGGTAGGTTTATTCAAGATCAGATCCAAGCCTTGATGTTTTGTTTCTTTTTTATCAAGACAAAAGAAAGAGGCCGCCGCCGGTGAGGCGAAAGAAAAATCAGTATGAATAACAAGTTAGATGTCCTTCGACAAGCTCAGGATGACAATCTGAGAGGATTTATGGAGGCGATTGCTTCGGCTCGCTCATACCCAGTCCTCGCAATGACGATGAGAGGAGGATCTTACGGCGCATTGTTATAGGCACCATGCTATCCGGCCGAGGAAAGGATTTATGAGGGAGATTGCTTCGGCTCGCTCATACCCAGGCCTCGTAATGACGATGAAAGGAGGTTACGGCTCCTCGCTAGAGGCAATTTGCTATCCGGCCTAGGAGATACTGGAAGGAGAAAACGTTAAAGCTTTGCACAACCTTTCAAGTTGCCTCTGTCTAAGGCAGCGCACATTCTGCGATCCTTCATCGCAGCTTGTGCTGCCGCTCAAAAAGCTTTCACGGATTTGTCCGACATTAGATCCAAGCCTTGAGTTTTGGTTACCTTTTTGTCAAGAAAAAGGTAAGAGGCCGCTGCCGGCGAGGCGTAGAAAAAAAATCAAAGATACCTGATGTAAACAAAAGATGCCACAATCAGCTGAAAAAGCTTCCTTCGCAATGACGAATTGGTTTTTGCCATAGATTGCCGGCATTGTAAAGTGCAAATGATGAACCGAGGGACTTAGGGCGCCTCGCTATAGACACCATGCTATCCGGCCTGGGGGGAGGTTGCTTCGGCTCGCTAATGCCGAGCCTCGCAATGAAGATGAAAGGAGGAGCTTACGGCGCATCATTATAGGCACCAAGCTATCCGGCCTAGGAGGGATTTATGGAGGAGATTGCTTCGGCTCGCTCATGCAGGCCTCGTAATGACGATGAAAGGAGGAACTTACGGCGCATCGTTATAGGCACCATGCTATCCTGCCGAGGAGATAATGGAAGGAGAAAACGTTAAAGCTTTGCACAACCTTTCAAGTTGCCTCTGTCTAAGTTAGCGCACATTCTGTGATCCTTCATCGCAGCTTGTGCTGCCGCTCAAAAAGCTTTCACGGATTTGTCCGACATTAGATCCACCTGTCCCGAGTCTTCGGGAAGCCTTGAGTTATTAATGTTTCGTTATTGGTTTTTAAAGGTGTTAATGAGCTCGCTGAAGGGCTCGGTTTTGGTTACCTTTTTGTCAAGAAAAAGGTAAGAGGCGGCCGCCGGCTAGGCGAAGAAAGGATGATGGCAATCTACCTCGTTACCGTAAATATCAACACTGCTAAATTCACCACCACTAACAGAGGCTGTAAAATATTATTTAAACTCTGCAGCTTATCACTTGTTGCTGAACTTTTAGTGGGTTGAAGTACAATAATATCATGATTTTGCAGCACAAGTTTTTTACTGGCCAAACTATTAATGTCATTGAGGTTAACATAAATCAACTCCGGATGCGCCCGATCGCCGCGAATAATTTTCAAGGTTTTTGGATCAGCGGTTTTCGTGATGCCGCCCGCTTCGCCAATAATATCGATAAGTGTGGTGTTATCCCTTTCCAATAAAAAATTGCCCTGTTTACTAAATTCGCCTAACAGTGTCACTTTCAGGTTGACTACTGATAATTCAATAATCGGTTCTTTGAGCAGTTTATTTTTATAAAGATCCTGGATTTTAATCGCAGCTTCTCTTCTGCTCAAACCTACTACTTCTACTTTACCAATTGCAGGCAGATTCACCATACCATCTAACTCAACCGGGTAGGAGAGCACATTGCTGATGCTGCCTGAAGCACTATTTTGTTGTGTGTTAGCACCAAGTGTTGAGTTGTTTGTGCTACCTGTAGCCCCAAATTCAACATTCTGAACATTGCGGATAGCCAACTGGTCATTCACTTTAATTTTATAGTAGGCATCGCTGATGCCCTGATCGTTCACCACATAAACCTGTTTAATGGTATCGGTAACAATGTCAGAAGGTGCATTGAAAAGGGTGCGTTCTTTGCGTACCCCACATGAACTGAGCAAAAAAAGAAAAGAAATGATGGTAAGAAAAGCAACGAGTTTGTTTCGGGTATACACAGCCATGTAATGTTGGGAAAAGTTTTTCAAAGAACAAAAATACCTTTTAAATGCGAAATCGGAAATTTTATCACCTTGGGAAGGGGTAAACTAAATTTAAACGTTTAAGCTTTAATCGCACTGGAATTTCAAATTTGACATATGTCAATTGCTAAAACATTAAACGCTTAAATAACACACTCTTTAAAATTATCTTTGTACGTCCCCTATTGTAAAACATATCCTCCTGAAAGTAATATTCAAAATTATTTTATGGGAAAGTTGATATTTTGTCTCTTATTGTTCTTTTGTGTCCTCATTTATGCGGGAAATGTTAAAGCGGATGTATTTTGTGAAGGTAACTTCACTGGCACGCTTTATTACCCTAACGGAAATTATAATCAGATTCCGGCAACATCTGGAACTTGTAGATGGGTAAGAATTGGCAATGCTCCGAATGGAACCAATTGCGCTTTTTTAACATCTTCAGGGAATTATTCATTGCAAAATTGCCCCATTGATGATTATGTCTGGTTTCTAATTTTTCCAATTGGTTTTTTGAGTTTTTATCATATGCGCAACAGGATTCAATGCCAGTTATTTGGAGCATAGTCGTTTTGACTTTTTTAATTTCTTCAGCCCAAGGCTGTTTTGTATCTATCCCGTAAGAATCTCACCATTTTAATGCTTGTTTATATCCTAAATATCTTAGGATTGAACAAGTTAAATATAGCGCTTCAGCTAGATTGAGTATTTTCTATGAATCGACAAGACTTATTTGGCTAACGCTTGTTTCTAATAGTATACACATAGTCTCGTTTATTAGGTAATTTTATTAGAATGATACTTATATCTAAGTACCAAAAACTCTTTTTTTGTATTATAAAGTAGATTTTTTAGTAATTTAACAAATACGTCCTTATTTTTGGGGTGGAATTTTGTCCCGTTCCAGCAATTAATGAAGAATTTAGAAGTCTTTCGGTCAATAACTGTAATTTCATTATTTTGCGGATTATCGCTTTATCCTCGCATATCTAAAGCAGATAATGGCTGTCTCATTAACACAACTGCTGGCCCTAAAGTTTATTATGTTCCTCAAGTTGCTGGTTCTACTGTTTTTTTTGCAGGAGGTGGTACCGTAAGGTATGGTAATTTGCCAAGTTGTCAAGCAGGAAATTCGCCAAGCAACTCATATTATGTATTAACTTCTCCCGCTGGATCAGCCTGTTATGCTAATTATGATGGTTCAGGAAGTCAGACAAGCCCACTTAACTATTCTCAAATAGGAAATCAAGTAACTTTCAATGTAGCAAACTGTCCAATTGATGACTACGCATGGATTTTATTAGTTACAATAGCTTTTATTGGTTATCTTTTACTTTGTGATTCTGGGTCTTGCTTATTCCAACAAAAGTCATTTCTAGCACGTTTTAAATATATGGAAAGCTAGTTTATATTTGTAAGTATAACCATTTTCGAACTAGTAATTTATGATAGCTCGATAAGTTCTGCAAATGGTACTACAGCTTAATTCGTCTCAATGAGTGTGAAAATAATTACAGTTATAAACGACAATAAAACAAAATCTAATTTACAGCCATCACACTTTACTAAAACTCATATTTATAAGATAGACGATTTGACTTTTCATTTAGTTTTGCTCTATATTCTTTGCAAAAGCCGGAAGTATTAGATCAATCTGTAAACTATAACAGTTTTTCGATAAAAATATTTTACTATTATAAAATGATTTCTGTAAAAAAATGGTTGTTATCCTACGCCCATGTCATTATTTTTCGCAGATTTTAAATTCTTATTCATTTTGTTCATGACAATTGTCAAAGATTTGATGACAATTTTATAAAAAAAAGAATACTTAAATCAGCTAATGATTATTGATACAACCCTTGATTTAAATGTGCTGATTGCAAATTAAGCAGTATTATTTTAAACAACACATGAAATATTGTGGTCTTTAACACTTCGGCGTATTCTAGAACCAATCATCATCGCTAATTTTTAACGATAAAACTGTAGCATTTATTATTCATATTTGCGGCGTTTTGTAGTTCTTTCACTACTAGTTTTTAAGATTCTGTCCCGTTTGTGAAGTTGTCTATTTTCTTGTCAAATTGTCTTTGTATTATATTTATGTTCACCATTAAATGTTATGCAGCGCCCGGCCCAACCGATCCAGTGGCTTGTAATACTGGTTCGGCGTTGTATCCTAATGCAACAGGTGGGTTCAATAGTTGGCCGGCAGCAACTTACTATAATACTAATCCTATTACAATTAGAACATGGTCAGGCGACCCGAGATGCGGCATCTTAGATAGTCAAATAATCAAATTAACTCCTGAAGTTAGTTGCGCTGTTGATATGGATGGATATTATTCAGGAGGAGTTTTATGGAGATATAACTCTAAGGATAATAGCTGTAATTTACCACTTGATGATTACATTCCGTTCGCTGTCTTAATTTGTGGAGGGTTAGGTTTTATCTTCATACAAAAGAATCGGTTAGATTTTATTAAATCTAGGTTTTATCATTCGCTATAATAACTATACTGGTATCTAATATTGAACAAAAAGAACGTAGGTTAACAAATAGGCCTGATGTAATTTTGTATTACATCAATCCCTATTTTAATGATTCCCAAATGGCTGCTAATATTCGTTATATTGCTGTTCAATAAACAAAAGTTAAATGCTGCTGAAGGCTGTTTGATAGGGGGGAATACTTTATATACAACCCCGGGATTAGTAGTAACTGTTGTGTTAGTTGGAGATGTCAGAACTTATAGTGGACCAACAGTTCCAATTTCTCCTCCGTCTTGTCCTAGGGCAACAAATATTAAACCAATAACAGGTGTTGGAATATTAAAATTATGCTTGGTTGGGTTAGCGATAGGTGATATTGTCACTTATGATATGTTAAATCCACCGATTCAATGCGACCTCGACGATTACTCCTGGGCTTTGGGCGCTTCCGCTACTGCCTTAGGGTTAATTGTGATTCGAAAAAGAAAATTTCATTAGGGTATAGCTCTTTATCTTCATCACTATTGAGATTAATATTTATATACGAAAGTTACATTTCGCGAAATAGATATTTTTTATCTGATTGATCAACATCTATTTTATTTTATTAATCAAATTTCTTAATCCAATAAAGGTGAGAATAGATTTATGAATATTTATCTCACTGATATTAATAGTTTTTTTAATGAGTAAATTTTAACCATTTAGAAAAACTTCTTATATTCAATAAATGATTAATACCACTGCTTATGAAAAAGTTAGGTTTAATCATCCCGCTCTTATTCATCCCTTTTTTTCTTCTTGCGACAGATGGTGTCGATGGTTGTCATATCGTTACCGGGCCTACTATGCAGTCGCGGCTTTATCATACACCTTATACTGCAGGTAGCGGAAGTCCTACTGAATGGATTCAAACTGGTCCGAGTGGTGCCGGATTCAATGTTATAACCCCTACCAAATGTTTCGAAAATAGTGGAATTGCTTGTAAGGTTTATGATTTCGGTACCACCGGTACCACACCTCCATCATCAGCTGTTATTTATACCGGTTATTATGCATTGGTAACAACTAACTGCCCCATCGACGATTATCTACCGCTATTATTTATCTTTACAGCGGGTATAGCTTTTTTTCAAGTGAGGAAGAAGCATTCGATAATCAAAGATGAAAATTTCCATCATTACCGTAGTCTATAACGCAGAAAAATACATTAAAGATTGTATCGAATCTATTATTCATCAATCTCATCAGGATATTGAATACATTATCATTGATGGGGATTCTACCGACGGAACATTGGAGGTAATCAAAAAGTATAAGCCATACATTACTCATCTTGTTTCGGAAAAGGATAATGGACTTTACGACGCCATTAATAAAGGTATCAAATTAGCCAGTGGCGATGTGATAGGAATCCTCAATGCCGATGATATGATGGTAAACAATGAGATTGTCAGTCAAATTGCTAATGCTTTCATTAATGCGCCTCAAATACAGGCCGTTTACGGAAACCTCAATTATATCACGCCAACGGAGGGCAAAGTCGTCCGCGAGTGGCGATCATACCAGGCGGATAAAAACGACATTGAAAAAGGATGGATGCCGGCACACCCCACTTTGTATGTCAAGAGGGAATTGTTTGAGTTATACGGTAAT
>Ga0160473_101187_pt1 | contig 13784 bp, 13 predicted proteins | sample HID1975I_E11MG_FD_108217 | JGI IMG/M metagenome (GOLD analysis project Ga0160473, IMG submission 108217) | Enriched soil microbial communities from UW Madison campus, WI, USA - HID1975I_E11 MG | ecosystem: Environmental > Terrestrial > Soil > Unclassified | place: USA: Madison, Wisconsin... | reverse complement strand
CGCGATCGGGGGGGCGAGGTCGATCAGCGGCCCCGCCAGGATGTTGGCGACGATCAGGTCGTAGGGCGCGCGTGAGACGATCCGGCGATGAACCATCCCGTCGGCCACCACCAGCTCGACCTGCCCGCGCCGACGGCCGATCGCGATGCCGTTGATCGCGGCATTCTCCTCGGTCACCTCGATCGAGACGGGATCGATGTCGGTCGCCATCGCCTCGGCGCGCGGCCACAGGCGCAGCGCGGCGAAGGCGAGCAGGCCGGTGCCGGTGCCGACGTCGATCAGGTTGCGATAGAGCATGCCCTGTCGCCGCAGCCGATCGAGCATGGTCAGGCAACCCGTCGTCGTCTCGTGCTGCCCGGTGCCGAAGGCGCGGCCGGCCGCGATCTGGAAGGCGACCGCACCATCGGGAATCGCATCGGCATTGGTGCCGGTGTGGACGAAGAAGCGCCCCGCGCGGATCGGCTCGATCCCCGCCTGCGACAGCGTGACCCAATCCTGCTCCTCGATCCGCTCGATCACCGGCGCGATGCCCGCCGCGCTGGGCACCAGCGCGGCAAGCTGCGCGACCAGCGCGTCATCGGGCCGTTCGGCGAAATAGGCGTCCATCCGCCATTCCTGCGGCCGGGCCTGGTCGGGCTCGCTGGTCATCAGCACCGGCGGCTCGTCGAGCAGGGCGAGCGGGCCGATATCCTCGGCCAGGCTCTCCGCCTCGGCCTTGGTGCACGGCAGGGACAGTTTCCAGCTGGCGGACATGGCTCGCTCCGTTGATGTCGAGGATCGCCCCGACAGCGACCGCCGTGGACGAGGATAGGATCATGCGCCGCCGATAGAGGCTGGGGCGAAGGAGGGGAAGGCATCAACTTGCGGCGCGGTGCACCTCACCTCGTCGGGCTCGCCTTGCGGAACCAGCCCCGCCGTCCGCTCCGCCCCGATTTGAGGACGCTGCGGCGGAAGGCCTTGGCGGCCAGCCGGATGATCAGCGCGATCCACAGCGCCTGCCAGACGATCGCCAGCAGATGCGGCCAGATCGCGCCGTCCTGCGCGGCGCGCGCCAGCATCGCGAAGGGCGAGCTCCACGGAAAGATCGTCGCCGCCATCGCCACCCTGCCGTCGGGATCGGCGACGACCGACGACGCGAAGGCGAAGACCACGAGTTGCCCCATCGTCACGGGCATCGACATGGTCTGCACCTCGCGCACGGTCGATGCCTGCGCGCCGATGCCCAGGAACAGCGCACCGAGCAGCAGGTAGCTCGCGGTGAAATAGGCGATGCCGAGCAGCGCATAGGCCGGCCAGCCCACCGCCGGCACCGGCAACGTCGCGATCGGCGGGCCGGCGATCAGCAGCGCGGCGGTGGCGCCGCCGCCCCAGACCGCGATCCCGACCATCGACATGCCCAGCATCGCCACCAGCTTGCCCAGGAAGATCGCGTCGACCGGCACGGCGGCGGCCAGCACCTCGATCACCTTGTTCGATTTCTCCTCGATCAGGTTGGACAGCAGCATGCCCGCCAGGATCATCGTCAACATGACGAGCACAAGTTGCCCGCCGCGCGCGACGGCATGGCGGCCGGTATTCTCGAAACCGACCGAAGACGCGGTCTCGACCAGCCGGATATCGGTCGCGGCGGGGGCGGCCTCTCCCAGAGCATGATCGCGCGCCGCCACGTCGAGCAGCAGCGACAGTTCGCCCCGCAATGCGCGCAGCTGAAGCGGCGGGGCGCTGAGCGACGGGACGCCGCCGACGGAGAGGACCGCCGAGACGGGATGCGCCTTGTCCGCCAGCAGCCTGGCCGCCTGCTCGTCAGAAGGCCGGTCGGTGCGCTGGTAGCTGAGTTCGGGCAGCGCCCTTTCGCCGAGGCGCGCGCGCAGCATCGCTTCGGCCGCCTGCAGATCGGCCGCGACATGCGCGGGCGCGAGCACGGCCACCACCGGGCGCGACGCCGCCTCGTCGCTGCGCGTGCCCATCGCGGTGAACACGAAGGCGAAGACGATCGGGAACAGCGGGCCGATCAGGAAGAACAGGAAGGTCTTCGACCAGACGGTGGCGATGAAATCCCGGCGGGCGATGACAGCGGCAGCGCGGACCAGTTCCTTCATGGCAGCACCTCCCCTGCAGCGGATACCTCTAGCTGCTCGGCCGCCGCCGCGCCGGCGATGGCGACGAAGGCGTCGTGCAGGCCGGGGCGCTCGATCGAAAGCGTCTCGATCCCGGCATTCCCGTCGATCAGCGCGCGCAGCAGCGGCTCGATTCCGGTCTCGGGAAGCTCGAACTGCCAGACGCCCTCGGCGTGGATCGCCGCCGCCGGCAGCGCCGCGCGCCACGCGCCATCGGCGGCGCGGGTGCCGAGGCGAACGCGGGGGCGCAGCCTGTCCCGCGCCTCCTCGACGCTGCCCTCGAAGCGCAGCCGGCCGCCGGCGATGATCGCGATCCGCTCGCACAGCCGCTCGGCATGGGCGATGACATGGGTCGAGAACAGGATCGTCGCGCCGCGTGCCGCCTGCGCGCGAATCAGCGCCTCCAGCCGCCCCTGGTTGAGCGCGTCGAGGCCCGAGAAGGGCTCGTCGAGGACCAGCACCTGGGGTTCGTGGATGATCGTGCCGAGCAGCTGGACGGTCTGCGCCATGCCCTTGGAGAGCGTGCGGATCGGTCGCCCGGCCGCGTGGCCGAGGCCATGCTCCTCCAGCAGCCGGGCCGCGCGGCGGCGTCCCTCGGCCAGCGGCAGGCCGCGCAGCGCGCCCATGAAGGCGATCGCCTCGCGCGCCGGCATCGCGGGATAAAGCCCCCGCTCCTCGGGCAGATAGCCGACCTTGCGCGCGGCCTTCAGCGGCGACGTCTCCCCCAGCAACTGTCGCTCGCCGCCATCGGGATCGATGATGCCGAGCAGCATCCGCAGCGTGGTCGTCTTGCCGGCGCCATTGGGGCCGAGCACGCCGTAGATCGATCCCGGCGGCACCGCCAGGTCGATCCCGTCGACGACACGGCGTCCGCCGAAATCCTTGATCAGGCCGGTCGCGGAGATCGCGGGCGGCCAGATGGCGGGTGAACTGGGCACCGATGTCTTTCCCTCGAACATGCCCACCGTGCTAGCGGGGCGGAGTGAAGGAAGCATTGCCGGACCTTGTGCGCGAAATGAAGGCCGAAGCCGAAGCCCTCGGCTTCGCGGCCTGCCGCATCGCGCGCGCGGACGGCGCACCGAGGACGGCGGAACGGCTGGCGCAGTGGCTTTCGGAAGGCGCGCATGGCGACATGATCTGGATGGCCGACCGCGCCGCCGAGCGGGGAAGCCCGCGCGGGCTGTGGCCTGCGGTCGAAAGCGTGATCATGCTCGGGATGAGCTACGCCCCCGGCGTCGATCCGCTCGCGCTGGAAAGCGAGGGCGGGGTCGGCCGCATCTCGGTCTACGCGCAGGGCGGCGATTACCACGACATCGTCAAGAAGGCGCTGAAGGCGCTGGCGCGCTGGCTGGTCGCGCGCACCGACGCCGATGTGAAGGTGTTCGTCGATACCGCGCCGGTGATGGAAAAGCCGCTGGCGGAGGCCGCCGGGCTGGGCTGGCAGGGCAAGCACAGCAACCTCGTCAGCCGCGATCACGGCAGCTGGCTGTTCCTGGGATCGATCTACACCACGCTGAAGCTGCCCGCCGACGGGCCGGCCGGCGATCGTTGCGGCAGTTGCGATGCGTGCCAGGCGGCCTGCCCGACAGACGCCTTCATCGCACCCTATCGGCTCGATGCGCGGCGCTGCATCTCCTACCTGACGATCGAGCACAAGGGGCCGATACCGGCCGAATTCCGGGAAGGCATGGGCAACCGCATCTATGGCTGCGACGATTGCCTGGCGGTTTGCCCGTGGAACAAGTTCGCCGAGCAGGCGGCCGCCAACCGCGCCTTCCTGCCCCGTGCCGAACTGGTTGCCCCCGCGCTGGCCGACCTGCTCCAGCTCGACGACGCGGCCTTCCGGCAGGTGCTGTCCGGATCGCCGATCAAGCGCATCGGCCGCGACCGGATGGTGCGCAACGCCGCGATCGCGGCGGGCAACAGCGGCGACGCGGGGATGCTCCGCTGGCTGCTGCCGCTGCTCGACGATCCCTCGCCGGTGGTGAGGGGGGCGGCAATCTGGGCCCTGGGCCGATTGGATGCGGCGCGCTTCGCGGCGGAACGGGGCGATCGGGTCGGGGCGGAAGAGGATGAGGAGGTGCGGCAGGAGTGGGAGGGGTTCATTTCCTCTCCCCTGGGGGAGAGGTAGCGTAGCTTGACAGCTTGCTGACTAGCGAAGCTAGGAGAGGGGGGAGCGAGGCAAAGCCTCGCGCGGCTGCTATGCAGCCGCCCACCCCTCTCCCAGCTACGACTAAGCATTTGCTACGCAAACGCCAAGTCTCCGCAACCCTCCCCTCAAGGGGAGAGGGGCCGGTGTGCCCCCTACAGCCGCACGCCCTGCCGGCCGCCCAGTTCGACCACATATTGCCAGGCCACGCGGCCCGATCGGCTGCCGCGCTGGGTGGCCCATTGCACCGCGTCCTGCGGGTCGACGGTCAGGCCGTGGGCGGCGGCGTAGCGCTCGATCATCGCCACATAGGTCGCCTGGTCGCAGACGTGGAAGCCCAGCGACAGGCCGAAGCGATCGGCCAGCGCGAGGCGATCGTCGACCACGTCGCGCGGGTTGATCGGGCTGTCCTGCTCCTTCAGGTCGCGCGCGACGATGTGGCGGCGGTTGGAGGTGACGTAGAGCCGGGCGTTGTCCGGCCGCGCCTCCGCCCCGCCCTCCAGCATGGAGCGCAGGATGCGCGGCGTCTGCCCGCCATGATCGTCGAAGCCGAGATCGTCGATGAACAGGATAAAGGCACGCGGCGCATCGGCGATCCGCGCGAACAGCGCCGGCAAGGTCTCGATCCGGTCGCCGGGCACCTCGATCAGCGCGATCGCCCTGCCCTCGGCCTGGAGCGCGGCGATGACGCTCTTCGACAGCGCCGACTTGCCCGCCCCGCGCGCGCCCCACAGCAGCACATCATGCGCGGGGAGCCGATCGGTGAGGCGACGGGTGTTCTCCAGCAGCACGGCCTTCTGCTGGTCGATCCCGGTGAGCAGATCGAAGGGCAGCGGCGCGAAGGCGCGGGTCGCGACCAGCGCGTCGCCGCGCCAGACATAGGCGGGATGCGCCAGCGGATCGGAGTCGGCCGGCGGCGGGGGAGCCATCCGCTCGAGCGCGGCGGCGATGCGGGTGAGGGGATCGGATGCGGCATCGGTCATGCCCCCTCCCCTGTCCGCCCCGGCGCGATCAGGCAAGCCCCGTCGAGCCAGCCCAGCGTCGGCAGAACCCGGCCCAAAACGCAAAAGCCCCGCGCGGTCATCCCGCGCGGGGCTTTTCGATCGGGCTGGGAAGCCGGGCTCAGAGGGCGAAAACGACGCCCACGGCCAGCGACTGCGCCGCGATGGCCAGCACCATGCTGGTCGCGACTTCGAAGAACTTCATCTCAAATGCTCCTGCGGTGTTCGGGGACGTTGCCCCACGACGCATCATTGTGCGTCGCAGCGCAGATAGGAGTTCCGTCGCTTCATCGCAATTCGAAAACATTTCAACGCAGTTGCATGTAACGCAACCAGGGATTTCGCCGCAATCAAGCCTGTTTCCTGGCACGCAATATAATTACACGCACCGGAAAACAGCGGCTCCTTACCTCGATATACCGCAATGCAATATTATTCCGTCGTCGCCCCGAACACGCGATCGAAAATGGCGTCGACATTCTTGAAATGGTAACCGAGATCGAAACGGGCCTCGATCTCCTCCGCCGACAGCGCGGCCGACACTTCGGGATCGGCCTTGAGCAGATCGAGCAGCGACAACGCGCCGTCCGACTCCCACACCTTCATCGCGTTGCGCTGGACGAGGCGATAGGCGTCCTCGCGACTCACCCCCGCCTGCGTCAGCGCGAGCAGGACGCGCTGCGAATGGACGAGACCGCCCATCCGATCGAGGTTCTTCTGCATCCGCGCCGGATAGACGACGAGCTTGTCGATCACGCCGACCAGCCGGTTGAGCGCGAAATCGAGCGTCACGGTCGCGTCCGGGCCGATCATCCGCTCGACCGAGGAATGGCTGATGTCGCGTTCGTGCCAGAGCGCGACATTCTCCAGCGCCGGGGTGACATAGCCGCGCACCAGCCGGGCAAGGCCGGTGAGGTTCTCGGTCAGCACCGGATTGCGCTTGTGCGGCATCGCCGACGAGCCCTTCTGGCCGGGCGAGAAATACTCCTCGGCCTCCAGCACCTCGGTGCGCTGGAGATGGCGGACCTCGGTGGCGAGCCGCTCGACCGAGGAGGCGATCACCCCCAGTGTGGCGAAATACATCGCGTGGCGATCGCGCGGGATCACCTGGGTCGAGACCGGCTCGACCTCCAGCCCCAGCTTTTCGGCGACATAGCTTTCCACGAAGGGATCGATATTGGCGAAGGTGCCGACCGCGCCGGAGATGGCGCAGGTCGCGATCTCCTTGCGCGCCGCGACCAGCCGGTCGCGCGAACGATCGAACTCGGCATAGGCGAAGGCCAGCTTGAGCCCGAAGGTCACCGGCTCGGCATGGATGCCGTGGCTGCGGCCGATCGTCGGGGTCAGCTTGTGTTCGAAGGCGCGGCGCTTGATCACCGCGAGCAGCCGATCGATGTCGTCGATCAGGATGTCGGTCGCGCGGACGAGCTGGACCGCGAGACAGGTGTCGAGCACGTCGGAGCTGGTCATCCCCTGGTGCATGAAGCGCGCGGGCTCGCCGACATGCTCGGCGACGTTGGTCAGGAAGGCGATGACGTCGTGCTTCACCTCGCGCTCGATCTCGTCGATGCGGTCGACCTCGAACGCGCCCTTTTCCCAGATCGCGGCGGCGGCTTCCTTCGGAACGACGCCGAGTTCCGCCAGCGCATCGGTGGCATGGGCCTCGATCTCGAACCAGATGCGGAAACGGGTCTCGGGTTCCCAGATGGAAACCATTTCGGGCCGCGAATAGCGGGGGATCATCGGCACATCCTGTCGCTGGAAAAAGTGGCCCGCGCGTAGCAGAGGGCCGCCACGGCTTCAATGGCGCACGGCTGGCGGCAGGAATCGCTCGCCTCGTCGCCCAGTGGCAACCGGAAAACCCTTCAATGGTTCTGTTCACGTGATCGACGAGAGCAAGACCGGATCAAGTCAAGACCTCGCCTGCTTCATGTAAATTATCTAAATATTTCAGAACTGGAGGATGTCATGAACAAGGTCATGCTTATGGCCGGCGCGGCGATGCTTTGCCTGGGCGGGAGCGCGATTGCGCAGCAGGCCCCGGAAGAGGTGAGCACCGAACCGACGACGGCGACTTCGCCGACGATGGCTGGCGAAGTGGCTACGGACGCGAGCCCCGATGCGAGTGGCGTGGCGATGACGGCCGATGGCGCCGCGCCTGCGACGCCCTCGGCCGATCCGGCCGCGACCGCGCAGACCGACCCGGCCGCAGCCCCGGCCCCCGCGACCACCGCAGCACCGGCTGCGACCGCTTCGGCAACGACGCCGGGTGCGCCCGATCCGGCAGTCGCGCAGAAGGTCCAGTCCGAATGGGCGACCTATGACAAGGAAGCCAAGGGCAGCCTGACGCCGCTCGAATTCGGCACCTGGGTGCTGGCCGCCAATGGCCAGGACATGACCAGTCAGGTCGAGCAGAGCAAGACCGGCAAGCAGGAAAACCTTGCTGCGGTGAAGGTGCTCAACGCCACGGCGGCCGAGTTCGCCAAGGCCGACACCAACCAGGACAAGGCGATTTCGCCCGATGAGCTGACGACATATCTGTCGGCTTGATCAGGGCGTGGGGCGATGGACCCGGGTCCATCGCCCCGTCTGCCACTAGGGCTCGCTGATTTCCGCATGATTGGCGTGGACTTATTCGCTGAACTGCGTTTCATCTGCGCGCGATGACGACGCCGCCCTCCCCTTCCGACGAACAGGCGATCGAGGCGCGCGAAGCGTCCGACGAGTATATCGACAGCTTCGCCGATTTCGAACGCGGCATTCTGCAGGACAATATCGCGCTGTGCGACGGCAAGTCGGGCATCCTGCTCGCCTTTGCGAGCGCAGCCGTGCTGTTCTGCGCGCAATCGCTGGTGCGGCCGGGGCCGACCGACCCGAAGACGCTGTTCTGGACGATCAACGCGCTGGTTCTGCTTTCCGGCAGCGGCTTCCTCGCCTCGTCCTATTACGCACTGCTGACGGTCAAGCCGCGTTTCGTGGTGTCTTCCGACGACAAGCTCTATTGGGGATCGAGCATCTTCCTGCAATCGGCGGACGCTTACGTCGCCGCGATGCGCGCGTCCGATCCGCATGGCGACAGCGAGGAGAAGCTGCGCCACCTCCACGCGCTGGCCAGCGTCTGCCGCTCTAAATATCGCGGCATGGCGCGGTCGCTGACACTGTCGCAGTGGAGCTTCCTGCCGCTGCTCGGGGCGCAGTTGTTGCGGGTGTTTTCTTGAAGGAACCCAGGCTCCTCCCCTGCAAGGGGAGGTGGCGCGCGCAGCGCGACGGAGGGGTATCGCGGCCAGCGGCGATACCCCTCCGTCAGCCACAAGGGCTGACACCTCCCCTTGCAGGGGAGGAGCTTATAGCCGCCCGATCAGCGCCTTTGCCGCCGCCGGGGCGCGGCGCTTGGCGCCGTTGATCATGAAGACGAAGACATCGCGGGCCTGCTTGCCCGCCGGATCATCGGGCGCGGAATAGGCGAATCCCTGCGGCGATCCGCCCGCCGCCCATTCCTTCGCCACCGTCGCCCAGCGATCGAGCGCGGCCGCGTCGTAACCGGTCTCGATATCGTCCTGCGCATCCTGCAGCCGCGCGTAGACGAAGTCGCCGGTCACGTCGGCGATCTGGGGATGTTCGGTCGAATCCGCGATCACCACCGCGACATTCGCCTTGCGGGCGAGCGCGATGAAGGCGGGGTCGCGAAAACTCTCGTGCCGCGGCTCGATCGCGTGGCGCAGCGCGATACCGTCCTGCTTTTCGGGCAGCAGCTTCAGGAAAGCCCCGAAGTCTTCCAGGTCGAGCTTCTTGGTGCCCATAAACTGCCAGAGGATCGGCCCGAGCTTGTCGCCGAGCTCGGTGATGCCCTGGCTGACGAAACGGTCGATCGACTCCCCCGCTTCCGCCAGCACCTTGCGGTTGGTGCAGTAACGCGAGGCTTTGAGCGTGAAGACGAAGCCGTCGGGCACCTGCGCGGCCCAGCTCGCGAATGTCGCGGGCTTCTGCGATCCGTAATAGGTGCCGTTGACCTCGATCGCGGTGACCGCGCGGCTGGCATATTCCAGCTCGCGCTTCTGGGCGAGCCCGTCCGGGTAGAAGGCGCCGCGCCAGGGCTCGAAGGTCCAGCCGCCGATGCCGACGCGGATATCGCCCTTGGCCGCCTTTGCCACGCGCCCTCTCCCATCACTCAATAAGCCGGGTTGATCAGTTCCCGCTTCGGGTCGCCGAACCAGCGCGCGAGGTTCTCGCGGACGATCGGCGCGACCTGGACCGGGAAGTCGACGCTCCAGCCGCCCATGTGCGGGGTGGCGAGGACGTTGTCCATCGACCAGAGCGGGCTTTCGGGCGGCAGCGGTTCGGTGGCGAAGACGTCGAGCCCCGCGCCGCCGATGCGCCGGGCGGCGAGCGCGTCGATCAGCGCGGCCTCGTCCACCACCTTGCCGCGCGCGGCGTTGATCAGGAAGGCATCGGGCTTCATCGCGGCGATCACCTCGGCCGAGACGATCTCGTGCGTGCGTTCCGAATAGGGCGTCAGGATCACGAGGTGATCGGCCTCGGCCGCGACCTCGGCCAGCGCCTCGACCGGGCGTATCTCGTCGAAGCCTTCCGCTTCGGTGACCACGCTCGACAGGCCGGTGACGCGCATGTCGAACGCCTTGCAGCGCGTCGCCACGCCCCGCCCGATCGCGCCGACGCCCAGGATCGCGACATGGCGCTTCGAAAGCGTGCCGCGCTGGCGCGGGTGCCAGCGTTTCGCCCGCTGCGCGTCGATCAGGCTGGGCAGGTCGTTGACCAGCGAGAGCATCATCGTGAGCACCAGTTCGGCCATCTGCGGCACATGCGCGCCGCGCGCGGTGGTCATCACGACATGATCGGGCACGCCGAGACTGGCGAAGGCGTCGACACCGGCGGACAGCGCCTGGATCCAGCGCAGATTGGGCATCCGCTCGATGATGCCGGGCCGGAGCGCGATCGGCATCGCGATCAGCACCTCGGCATCGAGGTCGCCGGGCGGCAGTTCGTCCACGCTGCCGACATCGAGCATGGTGACGCCTTCGGGCAGCGGGCGGAGGAGATCGCCTATCCCCCAGAGCGAGGGGGCGATCAGCAGCAGATCGGTCATGCCCCGAACTTACCCCTGGCGGCCAGCCGGTCAAAGCCGAAGATCAGCAATACGACGAACAGCGGGATCACGGCGGCGAACAGGAAGGCCTGCTGCAGCGTGATCGACGTCGCCAGCGCCAGCCCGCCGAGCATCGGCAGGAAGATGCCGCCGAACCGCCCCATCCCGAACGCCCAGCCTACGCCCGTCGAGCGGATCTCGGACGGATAGGCCTGCGCGCACAGCGCGTTGATGCCCGCCTGCCCGCCCGCCTGCGCATAGCCCCAGACGGTGAAGGCGACCAGCGAGGCGGGACTGCCAAAGGGCAGCATACCGAGCGCCGCGATCGCCACTGCATCGATCAGGAACAGGATCATCAGCACGCGGGTCGCCTTGAACCGGTCCATGATCCAGCCGATCGTGGTGGTGCCGGCCATGCCGCCCGCAAAGGAGATCAGCGACACTGCCGCATATTCCTGCAGCGAGATGCCGCCGAGTTCGTGGAAGAACGTCGCCATCCACGCGCCGAACAGCGTGATCAGGCCGAGCGCCATGAAATAGGTGCCCCAGAACAGCAGCGTCACCGGCGCGCGACCCTGGGTGAAGACCGCCGCCACGCCCCCCGTCGCCTTGGGCGCTCGCGCGGGGCCGACCGAATAGGTGGTGACGCCCGCCAGGTCGAGCGAGGGATCGAACACCTTGAGCGTCCGGCCGATGGCGGGATCGGCCGGGTTGCGCCGCGCGCGGAACTGCACCGATTCATGGCCGAACAGCATGAACAGCGGCACGAACAGCAGCGGTACGATACCGCCGATCCAGAACCCGCTCTGCCAGCCATAATCCTTGAGCAGGTAGATCGCGACGAAGGCCCCGGCCGCGCCACCCGCCGTATAGCCCGTGAACGCGATCGACACGAAGAACGCCCGACGCTTCGGCGGGGCGAATTCGGTCAGCAGAGCAGCCGCGTTGGGGATGACGCCGGCCAGGAATATCCCCTGCAACAGCCGCAACACGCCGACCTGCAGCAGCGATTGCGCCCAGACCGTCGCCAGCGTCAGGATGCCGAAGGCCAGCGCGCAGCCGATCAGCGAGGCTTTCCGCCCGAAGCGATCCGACAGCGGGCTGATGACGAAGGCCCCGGCGGTCAGGCCGATCTGCTGGAGCAGGAAGACCAGCGTCAGCGCCTTGGCGGGCTCGCCGAAATCCTCGGCGATGGCGGGGGCGAGCTTGCCGACCATGAAGATGTCGAAGCCGTCGAGGAACATGATCAGCGTGCAGAGCGCGAGCAGCACCAGATGCGGGCCACGCACCCGCTGCCCGTCGATCACCTGCTGGACGTCAACTGTCCGTCCGCCGTCAGCAGCGGTATTCACGATCGCCATCCAGCAACTCCAGGCAACTGTTCCAGAACATCTCGAAATGCGCGGGCGGTATGCCCGCCATCCGGCGCGCGGTTTCCTCCGGCACGCCGGGGTTAGGCAGGTTGAGCGCGGCCCCGCCCGATTGCGCGGCGATCTGCGCGCGGCATGCGCGCTCCAGATGCCAGGCATGGTGGAACGCCTCGCCGATCGAACGGCCGGCGACCAGCGTGCCGTGGTTGCGCAGGATCAGGATGTCGCGATCGCCCATGTCCCCGGCGATGATCGCGCGCTCCTCCACCCGGTCGGCGAAGCTGCGATAGTCGTGATAGGCGACGCGGCCGGTGAACATCATCGCGTGCTGGGTCAACGGCAACAGCCCGTCGCGCTGCGCCGAGACCGCCATGCCGGCGTCGCTGTGCGCATGGATGACGCAGGCGATGTCGGGCCGCGCGAGGTGGACCGCCGAATGGATCACGAAGCCCGCCGGGTTCACGCGGACGCCGGGCGCGGCATGCGGATCGACGATCGCGCCCTCGCCATCGATCAGTACCAGCGAAGAGGCGGTGATGTCCTTGAACAGCGTACCGAACGGGTTGATCAGGAACCGATCGTGATCGCCCGGCGCCCGTGCGCTGATATGCGTGTAGATCAGGTCCGACATGCCGAAGCGATCGGCGAGCCGGTACAGCGCCGCGAGATCGCAGCGCAGCCGCCATTCGGCGTCGCCCCATTTCGCGATCCCTTCGCGCGCCGCGTCGGGCGCTGACCTCGTCGGCATCCTCATCACTCCCGAACTGCGGTTTTCTTTGGCGCGAGCGCCCGCACCGTCAATCGTTTAGCATCCTATCTGGTGGCCGGTCGCCTTTTGCTGCGCGCCGAGAGTAGTCGGGACGCGCGCGTATCGATCGGGCGGAGCCATAAGCCCGGACCAAGGCAGGGCGGCTTTCGCTCCGTCTGGAAAAATGTGGCGGATCAACGCTGTTCGCGATGCGTTCAAGCTTGGTTCAGTGGAGATCACGCATTATCTTGCCCTTAGGGCGTCCTGCCGACGCCCACCCGGAATGAGGCCGACCAGGATGTTGTCCGCGAAAACCCTAATGAAAATCGCCGCTCCGGTGGCGCTGCTGTCGCTTGCCGCCTGCGCCACGCCGTTTCGCGCCGATGTCGCGCGGTTTCAGGCGATGCCCGCGCCGCAGGGCCAGAGCTTCTTCATCCAGCCCACGGACCAGCGTCTGCAGGGCGGCCTCGAATTCGCGACCTATGCGCAGCTCGTGGGCCAGCGCCTCGCCGCGCAGGGCTATCAGCAGGCCGCCGACGCCAAGTCGGCGACGCTGGTCGTGCTGCTCGACTACGGCGTCGACAACGGGCGCGAGAAGGTGGTGACCAGCCCCGGCTTCGGCGGCGGATACGGCCCGTGGGGGCCGGGCTTCGGCTGGGGCGGCTATGGCCGCTGGGGGTATCGCCCCTATTACTACGGCTGGGGCGGCGATCCGTTCTGGGGTGGTGGCTGGGGCGGCGGCTTCGGCGGCGGCGATGTCTCCAGCTACACCGTGTACACCAGCCATCTGAGCATGCGGATCAACCGCGCGGTCGACGGCCAGAGCCTGTTCGAGGGCGAGGCCAAGGCCCGCTCGCGCGGCGACGACCTGACCCGCCTGGTCCCCAACCTCGTCGAGGCGATGTTCACCAACTTCCCCGGCCGTTCGGGCGAGGTGGTGAAGATCACCGTGCCGCCGCCCCCGCGCGAAGGCTGAACCGCCGAGGGACAACCGCCCGCATAGGCCGGGCACAGTTGCTTGACCTGACCGGATCGCCAGCCCAAGGCGATCCGGCATGGCCAGACGCTACGACACCGCTTTCGCTCCGCGCGCCCGCAATGCGCCCGGGCAGGGTGCCGGCGGGCTGATCCGCTTCCTCCTGCTGCTGGCGCTGTTCGCGATCGCGCTGCGCAGCTTCGTCTTCGCGCCGTTCAGCATCCCTTCGGAATCGATGCTGCCCAGGCTGATGGTGGGCGATTATCTCTTCGTCGCGAAATGGCCCTATGGCTGGTCGCGGTACAGCCTGCCGTTCGAT